>Ga0207420_1001054_pt1 | contig 18989 bp, 19 predicted proteins | sample ThiBio_inoc_biof_FD_183941 | JGI IMG/M metagenome (GOLD analysis project Ga0207420, IMG submission 183941) | Wastewater bioreactor microbial communities from Cape Town, South Africa - Thiocy_inoc_biof (SPAdes) | ecosystem: Engineered > Bioremediation > Thiocyanate > Unclassified | place: South...
AGACGCCCGCCGCTGCGCAGCTTCAGGCGGCCGCGCTTGGTGCGCACCCAGCCGCCGCCCCACTTCTCCTGGTTCTCGTACGTGCGCGGGTAGCCGACGCCGGGCCGCGTCTCGACGTTGTTGAACCAGACGTACTCGACGCCCGTGCGGTTCGTCCACGCCTGCTTGCACGTGACCGAGCACGTGTGGCATCCGATGCACTTGTCGAGATTCATGATCATCGACATCTGCGCCATGACCTTCATCAGTACTCGACCTCCTGGCTGCGGCGGCGGATAGAGGTGATCTCGTCGCGCTGGTTGCCCGTGGGCCCGAGATAGTTGAACGCCCACGCGAGCTGCGCGTACCCGCCGATGAGGTGGCTGGGCTTGAGGAGGATGCGCGTGAGGGAATTGTGGATGCCTCCGCGCAGCCCGCTCGTCTCGGCGATCGGCACATCGACCGTGCGGTCCTTCGCGTGGTACATGTACACCGTGCCCTCGGGCATCCGGTGCGACACGATCGCGCGGGCGACCACGACGCCGTTGCGGTTGTACGACTCGATCCAGTCGTTGTCGCGGACGCCTATCTTCTCGGCATCCTGAGGACTCATCCAGATCGTGGGGCCGCCACGGCTCAGCGACAGCATGAACAGGTTGTCCTGGTATTCGGAGTGGATCGACCACTTCGAGTGCGGCGTCAGGTAGCGCACCGTGACCTCGGCGTGGCCGCTCGCGCTCGTGCCGCTCGTGCCGGGCACCCCGTCGCCGAAGAGGCGGTGCATGTCGAGCGGCGGCCGGTACACCGGCAGGTTCTCGCCGAGCTCGCTCATCCAGTCGTGGTCGAGGTAGAAGTGCTGGCGCCCCGTGAGAGTGTGCCAGGGCTTGAGGTGCTCGACGTTGATCGCGAACGCCGTGTAGCGGCGGCCGCCGTGCTCGGATCCCGACCACTCCGGCGAGGTGATGACGCTGCGCGGCTGGATCTGCACGTCGCGGAACGAGATGTGCGCGCCCTCGTGGTCTTCTGCGAGCTGCGCGATGCGCTGACCGGTCTTCTTCTCGAGCTGGCGGAACCCCTGCACCGCGAGGCGGCCGTTGCTCGTGCCCGAGAAGGCGAGGATCATCTCGCACGCGCGCTGATCGGTGTCGAGCCGCACGCTGCCGGCGTACGGGCCCGTCGTCACGACGCCGTTGACCTGCTTCAGCCGCTCGATCTCGCGGTCGGGGTGGTACGTGATCGCCTTCGTCGTCATGCCGAGCTTCTCGGTCAGCGGGCCGAGGCTCTTCCACCGCTCGTACAGATTCGGGTAGTCGCGTTCGACCGTGATGAGCTTGGCCATCGTCGTGCCCGGCACGAGCGGCAGGCCGTCGCGGACCTCGCCGTGCGCCGTCGACATGACATCCGCCGTGTCGTGCTGCAGCGGTGAGGCGACGACGTCGTGGCGGATGCCCAGGTGCGTGCGCGCCATCTCGCTGAAGCGCTCGGCGAGCCCGCCGAACAGGTCGAAGTCGGTGCGGGTCTGCCACGGCGGGTTGATCGCGGGTGAGAACGCGTGGATGAACGGGTGCATGTCGGTCGAGGACAGATCGTGCTTCTCATACCAGGTGGCCGCCGGGAACACGAGGTCGCTGAACAGCGTCGTCGAGGTCATGCGGAAGTCGGCCGTCATGAGCAGATCGAGCTTCCCGACGGCCGCATCGTCGCGCCAGACGATGTCGCGCGGGCGTGATCCTTCCGCACTCTCCGCTGCCCGGATCGCGGAGTCGGTGCCCAGCAGATGCTTGAGGAAGTACTCGTTGCCCTTGCCCGACGAGCCGAGGATGTTCGCGCGCCACACCGAGACGACGCGGGGGAAGTTCTCGGGTGCGTCGGGGTCTTCCATCGCGTAGTGCAGCGAGCCGTCGGTGAGGCTGTCGACGATGTGCTGCGCGGGCTCCTTGCCGGCCGCCTGCGCCTCGTCGTACAGGTCGAGGGGATTGCGCGAGAAGGTCGGGTAGCTCGGCATCCACCCGCGCTTGACGGAGTCGACGAGGCAGTCCGCCGTCGTGCGTCCGTCGAACTGACCGCGCGCGAGGGGGGATGCCAGCTGGTCGGCCGGCAGGCCGTCGTAGCGCCACTGGCTCGTCGCCATGTACCAGAACGCCGTGCCGATCGCCTGACGCGGCGGGCGGTTCCAGTCGCCGGCCGTCGCGTACTGCGAGTAGCCCGTGATGGGGCGCACCTTCTCCTGCCCGACGTAGTGCGCCCACCCGCCGCCGTTGATGCCCTGGCATCCGGTCATCGTCGTCAGGGCGAGGAACGTGCGGTAGATCGTGTCGGAGTGGAACCAGTGATTCGTGCCGGCGCCCATGAGGATCATCGAGCGGCCGCCCGAGCGGTCGGCGTTGTCGGCGAACTCGCGGCCCACGCGGATCGCCTGCTCGGCGGGGACGCTCGTGAGCTCTTCCTGCCACGCCGGCGTGCCGGGGCTCGTCGGGTCGTCGTAGCCGGTCGGCCACTGGCCGGGCAGGCCCTCGCGCGCAACGCCGTACTGCGCCAGCAGCAGGTCGAACACGGTCGTGACCAGACGCCCCGCGACGCGGCGCACCGGCACGCCGCGGCGCACGACGCCCGTGCCGCCGGCGTGCTCGGACCCGGCCTCGGGGGTCAGGTCGAAGCGCGGCAGCAGGATCTCGGCCGACTCGGTCGTGTCGGCGAGGTCGCCCACCGACAGTGGGGGCATGACGTCGCCGAGGTCGAGGTTCCAGGTGCCCTCGTCTTCGGGGGTGAAGCGGTGGCCGAGCGATCCGCCCGGCACGACCGGCGCGCCGTGCTGATCGAGCAGCACCGTCTTGAAGTCGGCGCGCGGCACCGCGGCATCCGTCCCGCCGAGGTCGCTCGCCGTCAGGAACTTGCCCGGAACCAGGCCGTCTGGGTGCTCGTCGAGCGTCACGAGGTACGGCGCATCGGTGTAGCGCTGCATGTAGTCCTCGAACCGCGCCGTGCGCTTCTGCACGAAGTGCTCGGTGAGGATGACATGGCCCATCGCCATCGCGAGGGCCGCATCGGTGCCCGGGTGCGGGGCGATCCACTCGTCGGCGAACTTCGTGTTGTCGGTGTAGTCGGGCGAGACCGTGACGACCTTCTGACCGCGATAGCGCGCCTCGGTCATGAAGTGCGCGTCGGGCGTGCGCGTGACGGGCACGTTCGAACCCCACATGATGAGGTAGCCCGCGTTCCACCAGTCCGCCGACTCGGGCACGTCGGTCTGGTCGCCGAAGACCTGGGGGCTCGCGACAGGCAGGTCAGCGTACCAGTCGTAGAACGACAGGATCGCCCCGCCCAGCAGGTTCAAGAACCGTGCCCCCGCGCCGTGACTGACCATCGACATCGCGGGAATCGGCGAGAAGCCGGCGACCCGGTCGGGGCCGTACACCTTGACGGTGTGCACGTGTGCCGCCGCCGCGATCTCGAGGGCCTCGTCCCACGTCGTGCGGATCAGGCCGCCCTTGCCGCGCGCGCTCTTGTACGCACGCGCCTTCTCGGGGTCTTCGACGATCGAGGCCCAGGCATCCACCGGATCGGGATGCTGCTGCTTCGCCTCGCGGTAGAGGGATGCCAGGGTGTCGCGGATGTATGGGTAGCGCACGCGCGTGGGCGAGTAGGTGTACCAGCTGAACGCGGCCCCGCGCGGGCAGCCGCGCGGCTCGTACTCGGGCGAGTCCGGGCCGACCGAGGGATAGTCGGTCTGCTGCGTCTCCCACGTGATGATGCCGTCTTTGACGTACACCTTCCACGAGCACGATCCGGTGCAGTTGACGCCGTGCGTGGAGCGGACGACCTTGTCGTGCGCCCACCGGTCGCGGTAGAAGACGTCGCCCGAGCGGCCGCCCTCGAGGAAGAGTGCGCGCAGATCGCCGCTGGTCTCACCGCGCCTGAGGAACCGGCCCATGTTCAGCAGAGTGTCGGCCAGCGGGCCGTCCGTCGCGGGGTGAATCGCGCGCGAGTCGGGGGTCATCAGCATCCTCCAGCCGGACAGGTGACCCCAGTATCCGTGTGGTCTCGATGCAGAGTCACCCCGTATCCCGTATTTAATCGGGACTGAAGGTTGCGGGCAATGTCGGAGGCGCTACCTTGAGCCGCAGACGATAGGAGTCGCCGTGACAACGAAGGTCCCCGCCCCCGCCGCCGCTACCGTAGAGCCCGCGCCTGACCTGCGCGGCGGGCTCGGTCAGGTCATCCTCGCGACCCTCGCCTCGACCGTCGGATTCTGGGCATGGATGTCGATCGCGCCGCTGCAGAACATCTACGCGCAGAGCATGGGCCTCGATCAAGGACAGGTCTCGATCATGCTCGCGACCCCCGTGCTAGTCGGTGCGCTCGGCCGCATCGTCGTGGGGGCTCTGACCGACCGCTTCGGCGGACGGAAGATGTTCGCGTTGGTGCTGCTGGCATCCGTCCCCGCCGTGCTGCTCGTCGCGCTCGCCGGGTCGATCGGCAGCTACCCGCTACTGGTCGCCGCGGGGTTCCTGCTGGGTGTCGCGGGGACGATCTTCGCCGTCGGTGTGCCGTTCTCGAGCGCGTGGTACCCCGCGCCGCAGCGGGGTTTTGCGACCGGTGTGTTCGGCATGGGCATGATCGGCACGGCCGTCTCGGCGTTCGCGACGCCACGGCTCGCGCAGGCGATCGGCACCCTGTCGACGCACCTGCTGATCGCGGTGGTGCTCGTCGTCGCGGCGCTGGCCGTCTGGTTCTTCATGCGCGAGTCGCCGGCGTGGGCCTCGAGCAGCCAGCCGCTCGTCCCGAAGGTGACCGGGGCTCTGAAGCTCGCGATCACGTGGGAGATGTCGTTCCTCTACGCGATCGTCTTCGGCGGCTTCGTCGCCTTCTCGACGTACCTGCCGAAGTACCTGCTCACGATCTACCCCGAAGACGTGGATGCCGTCGGTGCCGGCACGCGCACGGCGCTGTTCGCCGCGGCCGCTGTCATCGCCCGCCCGATCGGTGGCGTGCTCGCCGACAAGTTCGGCCCGAAGATCGTCTCGCTCATCTCGCTCGCCGGCATCGTCGCGGCGGCGTACGTCGTCGGGCAGCAGCCGCCCGAGGGCGTGCTGACCGGGTTCGTGTTCCTGTTGATGGCATCCGCCATGGGCCTCGGCATGGGTGCCGTGTTCGCGTGGGTCGGGCCGTCGACCCCGCCCGACAAGGTCGGCGCCGTCACGGGTGTCGTCGCCGCGGCAGGGGGCTTGGGCGGATACTTCCCGCCGCTCGTGATGGGTGCGACCTACCACGCCGAGACGAACTCGTACGCGCTCGGCCTGTGGCTTCTGGTGCTCGTCGGGGCCGCGGCGCTCGTCGTGGCGGGCATGCTGCGCGACGCGCGGTCGGCGAAGTAGGCGCGCGCAGGCGTGGTCAGGCGTCGGCGGGGCGCAGGCGCAGCAGCAGCTCGCACTGGTGGTCGGTCACCAGCGGCAGCAGCTGGTCGACCTCGAGGGGGCCCTCGGCGCGGTCGAGGACGTCGCGGATGAGGCCCTCGTGCACGCGACAGACGGCGTACCCGTGCTCGGCGACGAGCGTGTGGAACCGGCACGGCGACAGCGCGACCTGCAGGTTCTTCTCGTCGAGGTCGGGTTCAAGCCCCAGTTCGTCGAGGTGCTCGTAGAGCGCGTCGAGCTGGTGCATGGCATCCTCATCGAGCTCGGGCGCTTCGGATGCCATGATGCGGCGCAGCAGGTCGCCGTGACGCTTCGCCTCGTCGATGCGCCGCTGTGCCGCCTCGTTGTCGGTCGTCGCGCGCACCGGGAAGTACACGGCCGGCGGGCGTCCGCGGGTGGGCCGGCGCTCGGTCTCGCTGCGGATGATGCCCTCGGCGATGAGCACGCGCACGTGATCGCGCAGCGTGTTGGCGTGCAGACCGGTCTCTTCGGATAGCTCGGCGAGCGAGATGCCGGGACGCTCCATCACGAGGTACGCGACCTCGAGTCGGCTGGCCTGTGCCAGTCCGCGGTGAGCGTGCATCGGGCGGGGCATGCTTCATTATCCGTCGGATTCTCCCGTGCCGGGGCCGGACGGGGTTCGGTCGGCGCGGCGTAGGCTGGCGATGTGTCGACCCCTGCCGCCGTCATCACCGTCTCGGACCGCTCTGCCGCGGGCCTCCGGGCCGATGCGGCGGGCCCCATCGCGGTCGCGGCGCTGCGCGAGGCGGGATTCGACTGCGCGGGCCCGATCGTCACACCCGACGGGGCGGATGCCGTGCAGAGTGCGCTGCAGGCGGCGCTCGCCGCGGGCGCACGCCTGATCGTGACGACGGGTGGCACGGGCCTGTCGCCGCGTGATCAGACCCCCGAGGGCACAGCGCGCGTGCTCGAGCACCTCGTCCCGGGGATCGCGGAAGAGCTGCGCCGCATCGGTGCCGCAGCCAAACCCGCAGGCATGCTGTCACGGGGGCTCGCCGGTGTCGTCGGCGACGCCCTCGTCGTCAACCTGCCCGGATCGCCCGCCGCTGTCACCGACGGGATGCCCGTGATCCTGTCCGTCGCAGCGCACGTCCTCGACCAGCTCCAGGGAGGAGACCACTCATGACCGCGATACGCATCGCCCGGATCAGCGACATCCCACTCGACATCGCGGCGCACCTCGCCGCCGTCGAAGACCGCGCAATGGGCGCCGTGGCATCCTTCGTCGGCACGGTCCGCGACCACGACCCGGATGCTGCGGGCACCGTCGTCGCGCTCGAGTACTCCGCTCATCCGGATGCCGAGGCGACGCTGCACGACATCGCCCTCGCCGCGAGCGCCACGCGTCGCGCCGCGATCGCGGTCAGCCACCGCATCGGGCGCCTCGAGGTCGGGGACGCCGCGGTCGTGATCGCCGTCGCGACGCCGCACCGCGACGAGGCGTTCACGATCTGTCGCGAGATCATCGAAGCGATCAAGCGCGAGCTTCCGGTGTGGAAGCGTCAGCTCACTGACGACGGTGCCGCGACCTGGAAGGGCATCGGCGGGTAACCGCGCGCGGCCGAGCACGCCACTGGGCGCCCGCTCAGCCGCCCGCGAACGGCGGCAGCACGTCGACGGTCGCGTCGATTGCCAGCACCGTGTCATCGCCGACGCGGCGGCCGCCGACGAGCACGGCGCATTGCGTGAGGATGCGCCCGAGCGCCGGGTACTCCGCCGTCAGCGCGCGGCGCAAGGTCGCGACATCAGGTTCGACGCGGTGCTCTTCGGCGCGGCCGGCGAACTCCTCCGCGGCGGCGAAATAGCGCACGCGTGCCATCAGGTCGCGTCCTCGGCAGACCGCTGCGCCCACTGCGCGGCAAGCTCGACGACGGCGGCGACGGCTGCCTCGGCGTCGGCGGGAGTGCCGCCTGCGCGCCCCGCGACCAGGCCTGCGACGAACGCGCTGAACGGCGCGGCCGGTCGGGCGACATCGTGCGCGACGTCGCGCGCGAGGTCGAGGATCAGCGGGATCGGCAGATCTTCGGATGCCAGGCCGAACCGCTCGCGCAAGGCGGCGGCCCACTCGTCGAGCGCCTCGGGCGGCAGGGTGCGGGAGCTGTCGCTCATCGTGTCTCCTCCAGTCGGGCGCGGGCCTCGGAGAGATCCTCCCACGTGTCCACGTCCTGCGTCTCGGGGTCGGGGGCTGCGATCACGGCGATCGCGGCGTCATCGAGCAGCGCCCGCATCGAGGCATCCTGCCCCTTGTTCGGCAGCGCGTCGGCACCGCGGCGGAGCGCCGCCGTGCGGTACAGGCCGATGAGCCACTGCGGGCGACTGTCGGCCGCCGACAGGCACACGCCGTCGGTCTCGCGGGGCAGCAGGGGGCGTGCGTCAGCGAGGCGGGATGCCGCGGCGACGGCCTCGGGCAGATCGCACGCGAGCAGGTACGTCCACTCGGGGTCGTCGCTCCAGGTCGCGAGCGCGGCGACGACGGCGGCGGCGGGTCCGCCGAACGGCGGGTCTTCGCGGGTCCACGCGACACCCGCGATACCCGGCACCGGATCGCCGACGACCGTGATCGGGTCGGCACCAGCGACGGCGTCGACGGCGCGCTGCAGCAGCGTCGTACCGGCGAGGGCGAACAGCGTCTTGTCGGATCCGCCGACGCGCGACGCGCGGCCACCCGCCAGCAGGATCGCGCCGGTCACTGCTCGGCGCCCTCCCGCACCCAGTCGCCGCTCTTGCCGCCGGTCTTGGCGATGAGGCGCACGTTCTCGATCGAGGTGCCCTTGTCGAGCGCCTTGACCATGTCGACGATCGCGAGGGCGGCGACCGAGACCGATGTCAGCGCCTCCATCTCGACGCCCGTGCGGTCGGCCGTGCGGACGGTCGCCGTGATCTCGACGCCCTCATCTGCGATCTCGAGGTCGACGGTGCAGCCGTGCACGCCGATGACGTGCGCGAGCGGCAGCAGCTCGGGGGTGCGCTTGGCGGCCTGGATGCCCGAGATTCGCGCCACGGCGAGCACGTCGCCCTTGGGCACCGACCCGTCGCGCAGCGCCGCGACGACGTGCGGGGCGCACCGCACGAACCCGCGCGCGGTCGCGGCGCGGATCGTCGGCTGCTTGTCGGTCACGTCGACCATGCGGGCGTGACCTGCGGCATCCAGGTGCGTGAAGCTCATGCGTCCCATCCTTCCAGCAGCCACACGTCGACCTCATCGCCGACCGCGACGGCATCGACTTCGGCGGGGACGATCGCGACGGCCCGAGCCTGACCGAGCCCGCCGGCGAGGTGCGAGCCGGATCCGCCGGCGGTGGCGGGGCGCACCGACCACGCCGGGTCGGTGTCGACGACGGCGGGAAGGTATTGGCGCCGACCGGGCGGCGTGCGCCACGCGGTGGATGCCGGCAGGCGCAGCACCGGCCGGTGGATCGCCGTACGCCCCTGCAGCGCGAGGAGCGCGGGCCGCACGAACACCTCGAACGAGATCGCGGCGCTCACCGGGTTTCCGGGCAGGCCGAACAGCAGCGCCGAGTGCCCGCCGGCGACCGGCAGCACACCGAATCCCTGCGGCTTGCCGGGCTGCAAGCCCACGCGCGAGAACGTCATCGTCGCCGACAGCTCGTTGCGGACGACTTCGAACGCGCCTGCGCTGACCCCGCCGGAGAACACGATGACGTCGACGGATGCCGCGGCGCACGCATCGACGACGTCGCGCAGCGCGCCACCTTCGTCGTCGACGCTCGTGCGGCCGTCGACCTCGGCACCGGCGGCCTCGGCCATCGCCGCGAGCAGCAGGCTGTTGGACTCGGGGATCTGTCCGCGGCGCAGGGGCGCGCCGGCTTCGACGAGTTCGCTGCCGGTCGAGACGATCGCGACGCGCGGACGGCGGGAGACGACGACGTCCGTGACGCCCGCCGCGGCCATTGCGCCCAGCTGCAGCGGCCCGAGCAGGGTGCCCGGGCCGAGCACCGGGTCGCCCGCGCGCAGGTCTTCACCGGCGCGACGGATGTGCGCGGCCGGTCGCGGCGACTGCAGCACGGTCGTCTGTTGCAGCGAGTCAGCGAGACCGCCGACGGTGTCTTCGAACGGGACGATCGCGTCGGCGTCGGTCGGGACGGGTGAGCCCGTCATGATGCGTGCGGCCTCGCCGGGGGCCAGGACCGGATCGGCGTCGCTGCCGGCGGGGATGTCAGCGACGACGCGCAGCGTGACGGGGTGGTCTGCCGAGGCATCCGCGACGTCGGCGTGACGGACGGCGAACCCGTCCATCGCCGAGTTGTCGAACACCGGGATGTCGACCGCGGCACGTGCCGTCTCGCGCAGGGTCATCCCGCGCGCGTCCGCGACGGCGCGCGTCTCGACGGGCAGCGGGTGTACCGCTGCGAGCACGTCGCCCAGCTGCTCCTCGACCGTGCGGTACCCGCTCATGCGCGCTGCCATTGCGCCAGGCCGCCGGTGAGGATCGACGCGTCGATGCCGCGGGTCTGCAGGACCTCTGCGGCGGTGCGGGCACGGATGCCGTGCGCGCAGATGACGACGACGGGGCCGTCGTCGTCGCGGTGCTCGTCGAGCAGGCCCGGGTCGTCGAGGAAGTCGCCGAGCGGGATCACGACCGACCCCGCAACGACGCCCGATGCGGTCTCCCACGGTTCGCGCACGTCGAGCAGGGTCGCGCCGGCCTCCTGCGCGGCGAGCATCTCGCCCGCCGTCAGTTCGGCGATCTCGGGTGGGGCGGCGGCTGCCATCGGCGCGGCGGCATCGATCACGACGACGCGGCCGAGCAGCGGTTCGCCGAGCCCCGCGATGAGCTTGATCGTCTCGATCGCCATGAGCCCGCCGACCTGCAGGCACAGCGCGCCGAGCACACCGACGACGGCGCACGAGGGCGGTTCGCCGACGGCATCCGGCGGATGCAGATCCGACAGGCGCACCGCCGGCACACCTGTGGGCGGCGCGTTCCAGAACACCGTCACCTGCGCGTGGAACTCCTGCAGCACGCCCCACACGAGCGGCACGCCGAGCGCTTCGGTCGCGGCCGCGACGAGGCCGCGGGTCGCGAAGCTGTCGCTGCCGTCCACGACGATGTCGGCTCCCGCGAGCAGGCGCTGTGCATTGTCTGCCGTCAGGCGCTCGCGCACCGCGATCACGGTCGTCTCGGGGGAGAGGTCGGCGGCGGCGCGGACGGCCGAGGCGACCTTGTCCGATCCGACGTCGGCGTGGCGGTGCAGCACCTGGCGCTGCAGGTTCGAGGCATCCACGACGTCGTCGTCGATGACGGTGAGCGTCCCGACCCCGGCGGCCGACAGCGCGAGGATGACCGGAGAGCCGAGCCCACCCGCGCCGATCACCGCGACGCGCGCCGCGGCCAGGCGGCGTTGGCCCGTCTCGCCGAGCCCCCGCAGCGGGGCGTGCCGCGCCGTGCGCGCGCGCTCGGCGTCGCTCAGTGCGGCGACAGGCTCGACCAGGGGTGGCAGGGGCACCGTCCCAGCGTAGGCCGCACCGGGGACGGTGGTGGCCGGGATGCCGTGAGTATTCGCGGCGGCGCGGCGCGGGACATCCGGCACCGCACCCGCATCTGCGGAATAAGCACGGTCATCTGCTCCGCATCTGCGCGATAGTGTCGATGCATGGATACCTTCCGCATTGCCGAAGCCGCGCGGCTGCTCGGTGTCAGCGACGACACCGTGCGCCGATGGGTCGATCACGGCACGTTGCCGACGACGGGGGATTCGCCCACGCGGATCCCCGGCGACGCGCTCGCTGCCCGCGCTGTCGAGCTCGCCCACGCCGCCAAAGACCCGACCGATGTGCTCTCCAGCGCGCGTAACCGGTTCGTCGGCATCGTGACCCGCGTGCAGGTCGACGGGGTGATGGCGCAGGTCGACATCCAGGCCGGCCCGCACCGCGTCGTCTCGCTCATGTCGGCCGAAGCCGTGCGCGAGCTCGGGCTCGAGCCGGGTTCGCTCGCTGTCGCCGTCGTCAAAGCCACCACCGTCATCGTCGAAACCCCGAAGGACTGATTCATGCGCACCCTCCGACTCGCGGCTGTCGCCGCCGCCGCCCTGCTGTTGCTCACCGGCTGCTCCACCGCTGCTTCTGACGCCGACCCGACCGCGACATCGGATGCCTCCGCGAGCGCCGAGCCGCAGCTCGAGGGTGAACTGACCGTCTTCGCGGCCGCGTCGCTGAAGACCGCGTTCGACGAGCTCGCGACACAGTTCGAGGCCGAGAACCCCGGTGTGACGGTCAACCCGATCAGCTACGACGGCTCGTCGACCCTCGCGACGCAGATCATCGAGGGCGCGAGCGTCGATGTGTTCGCATCGGCCGACGAGAAGAACATGCAGAAGGTCGTCGACGCAGACCTTGCGACCGACCCCGAGCTGTTCGCGACGAACGTGCTGACCCTCGTCACGCCGGTCGGCAACCCCGGTGGTGTGACGGGTCTCGCCGACCTCGCGAACGCCGACCTCACGGTCGTGCTGTGCGCGGCCGAAGTGCCGTGCGGCGCGGCATCCGCAACGCTGCTCGAGAACGCCGGCGTCACCGCGAGCGTCGACAGCTACGAGCAGAACGTCACCGCCGTGCTGACGAAGGTCGCGAGCGGCGAGGCAGACGCGGGCCTGGTTTATGTCACGGATGCCGCGACGACCGACGAGGTCGAGACCGTCGAGACCGAGGGCGCGGATGCCGTCGTCAACCGGTACCCGATCGTCGCCCTGACCGGTGCCCCCGACTCTGAGGTCGCCGCCGCCTTCGTCGCCTTCGTGCTGAGTGACACCGGTCGCTCGGTGCTCAGCGGACTGGGCTTCGGCGCTCCTTGAGCCACACCGTGAGCGGCCGGTCGAGCGGCCTCGCCCGGCGCGGGCGGGGGGAGAGCGGCTTCATGCCGCAGATCCTCCTCGTGCCCGCGCTGCTTGGGCTGGCGCTACTGGTCGTGCCGCTCGGGGCGCTCGTCGCCCGCGTCGAGTGGACGACGCTGTGGGCCGACATCACCTCACCCGAGGCGCTGTCGGCCCTCGGCCTGTCGCTCGTGACGGCGCTCGTCGCGACGCTCATGTGCCTGCTGCTGGGCGTGCCGCTGGCCCTCCTGATCGCCCGCTCGGGCGGGCGCACCGCGTCGGTGCTGCGCGCGATCGTGACGGTGCCGCTCGTGCTGCCGCCCATGGTCGGCGGCGTGGCGCTGCTGTTCCTGTTCGGCCGCAACGGCGCCGTCGGGCAGGTGTTGCTCGAGTTCGGCGTCCGCATCCCGTTCACGACGACGGCCGTCGTGCTCGCCCAGACGTTCGTCGCGATGCCGTTCCTCGTTCTCGCCCTCGAGGGCGCGCTGCGCTCGACGGGCGTCGAGTACGAGCGCGCCGCCGCGGCGCTCGGCGCGGGCCGCTGGCGCATTCTCGGGCAGGTCACGCTGCCCCTGGCCGCCCCCGGCCTCGTGTCGGGTGTCGTGCTGTGCTTCGCGCGCGCCGTCGGCGAGTTCGGAGCGACGGCGCTGTTCGCCGGCAACGCGCCCGGCGTCACGCAGACGATGCCGCTGGCCATCTACACAGCCTTCAACGGCGCCGGCGTCTCGCAGGGCACGGCCGTCGCGCTGTCGCTGCTGCTGCTCGTCACAGCGATCGCGGTGCTGCTGCTCGTGCGCGCGTGGCGCCCCGGCAACGTCGCGGGGGGTGTCCGATGAGCGGGCTCGAGGTCAAAGCCGTCGTCGACCGCGGCGCGTACCGGCTCGACGTCGAACTCGCGGTCGCCGCGGGGGAGACCGTCGCGGTGCTCGGGCCCAGCGGTGCCGGCAAGTCGACGCTGCTCGACGCCATCGCGGGCCTGGCCGGCGTCACCGAGGGGCATGTGCGTGTCGGTGGTCGGGAGCTCACCTCGCCGCGGCAGGTCGTCGCGCCGCAGCGCCGCGGCGTCGTGCTGCTGCGACAGGACCCGCACCTGTTCCCGCACCTCACGGCGCGCGAGAACATCGCGTTCGGACTGCGGGCACGCGGCACGGCGAAAACGGATGCCCTTGCCGAAGCCGACGAGTGGCTCGCGCAGGTGGGGCTCGCAGATGTGCAGGCGGGCGACCGTCGCCCCCCGACGTGCTGCTGCTCGACGAGCCGCTGACGGCGCTCGATGCCGAGACGGCGTCGGGCGTGCGGGCACTGCTCGCCGAGCGCCTGGCGGCGACGGGCACGACGACCGTCATCGTGACGCACGACGCGGTGGATGCCGTCGCGCTCGCCGGCGACATCGTGCTGCTCGAGGACGGCCGCGTCACGCAGACGGGGCCCGTGCGGTCCGTGCTCGCGGCGCCGGCGACTCCCTTCGGGGCCGCGGTCGCGGGCGTCAACCGGGTCGCGGGTGAGATTTCGGACGGCGTGTGGTCGGCGGGCGCGCTGCGGGTTCCCGTGACGCTCCGCACGGCCGGAGCCGCCGTCGCATTGTTCCCGCCGTCGGCCGTGGGGATCGAGCCGGCGGCGGGAACGGAACCTGCCGGCCCCGGTGCACCGGTCGCGCGCATCGCGCGGCTGGAGCAGACCCCCGCGGGCGTGCGCGTGCACACGACCGAGCCGACGCTCGCCGCCGACGTGTCGGTCGAGACGGTCGCCGAGCGTGGTCTCGCCGTCGGCGCGGCGGTGCGGCTGTCGGTGCCGCCCGAGGCGGTGCGCCTGCTGGCATGACGGCGAGCCGGAGCGCCGAGTCGTGCCGGGCCGAATGTCGGGCCGGAGGAAATACCCCGGTCGTGCCGGGACGGGTGCCCTCGCACCGCGGGTAGCCTCTCACTATGGTGGCCGTCAATCTCTCGCCCACGCGCCCGGCGCGTGCGGTCGACGAGCGTGCCACCGCGGGGGTGCCCGGCGACGCCCTCGTCGACCGCTTCGGGCGGGTGCACCGCGACCTGCGCATCTCGCTGACCGACCGCTGCTCGCTGCGCTGCACGTACTGCATGCCCGAGCAGGGCAACGAGTGGCTCGCCCGTGCAGGCCTCATGACCGCCGACGAGATCGTGCGGGTCGCGGGCATCGCCGCGGCATCCGGCATCACGACGTTCCGCCTGACCGGTGGCGAACCGCTGCTGCGCACCGACGTCGTCGATATCGTGCGCCGTCTCGCCGCGATCTCGGGTCCGCAGGGCCCCGTCGAGATCGCGATGACGACCAACGGCATTCGCCTCGCTGACATGCTTCCCGACCTCGTCGCGGCGGGCCTGGATCGCCTCAACATCTCGATCGACACGCTGGATCGGGAGCGCTTCCGAGAGCTCACCCGGCGCGACCGTCTCGAGGATGTGCGCGCGGGGATCGCCGCCGCCGCGGCATCCGGGCTTCGCCCCCTCAAGCTCAACGCCGTCGCGATGCGCGGCGTCAACGACGACGAGCTCGTCGACCTCGTCGAGTTCGCCCTCGCGCACGGCGCACAGATGCGGTTCATCGAGCAGATGCCGCTGGATGCCGGACACACGTGGGACCGCCGGCAGATGGTGACGCGCGACGAGATCCTCGCGGCGCTGCGCACCCGCTGGGATCTCGAGCCGGTGCCCGGCCGCGGGGGAGCGCCCGCCGAGCGGTTCCTGCTCGACGGCGGGCCGGCGTCGGTCGGCGTCATCGCCTCGGTCACGGCGCCCTTCTGCGGCGACTGCGACCGGTTGCGCCTGACCGCCGACGGGCAGTTGCGCAACTGCCTGTTCTCGCTCGACGAGTACGACCTGCTGCCGGTGCTGCGCGCGGGGGCCGACGACGTTGCGGTCGACCGGATGCTGCGCGGGTGCGTCGCGGGAAAGCTGCCCGGACACGCGATCGACGACCCGAGCTTCCTGCAGCCGGCGCGCGGGATGAACGCGATCGGCGGCTGATCACCTCAGGCGTGCCTGCACGGCTGACTGCGTCAGCCGTGCAGGCGGCCTGCCTCGAGGCGTACGGTGCGGTCGACGAGACCTGCGGGCACCGCGACGTGCGAGATCAGCACGACTGCCTGGTCGCCGTCGACGGCGGTCAGCAGGTCGGTGAGCAGGGCGTCCGAGGCATCCGCGTCGACGCCCGCCGTCGGCTCGTCGAGCACGAGCACCGGGAAGCCGCGCAGCAGCGCCCGCGCGAGGGCGATGCGCTGGGCCTGCCCGCCCGACACGAGCGCGCCGCGCTCGCCGACGCGGGCGTCCAGGCCGCCGCGCTCGTGCAGCCAGTCGCCGAGGCCGACGCGGCCGAGCACGGCCTCGAGCTCGGCATCCGTTGCCGTGTCGCGCGCGAACAGCAGATTCTGGCGGATGTCCTCGTCGAACAGCATCGGGTGCTGCTCGCAGAGGCCCACAGTGCGGCGGACATCGTCGGCGGCGAGCGTCGCGACGTCGACACCGCCGATCATGTAACCACCCGCGGTCGTGTCGAGGAACCGCACGAGCACGTGCGCGAGGGTCGTCTTGCCGGCACCACTCGACCCCACGACGAGGACGCGCTCGCCGCGGCCCACCTCGAGGTCGACGCCGTGCAGACTGTCGCCTGCGCCACCCGGCCACTGGGCGTGGACGCCACGCAGGGCGAGGCCTGTGCCGAGCGCGGGTGCGTCGCCCGTGGCAGCGGGAGTGACCTCCGATGGGATGCCCGCGGGGATCTCGTCGGGGATGGCCTGAGCGATCCGCTCGGCGGAGGCGCGCACCTGCCGCCATGACGCCGCCGCGGCCGGCACCGCCGCGAACACCTCGAAAACGGCCATCGGCACGAGTACCGCGACGGCGAAGGCGGGGGCTGTGATCGTGCCCGATCCGAGCGCCGGGACGGTGGCGATGACCGCGAACAGAGACGCAGCTCCGGCGGCGAGCGAGACGACCGCGGCCGTGCCGGCCTGCGCTCCGGCACGGCGGACGACGGCGCGGCGGAGCGCCGCATCGGCCTGTGCGATGCGTTCGGCGCTCGCCCGCTCGGCCCCGAACGCGACGAGCACATCGAGGCTCGCGAGGTGATCGAGCACAGCATCGGCGAGGCGTGCGCGCAACGGCGCGATGGCGCGCTCGGCGCGCGAGCCCGATGCCCAGCCCCACGCGGTCGCGGCGATCGTGGCGACGACGAGACACGCGAGCAGGGTGAGGGCGGCAGGCCACCACACGAGAGCGACGAGGATGACAGCACCGATCGCGACGGCGGCCGACGACACGAGCGGCAGCACCACGCGCAGCGGCAGGTTCTGCAGATCGTCGACGTCGTCGACGAGGGCGCCCAGCACCGACCCGCGGCGCGTGCGCGTCAGCCCGTCGGGAGCGAGCGGGATGAGCCGGCGCACCAGATCGGTGCGGGTCACGGCGAGCTGGCGCAGGGCCGCGTCGTGGCTCGCGAGGCGGTCGGTGTAGCGGAACGCGGCGCGGCTGAGCGCGAACGCGCGCACCCCGACGACAGCCGCCGACAGGTACATGACGGCCGGCTGCTCACTCGCGCGCACGATGAGCCACGCGCTGCAGGCGAGCAGAGCCACGGCGGATGCCTCGGACAGGAACCCCGACGCGGCCCCCGGCCAGAACCGTCGCAGCGGCGGCATCGCGCGGCGCAGGATGTCGGTCGCGGTCGTCACGAGACCACCTCCACGGTGCGCGCGGCGAGGGTCACGACCTGATCGGCGATCTCGCGCGCGCTGCGCCGGTGCGAGACGAGCAGGACCGTGGCACCGGCATCGGCCAGTGCCCGCACGTTGCGCCACAGCGCGCCCTCGGTATCGGCGTCGAGGGCCGAGCTCGGCTCGTCGAGGGCGAGCACCGGCGCGAGCCCGCGCAGGTGGCGGTAGATCGCGCGGGCGACCGCCACGCGCTGCGCCTGCCCGCCCGAGAGGCCAGCCCCCTGCACGCCGAGCTCGCGGGCCTGGTCGAGCTCGCCCGCCTGCGCGAGCTGCAGGGCGCGCGCGATCGTGGTCCCCGAGCTTGTCGAGGGGCTGTCCCCCGCATCCCCGAGCGCGACGTTCTCCGCCACCGTCCCGGCGATGAGCCCGGGCTGCTGGCCCGCCCACGCGAGCCACGTCGCGGGGGAGAGCCCTGTCACGGGCATCCCATCGACCGTCGCGTCGCCGTCGAAGCGGGCCGCACCGCGCAGCGCGGCGAGCAGGCTCGACTTGCCCGATCCGCTCGGCCCCTCGATGAGGGTCACCGTGCCGGGCGCCGCCGTGAACGTCACGGGCGGCAGCACCAGCTCGCCGCGACGCACGCTCAGGTCGCGTACCTCGAGGTGCCCGGCCTGCACTTCGGGAGGAGATTTCCGTTCGGGAGGAGTGGATGCCCCGATCTGGCCCTCCGGAAGCGAAATCTCCTCCCGAGCTGCAGGCCGAGCTGCAGGCCGGCTCGCGGGCCCGGCCGCGACCGCGCGGGCCTCATCGAGCACCGCGAACACGTCCTCCGTCGCGGCGACGCCCTCGGCGGCGGCGTGGAACTGCACGCCGACCTGCCGCAGCGGCAGGTACGCCTCGGGCGCGAGCAGCAGCACGAACAGTCCCACGGGCAGGGCGAGCGATCCGTCGAGCAGGCGGAATCCGATCGACACCGCGACGATCGCGACTGAGATGGATGCCAGCAGCTCGAGCGCGAACCCCGACAGGAACGACACGCGCAGCACGCGCATCGTCTCGCCGCGATACGTGTCGGTGACCTTCTCGATCGAGGTCGCGGCGCGGTGCTGGCGGCCGAAGACCTTGAGGGTCGACAGGCCCTGCACGGTGTCGGCGAAGCGCGCGGCGAGCTGTCCGAGCGTCTGCCACTGCTTCTGCTGCACCGTGCGGGTCGCGAGGCCGATCAGCACCATGAACAGGGGGATCAGGGGCAGTGTGATGAGCACCGTGAGCCCCGAGATCCAGTCCTGCCACCACATGACGGCGACGAGCACCGGGGTCGCGATGACCGTGAGCACGAGCTGGGGCAGATATCTGCCGAAGTAGGCATCCAGCGCTTCGAGCCCACGCCCGGCGGTGACGGCGAGCTTCGCCGTGCTGCGGCCCGCGAGCCAGCCCGGGCCGAGCTTGCCCACGGCGCCGACCAGCTGCTCGCGCAGCTGCAGCTGCACCCGCGCCGCGGCGCGCGCCGACGCCGCCTCGCGCGCCCAGATCAGCAGCGCGCGGATCGCGACGGTGACGCCGAGCCAGAACAGGATGCCGGTGAGCTCAGCCCAAGGCATCCCTTCGATCACGCGTGTGACGGCGCGGGTCAGCAGCCACGCGAACGCGATGACGACGGCCGTCTGCGCGACCCCGATCGCCGCGATCGCGACGAAGAACCCGCGCGACGCCGCCGCGTACCGCACGAGACGCGGGTCGACCGGGCGCACACGCGTCGGTCTCGCCTCGGATGCCATGCTTCGATCCTGCCTCACTGATGTGGGTTCTCCGCCCCGAGTGCGCCCGGTAGTGCCGAGTGCGCCCGTTCCTGGTGCGCCACAACCGGCGCACTCGACACGAACCGGCGCACTCGGCGCCACGGGGAGCGGCGCGGGGCCGCGCCCGGCGACTCAGTGCGCGGCGACCTCGGCCTGCTCGATCATGGTGCGGGTGATGCGCTTGCGGAAGATCCAGTAGGTCCAGCCCTGGTACGCGAGCACGAGCGGCAGGAAGATCAGCGCGGCCCAGCTCATGATCTCGAGCGTC
>Ga0207420_1001058_pt1 | contig 18952 bp, 9 predicted proteins | sample ThiBio_inoc_biof_FD_183941 | JGI IMG/M metagenome (GOLD analysis project Ga0207420, IMG submission 183941) | Wastewater bioreactor microbial communities from Cape Town, South Africa - Thiocy_inoc_biof (SPAdes) | ecosystem: Engineered > Bioremediation > Thiocyanate > Unclassified | place: South...
TTTTTGAGTAAGCGGCTCATCGTAAATTCGCGCCGAAACGATTTCCCATTTTCCGCCAAACTGACCGCCGTTAGGACCGGCATCGCAACCTATGCCAAACCATTGAGCATTGACATTGGGCGGAAAGTTGAAATTACCAACGGCAGCCACGGTATTTTTCAATTCGCCGTTTACATAGATATATGCCTCGCCTTTATCCTTGTTCCAAACCCCTACTACGTGATAGAATACTTCGGGTTCGGGGACAACGCCGCTGGTTGCCCATTTCCAGGAGTTAGCCGGCTGTGGAGAAACATTAGGCAAGAAAGTCAATTCGTTTCTTCTACCGTTCATATCTATTTTACAAATCATAAAACCGGTGCCGCCGGCTTCGTGCGCGGAAAACCACTTAGCTTCCTCATTTGCGATGGGAGGCGTATAAACAGCCTTGAACAAGGTTTCGAGCGTATAACCGTCGGCTAAGGCGTTTTTGAAAGCTTCGTTTTCCTTATAATCTATTTTGCAATAATTCGGCGTACTCCCCAAAGAGCCTGTTCCCCAGGCATTGTCTAATTTAGCCACATAGCAGCCGTACGTTTCATTAAAATAGGTATCTAATGTAGAATTGGGCGCAATAACTTCCACGATGTTGTTCATCGGAGAAATGTCCGTGGCAGTTCCGTTGGCGTTAAAAACTACATCCAGCAGGTTTGCAACCGGTTTTTGGGGTGTATTGCCTTCGTCGTCGTTGTCATCCCCATACAATAAATTAAGCAATCTTTGCATTATGTGCGGATAATCCGTGCTTATGCAATCGACGCCGCGGGTTACAAACTCCATAAATTCATCAACAGAATTGACGATAGTCCAGACAGAAACAAATAAACCTTTGTCGTGTGCTTCTTTTACCCAACTCGGATTGCTTCTTATTTTCCCTTTCTCGTAATTCATCCAGTTAATGCCTGTTGCAAAATTGTTTGGAAGAACATCGCCGTTGTTGTAACCAACCAAAGTTCCTGCCGGGACAACAGACGCGGTATATTGGCAAAGAGCATAACTGAAAGCAATGTATTCCACTTTATCTTCCAAACCGGCGGCCGCTACCGCAGCGACAATAGCATCAACCAAATTATTGTTGTTCGGCTTCAGCTCGATAAGGAGTTTCATGTCCAAATTTTTGTACTCATCGCTATTCATCACATCCAAGTAATCTTGGAAAACGGGGATCGATTCGCCATTGGCTAATTTAACGTTTTCCAAATCACCATAATAATTGGAAGATGGAATGTCTTTGCCTTGAATTGATTGGTCGTGGCAACACACGATAACATTATCTTTCGTCAGCCAAAAATCGGACTCGGAATTGTAAACTCCTAATCCATAAGCGGCTTTGAATCCGGCGATGGAGTTCTGCGGAACACCGCTTTGCCAGTATCCTCTGTGAGCCGTAATTTTCACGCGCTCCACCACGTCGCCTACCGTAAGAGATGTTGTGCCCAGCGGAACGGCGTCTTCGCCGCGCACTACAAACATTTTATATTCACCCGACTCGAAATTTTCGCCTATCGTAATTCTCAAAGTTTTTTCAGACTCAGTGTAAACCGCGTCAAAATCAAGTACCTTGCTCTCGTCGGCCGTGGACATCAATCGTACCTTGTCGCCATCGCTAAATCCGTCGGCTATGATGGTAAATTTTGAACCCGTTTTTACTGTGGTTTTAGGCAAAAAGATGATGTTTTTTACCGAAAACGGCGTATTTACAATTTTATCTTCAACATCCATCCAGAGTGCTTGCACTTCTTCATCCGTGAGCGGATCGTCGTATGCCCGGACAATGGCAATATCACCTCTCCATGCCGCTTCCGCCGCTATCGTAGAGGAAGGAGTAGCATCTCCTCCAATGGCAAACCAGTTGGAACCGCTTGCGGCAAATTGCAAAGATCCGGCATTCGCTTTCGTATCTTTCAACTCCCCGTTCACGTATATGCGCGACTCTTTATTCTCTTTATCCCAAACACCGATCACGTGGTAGTAAGTCCCTTTTGCCGGGCGTGTTTTTCCGTATGAGTAGTGCCAGCTTCCGCCCAGGTGCGAAATGAAATTTATGTTATTATCGTTGCCCGCAGGATTGTTGGAAAGTAAAAATCCGGTGCCACCTGCCTGCATCGCACTGAATGGCTTCACTTCTTTGCCGATAGGCAGATTATCGTTATAAGTAAACAAGACTTCGAGTGTATGCCCGTCGGCCAAAGCCGCGCGGAATGCCGCATTGCTTTCGAAATTGACTTTATAATATCCGGAATAGGCATTATCCCCGGGAGTGTTGTCAAACCAAGCAACGTGCCGGCCGAGCGACTCATTATAATAAGTCATTGACTTGGGCCCCTTTATAAACTCCACGCTGCTCCCCATCTCCGAGACGTCGGTAGCGGTTCCATCAGCATTGAAAATAACATCCAGCAGGTCTGCAACCAGCTTTTGGGGTGCATCCAGCGTAATGCTGTCTATATCTGCCAAAAGCGCGCTGTAAAGCGCGGCATTAGCTTGATTGTAGATTGTGAGTTTAGTTTTATTTTCTTCAATCGCTACGCTGTCGATATTTTCCGTATTTTCACTGAAGACAACGGCGTTATTCTTATATACCGACAATAGGTCTTGGGCAGTCAGGGCTATCGCACCGAGCAACACGCAAACAGCTACCCATATTTTCGTATAATTCTTATTTTTCGACATAGCCTATTTTTTTACGATTTTACATGTTACTATTTTTCCTCCGGATGCAATATTCACTAAGTATGCACCGGCAGGATATGAAGCCAGCGATAAGGCAGGATTATGCTGCATCGGTTTTTCCGTTTGCAATTTAGTGCCTTGTATCGAATACAATTCAACATTCGAAATCGTATTTTCACTGTGAATGCGCAACACGTTGCTGCCGTCAAAAGAAACGGAGATGCCGTTGCCGGCCTCTTGTGGAAAGGTAGAGGAAATTGCCTTTGGCTCAAAGGTAAAAAAGTCGAAATCTGCGAGAGGAATCGCCGCTGCTGCATTACCGGACTGGGCTACATTCATCTCAGTACTCGTAAATGTAATCTTTCGTACACCGGTCAGCGTATGCCGCAAACCTCCTTCGCCGCTATATACATACACATCTTTCCCGAAAGAAGACGTGCCAAAAGAAGACAGCAACAATACAGCAATTAAAAACTTGATATTTCTTTTCATATTTTCATTTTTAGGTTTACTGATTCTTCACTTTTACTTTTATTGTAGATTCAGCTTGCATATCCGGATTATCCGGCGAAGTTGAAACCATACGATAACTTACATTTTGAGTGAAATCAACCGCTGAACTTCCTGATATTTGTTCTACATCTCCGATATACACTTTATCCGTGGGTGAGAACAGAGAAAATTCAGGAACAAGATTAGTTACATCAGTACCTGTCGGTAAAGTTACTCCTATTTCAAAATAGCTGTAGTCGAATTCCGAACGTACAACCGTTCCTGCAACACCGTTTAATTTAAAGGTGTCAAATTCGGGATAGTAAATCGTATATAGCTTATACGGACGAACCGTTCCATAATTCGAAGTAACCTGAATATCGACCGGATTAGTTAGATTATATTTTGTTGCACTTACATACGGATTTCCGTTGATAAGCACTTTAGTTGAATCCGACTGGATATAGAATTTTAATCGTTGACCTGTAAGTGGTATAGCTACTGCAGCAGTACTGTATTTTACCTTTCTGGGTAAGACCATTAACCATTCATCATTTGGATATTTCTGTGCAAACACTTCGTCATACAATACTTGAGCACAAGAAAGCTTATCAATTTCAGTTACATCATCAGTTACCGTAACGATGAAAGAGCATGTGTCCTGTCTTATTTCTTCAGCTTTATCTGAATAAGTAGATGCTACACATACTACTTTATATTGCCCGGAAACCGAATATGAATAGGTGAATAAACCTTTATTAACCACAAATCCCGTATTACTTTCTGTTCTGAGATCGTATTTATGCATATTATCTCCGGTATAAATAGACACCTGATCGGCAACACCTGTAAAATGAATAACCATTGTCTCATTAATCGAAAACTCTTGTTGATTGACGGTTACCGATGCTACCGGAGTAGAAATAGATTCCTCGTCACAAGATACGAATAATAAGGAGATGCATACACTTAAACATACTTTTATAATTGTCTTCATATTTATCATATTTATTTAAAAGATCAATAACCAGGATTTTGTTCAACCACTCCGTTTGAAATATCAATTTCGTTCTGAGGAATGGGGAATAATTCATTAATTCCTTCACGGAAATAGAAACCTCGTTTGTTAGCTCGTAAAAATCCATACTCTTTAATAACGGTAGCGGCTCTTTTCTGGCGTACCAAATCAAAAAATCGATCCCATTCGTAGCAAAGTTCCATACGGCGTTCTTTCCATATCTGGTCACGCATATATCCATAGCCTCCACCCACATATAAAGCTGTAGCACCGGTTATCGTATTCGCTTTTGATTTGGTCTTGTTCAACTCAATCAAGGCGCGTGAGCCTTCTCCGCATTCGTTAAGCGCTTCTGCATACATTAAAATTACTTCTGCATAGCGCATTACTCGTCTATTTTTGCTATTATCGCCTCCGTTTTGTGGGCGTTCCTTGATAGGAGTGTACCACTTTAATGAAACGTTACGTGATTCTCCACATACGCATATCGTACCATCTGGAGCATATGAATTATGACCAATCATATAAGTACGACGTGGGTCTGTTCCAAACAAATCTTGTATAATGGTTTGAGTAGTCCAAATTTGTGGAGAAGACGAATAGAAAGTGTCATAAAGAAATGAACCTTCATTGGTATCTCCTAAGGAACCATCAGCAGATTCTTTAAACACAACTTCGAATACAGAACCTCTACAAAATTCACCAGCTCCTGTAAATTGATCAAGATAAGTGATGTTCATTCCATAACTATCTTTAAAATCAAGAGAATAAGCATTTTGCAAAGCTGGAAGTTGCGTATTCTTAGTTTCATACGGATCAGTGGGTTGATTTAATTCTTGTGGTTTAAACCAAAGGCGCTTGCGAAGTGCTTCCCAATCTTCTTGAGCTTCATCATATTTGAGAATATCACCGTAAGTCATACTTACTCCGTCGATAAAAAACTCTCCTAATCTCTTCATTTCTTTCCATTTAGAAGAAGGTTCACCAGGTGTTGCTTGATACATCAGTACTTTCATTAGATAAGCGATGGCTGTTCCGCTGCCTACCTTACCGGCACTTACACCTGTATAGCGTGCAGGAAGCATGATAGCTGCTTCTCTTAAATCTTTTTCAATATAGGCATATACCTCTGCTGCTGTACTGCGTGGAATAACAAAATTATCAATAGTTTCTACTTCCGGACGGATAGGTACTCCGCCATAGGTTTTTACCAAGTTGAAATAATAGAAAGCCCTTAAAAACTTAGCCTGTCCCAAAATTTCACGAACATCTCTGTATTCGCCATACAAAGGAAGTGATAACTGTACTTTATCAACATTGGCTATTACTTGATTAACTCTGCGGACTCCTTTGTAATTTATGTAGTACCTGTCGGCTATCCAACTATTCGAGGTGTTAAATCTGAAATTGACCAATTGTCCCATTTGACTTGCCAATCCTTCATCTCCTCCCCATACATCATCGGCTGTTGCTTCGCCAAAGCGCCATTCACACTCATTAAAAAGATCCGATTGTAATATATCGTAACCCGCATTTAAAGCTGATTGCAATTTGTATTTCGTGTCGTAGTAATTTTTGTCAGTAGAATTACCAAGAATCTCCTTATCAAGAAAATTATCGCATCCACTAAAAACTAATAACGAACAACTAATTAATATGATATTGAATAAACTCTTATTCATAATTGTTATTTTTTGTAATTATAAAACAAATTTAATCCCTAAAGTAAACGTCCGCGATTGTGGATAGTTTCCATGATCGACTCCCATATTGAGGTTGTTATCTTCAGTTCCCGACACTCTACCAACTTCTGGATCGAAACCATTATACTTCGTAATAGTTAGCAAGTTATACGCACCTACAAATGCTGCCAAATTTGATAAATGTAACTGCCTGCATACCTCAGGTTTAAAACTGTAAGTAAACCGTAGTTCTTTCAGACGAAGATAAGAACCATCTTTTACATAAAAATCAGAAGCTCTGAAGTTACGTGCAGCATCAGACGGATCTAAATCCGGAATGGTAGCGTTCAGGTTCATCGGGAAGAAACCTCTATCCGGATTTACTTGTCCCGACCAATGTTTATCACGAATATCAGCATACAGATTGCCTGAAGCTGCATTATTCAGATAAAAATCCATCACGTTGAAAATTTTGTTCCCGGTTTGTCCTTGGAAGAGAGCATCCATTGTAACACCGCCATAGCTAAGCGAAATAGGCATACCAAAAACGAAATCGGGTAGGGGTGAGCCTAAGAAAGTACGATCTTCTGCGGTAATAACACCATCATCATTTAAGTCTTTAAAGCGGAAATCACCGGGACGAGTAGTTTGCTCAAAGTCGTTTTTACCATATTCGTATTGCGGACTGGCTTTTACTTCTTCATAAGTATTGAAGATACCATCCGTTACATAGCCGTAAAAACCACCTATCGGTCTTCCAACCTCTGTTTTGGTAACATAAGCAAGAACGCTTGATTCATTTAAGTATCCACCGTAAATAGGCTCATTTCCTGTTCCCAGACTTACGACTTTATTCTTTATGTATGAAACATTAAATCCGATTTCATATTTGAATTTATTGATATTGTCTTTATAATTAACCATTAACTCCACACCTTTATTACTTACAGAACCGGCATTTACCATCGGAGCATAATCCAATGCAGCCGATAAGGTTACAGGAACTCGCAATAACATATCAGTCGTTAATTTATCGAAATATTCTGCACTAAAGGTAAGTCTGTTCTTGAAAAAGCCTAAATCTACACCTATATTGAATGTTTCTGTTTTTTCCCAACGAATGTCTGCATTCCCTACAGAAGTGGCTGTAGACCCGGGTTGAAGTATGTGATTTCCCACACCATAAGGATAGTTATATCCTGTGTATATAAGCGTATGGGCTGAAGTTTCATCAATTCTATTATTCCCTAATTTACCCCATCCTAACCGAAGTTTTCCTAAATAGAGCCAATCTACATCTTCCATAAAAGATTCGGAACTAAACTTCCATCCGAGAGAAACAGAAGGAAAATACCCCCATCGTTCTTGTTTAGAGAAAATAGATGAAGCATCAGCACGGAAGTTTGCCTGTAATAAATAGCGATCTAATAAGTTGTAATTTAGTCGACTGACATAACCGACAGCAGTCCATTCTCTATCAAGCCCATAGGTCTTATCCCCTGTGTAGGCACTCGACAGATACCATAAATTAGGATCGTTTGAAGCTGTTCCCTTTCGGATAGATTCTTGATAATTACGTTTATATCCTTCTAAAACTTGTCCTCCAAGAATTGTTATATCGTGTATGTCATTGTTCCACTGAAAGGTTAACAGATTATTGATTTCCCATTTATTTGCTTCCCTTTTATATTGATAAACCGAAGAAAGATCAGTCATGACAAAATCTTCGGATAATTTATTCACTTCAGTAAAATTAGTGTTATTGTCAGTTGTATAAGAATCTGATATTTTGAATTGGTAAGTAAGTAATTTACCAATCTGAGCTGTAAGGCTAAGGTTCAAATCTACACGATGATTCATTCTATCATCATGATTACGCTCTAAAGTTGCAATAGGATGACTTGCTGCATAATATCCCTTTGGATCATAAGTATAGGTAAAGGGATTTTGGTATAAAGCACTTTTCAGAATACTGTTTCCACCTTCAGGCACAACATGGCGTTTTTCATTTGTGTACATAGTATTTGCATTCAGTTTAAGCCAGGGAAGTATTTGACTGTTTATATTAGCACGAGTATTTAATCGATTGTATGCAGAGGTTTTAATAACTCCTGTTTCATCATAGTAACTTCCACTTACCATGTATTGATTTTTTTCACTTCCTCCGGATACTGTAACATTATATTGTTGCTTTATTCCTGTATGCGTGATTGCATCCCACCAGTTGGAAGGAGAGTTTCTTCTAATCGTATCCAAGCTGTAGTATTTGCCGGCATCATAAGATAGTATACCCGTTATTGGGTCTTTTGTTTGATATATTTGTCCTTCAGCGGAATAGAAAGATGTACCGTTAATATAATCCTGTACGAGTGCGTATCCTTCTATATCTAATACATTTATTTTTTTCCAAGGATTGGATGCACCCCAAAAACTATCAAATGTAATTTTGGTAGTACCTTTTTCACCGCTTTTTGTTGTTATCGATACAACGCCATTTGCGGCACGTGCTCCATATATGGCACTTGAAGCAGCATCTTTGAAAATTTCAACATTAGCAATGTCGTTAGGATTCAGGTGATCTATCTCATCTACAATAAAACCATCTACTACGTAAAGCGGATTGGAGTCATTGATGGTTCCTGTTCCTCTAATCTTAATAGTTGTTTGACCTCCGGGAGCTCCGCTATTCTGAATAATATTAACACCGGTTGCCTTACCTTGTAAAGCTTGTAAGGCAGATGGCACCGGAACACTATTGATGTCTTTTGCAGAAACAGAAGATATGGAGCCTGTGATATCGCTTTTTCGTTGAACTCCATATCCGATAACTATAACTTCATCTAATAATTCGGTTTTTTCTGCTAAAAATACAGTTAATTCTCGACTGTCAACAATACTTACTTCCTTAGGTTCATAACCTATGAAAGTAAAAACAAGTGTGGCTCCCGGATCTACTCGTAAGGAGAATTTGCCATCTACATTGGTTATAGTTCCACTGGATTTCCCTTTTTCTCCAATCGAAACTCCAATAAGCTCCTCGTGAGTTTTACTGTCCATAACAATACCGGATACCGATATTTGACTCTGTCCGTAGGAAGCCGTAGAATATAATATGGTAATCATAAAAACTACCATACTAAAAAGTTTATTTTTAATCATTTGCTAACCGCTTTAAGGTGATAGTGTTTTAATACACAACAAAAATACGAAAAACTCATAAGTAAAGAGAATCTGTCTCAAAAACCATAAAGCTTTTGAGACAGATTCTTTTCAAAGTTTATTATTTAACAATCAAAGATGAAACGTACTGATTTTTCACCGTATTGATTACTACAGTATAAATACCTTCGCAAAGAGTTGATACATTTACAGAATTAGTAAACAGGTTTTCACTTTTCACTATTCTTCCTGTAATATCTAAGATTTTCACACTGATAACTTCTTCATCAACATCAAATTTGAACACATCATTAGTTGGATTTGGATAAACAGTTAGTTTATTACTTATTTTCGGAGTAATAACGCCACTAATCTCAGCACGAGTTCTATATTCAAGATCCAAGTCATCTGCATCTTTTGCAGGATCATATCCTTCTTTTCTGTAATGATAGCGGTATAATTGACTATCATCAGAAGTTATAAAGAGAATATCACCACCCAAATTACGTAAAGTTTTTACTTTATCACCATCAGGATTCAAATTGGTTACAGGTACAGGAATACCGTCTTTAGAGTCAAGTCTCATCAATTTTTCTTTGTGCTCAGGAACTTGATTTGACGAGTTCCAGAAATACAAACTACCAGATGCTACAGTAAGTTCTCTTGCCCATGTGTTCATTGTACCTGGAGCTAAATCGTATTGTAGTGTCACTGTTTCGCCATCGGTATAATGAAGTTCGCCGCCAAAGTGACTTTCTCCTGCTGGTACATTACCTCCACTATTTGCACAGAACATAAGCACTCCGTCGAATACCACACCAGGATCGGGCCAAGAGGGGCGTTCATTTGTCGGCTCATGTTTATTTATATCTATAATACCAAAATCGCCTTTATCTGTATTTGTGAAAGCAAGCTCATAGTTGGTTTCCGGAGTATATCCTCTGAAATAAATTTTACCATTAAAAGGACCTCCTGTTGCAAAAACACTTCCTCCTCGTCCGATACCGTTAGGATCTGCTGTTGGATCTGAGTCAAAAATCATATAAGTTCCTTCAGGAGTTCCATCGCTTGCCCATGGCTCGTTGCCATAATCAGGTTGCCATGCTTTGAAGAACAGTCGCTCATTATAAAAGTTAAGCATTTGATCGATTGCCGAATCTCTTGTTTGCCCCGGTTGAGCACCTGCTTCCAAGTTTATATCCATAATCAATTGAGTACCTTCACGTGTGCCATCTGTTACCCAAAGTTCTCCTCCCATAGTGCTTTCAAGGTCATCTGCTTTGAAAAACACCTTACGTCCTACGCGACAAAGATGGTCATTATATGTATTGAAGTCCTGTCCAGGATACATCATTTTACATTCGTAAATCATTTCCGTTCCATCTTCCGTTCCATCACTCACCCATAGCCATTTCTGATTGCCATAGAGTTCACTATCCAAATCCATAGCTGCAAAAACGAATTGAGTCTCATTAACTTGTTTGAATGCCAAAGGGCTGGATGAGCCTATTAAATGAATATTTTTAACCATATAAGTTCCGACTTCTGTTCCATCCGATATCCATAACTCTTCGCCGTTTTCGCCATCATTAGCAGCAAAAACCACTTTGTCATTAAAACGAGCTAAATAACTTACGTTTGAACTTCCGGCTCCCGGATTAATGTCTTTTACCATAAAAGTGCCTGCGGCAGTTCCATCTGTCACCCACAATTCCTCACCGTGTGTACCGTCATTTGCAGCAAAAAAGGCTTTGTAACCTTTTGATTTTTCACCGGCTACAACTAAATTTTTGAGCTGTGTCATTCTTTCCTGACCGTCAATTACAGCCGTAACCCCATCGGGCAAAAGTTTAACCATGCCTTCAGGCAAGGTTTGAGCAAATATACTTCCTGCACCTAAACACAGGAGAAAAAATAAAATAGTCTTCTTTTTCATGATGTATAAATTTTAAAAATTACTACTAAAACCATATTTTAATAACTTGATATATTATTATCTACTTGGCACTGAAATGATTTAAAAAGTATGCTGACTTACGAGTATCAGCATACTTTTTATTCACCACAATCTATTTTACAATGAAACGTTTTGTTGTGTTCGAATCATCAGATATTTTCACCAAGTATGAACCCTTTACAAGATTACTGGTGTCAATAATTTTTGATAGTCCTTTTTGCATTGATTGTCCTGACATATTGAATACTTCAAAACTAACACTATTATCAATACCCCTAATTTCTATAGCATTTCCACGATTAACCTGCACAGGATATAAATAAGCAGTGCTGATAAATGTTGCTTCTGTTCCGGCGGCTGATGTAATATTTACAGCAACAGTTTCTTCAGCATTATCATCGTCAGACTTAACTGTTATATTTACTGTACCTTGGGCAACTCCTGTAAGTATTCCTGTTTCAGCATCAATTGTAGCTATGTTAGCATCATCTACAGAATAAGTTACATGTGCGGGAGCGTGTGTAGGATAAACATTAGCAATGCTTAATTGTTGAGATTCTCCAATCTTTAATGTGGCAGGAGCATTTACAATATCAAAACTTTGTGTCTTGAGATTATATTCGTTTACCACAATATTGTCAATCCATATTTTTGAATCGGCAGGTATTTGATTAGCTCCTTCGGTAAAAGAAGTAAAGACTTTCATTCTTCCTAACCAATGAGGGTCAAATGCATAGTTTCCTGTTGCCGTGTTATTACCGCCAACTTTAGAATCGGGACTAAGTTCAACTCTTTGTACTTCAGCATTTACTATAACATCGTTCACTAAATGGTCTCCGCCAATAGGTCTATCCCAAGGTTCGGAAGCTAAACGAGTTGAAATCATACCTTCATTTGTACTTTTGATGTCGAAGAATATTTGTGATTTTACTTGTTCGATTGTCCAAAATTGGAAAAGGAATACAAAATCCCAAAAATTACCATTTCCGCTGTTCCTGTTAATTACTAAGGATTTATCTCCGCTAATAGGATCTTCTTCTGATACTTCCCATGTATCTGTACGTGCGCTGTTTTTTTCTATACGGAAATTCTGGACTTCATTATCGCCTTGCCACAACAGAGGAGCAATACCTTCTTCGAAATCGCCGTAAGGGAAAAGATTTCCGTCCCAATCACCTTCTTCTGCATATTCAATACGAACATTGTCAATCCATACAGTCGTTCCAGGCTCAGTTCTACCAAAACAAAAAGCAAGACTGTAATTCCAATCGGTAATATTTGATCCGTCTGTTACTATCCAATACTCCTGTGTTTCAGTAGTAATAGGGAATGTTCCGCATAAATCGTTATCATCTAATCCTGAACGAGCAGCATTACCTGCCACATCTACAGGCGTAAAATCACTAATTGATGTAGATTCATATTTCAGCAAAGTCCATGGTGCACGATTGAACGTGAGTTCAATACCAATATTTGCATCTTCAGAAGCTTTAGCTTGAAATGAAATTTTATACTTAACACCACTCGTCATTGGGAAGAAATATTTTAGAGAAGCATCCCATAAGGTGAGTGCAGAGTATTTTACAAGAACTTTCGCTGATTTCTCCCCGGAAAGAGGATCCTCTGTTTCTGTGGAAAAGGCTACTCTACCGTTGGCATCGTAGCTACGCCAATGTTTTAATCCGTCTTCAAAATTAGCATTCGCAACTATGTTGCGCTTAATTTGCTGTCCATTTACACTTCCAAAAATTGCGAGTGCAAAGATTACAATAAAGAAATAATTTTTTTTCATGATGTATAAATTTAAAAATTTAGTATATATTTAATTAAAAATCAGTCTTTTACATGAGGGATTATTACAGCGTCACCATCTGCTGAAATATCATATAATCCTGTATCTGTATTTTTCTTAAAAGTAAGCGGAACAATCCGTGTCCTTCTTGGCGCAACTACTGAATCTGAGTTGTGTACATGATACACATAATACGGTTTATTCTCTTTGTCGAAAAATAAATCACCGTGTCCCGAGCCGTTCTCGCCTACAATAGAACGATGGATTATAGGATTGTTGGACGATTTTTCCCATGGTCCGTAAGGTGAATCAGCAACCGCATACCCTACACCATAATCAATACTTTGAAAATGGTTAGCTGAATAGAACATATAGTATTTGCCATCCATTTTTATAACAGTTGGTCCTTCCATGATGGGAGCAGACTGATACACAGGACTTGTTTCCCATGGTTGTGTCGCTCCGAAACATTGCACGAGGCTTTCTTTGTTTATCTTACCGGTTGCCATATCAAAGTCGGCAACCCACAAATAATTTCCGTCGTTAAATCTCACATGATACAGGTAATATTTTCCATCATCATCCTTAAATATATAGGAGTCGATGTTTTTCTCGCTCGAATCAATGGGTTCGATAACATCTTGTGTGTACAGTCCGTTTAACTGATTTGAACTTGCTATTACTACCTGTTCATTAGCCGTATAAGTTAAGAGATACTGTCCATTCTCGTTCAATATCTGCGGTGCCCAAAATCCATGTTCTCCGTAAACATTCGATCCTTTTTTCAAAATCATTTTCTCCGGTGCTACCGATGATAGAGTCCATGTTTTAAGATCTTTGGATTCAAGCATGGTAAACCCAAGAGGCTCTTTGTTACGAGTTCCTGTTAAATAATACACGCCATTTTCACTGTAAATAGTAGGATCAGCGAAGAAAATCTCGTTCGCGTTACTTGTCTTTTTCGAAGAAGATGGGGTACAAGCTTGAAATAAACAAAAAGCTGAAAGCAGAAAAATACTTGCAAATAAGAGTTGTTTCATGATTTAATATTAAGTTTATATGTTTTAAAAAATTTGAACTACATGTCATGAGCTAATAAAGTATAGCATTGAACATCGCAAATATACATAATCATAAAAACAGTATCTTGTAAAAAAATGTATTTTCCTTGTACAATTATACAAATGTCTTCCAGTGTGGAAAAAATAAGTATAAGTACAACGATAACGGTACATTATTACAAGAACTAAATGTATTTCCATATTTTAAAACATGATAATTCTGTATATTTGCAAACGTCTAACACAACACTGAATAAAAACTACAAAGCATGAACAAACATATATTCCTATGTATATGCCTTTTATTCTTATCGGTAGCCGCACAGATAAAAGGGCAGCACAATAAATTCGTTTTTGATTATATAACAAATAATAGCGGATTGACTCATAATACTGTATATGATATTTGCCAGGATGAGAAAGGTTTTATGTGGTTCGCTACCGAAGTTGGACTTAACCGATATGATGGGCAAAACATCAAGCAATACAGACATTCTCCAGATGATCCGCATTCTCTTCCATCTTATACTATTACGAGTTTAGTTTTTACTCCTGATAATAAATTGTTTGTAGGCACTAATGACGGTCTTGCTCTTTATCGTTCGGAGACTGATAATTTTGATCGAGTTCTGTTTAATGGAAAATCTATAGGACGCATATATGCCTTGAGGAAAGGATTTGATTCAGAACTGCTGATTTCAACAGAAACCAATGGAACATTGGTCTATAATTACGAAACTAAACATATTGTCACATTAAAAACTGAAGATAAATTACTTGGAATAACTGTGGATAAGAGTTCCTATTGGACTTTTTCACTGCATCATGTATATCGATTCGGTAAATTTGGCGTATTGTTAGGCAGCTATCAAGTATCTGCTTTGTATCCCGGTATTTCTATTTCATGTATTATGACTGATGAAAAAGGTAATGTTTGGATTGGTACTTTTGATGACGGACTTCTATACTACGATACGGGAAAAGATAAGTTTATCCAAGCTGATATTTGTAAAAACACTAAAATACACTATATCCGTACGATAGAAGAAGGTGAAAAAGATGGAGAATATTGGTTAGGAACGGAAAATGGTTTATATATAATAAATATTAAGGCGGGGGAATGTGAACATTATGTTCAGTCCTTCAACAATATGAGAAAAACTATTAACGACAATGCCATATATCGAATCTATCGGAATAAACAGGGAACTTTCTTTGCCGGAACTTATTTTGGCGGTGTGAATATAATTAATCATCAAGATATTGGATTTAATGCAATTCTCCCCAAAGAAGGCTCTAACTATCTACCAGGAAAAGCTATAAGTACTATGGCGAAAGCCCCCGACGGTCATTTGTGGATTGCTACGGAAGATGCCGGAATAGCAATTTTTGATAACGATACGCATAATTTCAAGCATTTGCAATTCAGTACTAAAAATCCTCACTCTATTTCGTCCAACAACGTACATGCTCTATTGATGGATGGAAATATATGTTGGGTAGGACATTTTATGGGAGGAGTATCCAAGGTGGATATAAATAGTGGTAAAGCAAAACGCTATGTTCATGATACTGATAATCCGTCTTCGTTAAACAATAATTTTGTATTTGCTCTTCACTTTCTTTCGCCCGATTCCATTTTAGTAGGATCGCTTTCAGGGGTAGATATTTTAAATAAACGCACGGAGACTTTCAGTCGCTTTCGTGAAAATGAATTTGCCGATTGTTTTATTTATGACATTTTTACCGCACCCGATAGGAAAGTATGGTTTTGTACTTACGAGAAAGGTATTTATATTTTAGATAAAGCTAATAACGGACTGATGACGCACTATCAAATGGGTGATGGTTCAGGATTATCAAGTAATTCTATCATCAGTTATCTAATTGATTCCAAAAAACAAATATGGATTGGAACACGTGATGCCGGTATGTTCAAATACATTCGGGAAGAAGAACGTTTTGAAAAAATCAAATCAGGTATGTTGGTTGATAATGTTGTTTATGGTATTATAGAAGATAATGAAGGTTTTTTCTGGGTCAGCACCAACAAGGGTATCAGCCGATTGAACTTTCAAGACTCCACTGCTGTGCATTTCAACGTAAAACATGGACTTTCGGGTAACCAACACAATTATAAATCATATTTTAAGGATAATGGTATCATTTATTTTGGTAGTGTGACCGGACTCACATGGTTCGATCCGAAAACCATCCTTATGCCTAAAGAAACACCATCGGTTTATTTTACCAACTTGCGGATTTCTAATGAAATAATTCGTCCTGATTCTACCGGAGTACTCAATCAGCAAATTGATTTTACTAAACATCTTATATTGAAGTATAACCAAAATTCGTTTACGCTCGATTATGCTTCTATCAATTATTTCTCTAACGATATTGTATATCAGTATTATCTTGAAGGACTTGAAAATACATGGTCGCCTGCTACCGAAAGAACACAAGCAAATTATACTAATATTGTTCCCGGCGACTATATATTTCACATTCGTGCAACAAATATGATAAGTGGTTCGGTAAGTGAAGAGCGTAGTATTATGATTACTATTAAACCACCTATATGGGCTTCATGGTATGCTTATCTGCTCTATTCTTTCTTTGCGGCAGGAGTATTTTACTACTTCTATCGAACATACAAAAACCGTCAACATGAAAAAATGGCTCTTACCATCGAAAAAATTGAAAAGGAAAACCTGAAATTGCTGCACCAGCACAAAATGAACTTTTTCACCTATATCTCCCATGAATTTAAAACACCGCTTAGCATCATTGTGGCTTCTATAGAAATGCTTTCTTCACAAAACAGAAAGACGGATGCTAAGAGTCATGACGACATACAACAATCCATTAAGCGGAGTGCCAACAAGCTGCTTTCGCTTGTAAGCCAATTGATGGAATTTCGTAAGATAGAAACCGACCATGCAGTAATACATATTACAAAAGGTAATGTAATCGACTTTGCTAATCAAATCATCGATATTTATCGCCCTTTGTTAGAAAAGAAAGAAATTCAGTTAGATGTTAAGGTCAACTATACCCGTACCGATATCTTTTTCGATTTCGACAAACTTGAAAAAATAATAACTAATTTGCTGACAAATGCTATCAAGTACACCCCTCAGAACGGCAGTATTGATTTTACCTTGAAGGTAGACGGCAATATGCTTCTGTTTTCGATAAAAGATAGTGGTGGAGGTATTTCCGAAAAGAAAAAAGATAAAATATTCGAAGCTTTTTACAGTGATGATTTTTCTAATGATATAGTCGAAAGTAGCGGAATAGGGCTGGCACTTACAGCAAGCTTAGTGAAATTACTCAAAGGTCAAATAACAGTAGATAGCAAGCAGGGCAAAGGCTCATGCTTCAAGGTGTCATTGCCATACGAAGCAAATCCGGCTCCTCTTTCGGTTGCTGAGATGCATACAACAGATAGTAGACAGGAAGATACTATACAGGTAGAAATCAGTGCGGAAAGCACCACAGAAGAAATAGATACAGACACAAGCAACACTGATTACACCCTTGTAATAGCCGAAGATAATAAAGACCTTCTGATGTTGCTACAACAGCATTTCAAAGATAAATACCGTGTAAAATGTCTTGAAAACGGACAAGAAGCATGGGAATATATCAATCGGAAAATGCCGGATATCATCATTACCGACATTATGATGCCTGTAATGAGTGGGATAGAGCTATGCCAAAAGATTAAAACTGATGTGAATCTATGTCACATTCCGGTAATTATGTTGACAGCAAAAGATACAAAAGAAGCAAAATTGGAAGGCTTACAAGTGGGTGCAGATGCCTATATCTCGAAGCCTTTTTCGATGGCAGAATTAGAAATACGTCTGAACAATATTATCAACAATCAGAAAGCACTGAAAATACGTCTTAAGGAATTAGCTCGTTTTGAAGGTTTCGATATTCCTGCCACAAACCACGAACAGGCATTTGTGGAGAAACTTTTTTCTATTATCCAAAACAACATGGAAAAGAATGAATTGGACGTACAATTTATCGCAGGTGAATTGAATATTAGTCGCTCGAACCTTCACAACAAGATGAAAGCGATGAATATGAACATACCAGAATTTATCAATACTGTGCGTGTAAACAAAGCTAAAGAACTTATGCATGGGGAAGAAGCTACTTTTGCTGAAATAGCCTATAAGATAGGATATAATGATCCGGCTTATTTCTCTCGTATATTCAAAAAACATACAGGAAAAACTCCAAAAGAATATCGTCAGGAAATAAAAGAGAAGTAATATAGTATTGAAGTCGTCTTGACTTTTCACATCAACTGACTACGGTTGCAGAGGAGTTCCCTCACTTCGCTGTGCTTGTTCGGGAGGACACGAGCGTTAGCGGGCAGAGGGTGGAAAAGCCGACTACGGTTGCAGAGGAGTTCCCTCACTTCGCTTCGCTCGTTCGGGATGACACGAGCGTTAGCGGGTGAAGAGTGTAGAAGCCGACTACGGTTGCAGAGGAGTTCCCTCACTTCGCTTCGCTCGTTCGGGAGGACACGAGCGTTAGCGGGCAGAGGGTGGAAAAGCCGACTACAACTGTACGGGAGATCCCTCACTTCGCTGTGCTCGTTCGGGAGGACACGTTCGTTAGCGGGCAGAGGGTGGAAAAGCCGACTACAACTGTACGGGAGATCCCTCACTTCGCTGTGCTTGTTCGGGATGACACGAGCGTTAGCGGGCAGAGGGTGGAAAAGCCGACTACAACTGTACGGGAGATCCCTCACTTCGCTGTGCTTGTTCGGGAGGACACGTTCGTTAGCGGGTGAAGAGTGTAGAAGCCGACTACAACTGTACGGGAGATCCCTCACTTCGCTTCGCTCGTTCGGGATGACACGAGCGTTAGCGGGCAGAGGGTGGAAAAGCCGACTACGGTTGCAGAGGAGTTCCCTCACTTCGCTTCGCTCGTTCGGGATGACACGTTCACTTGCGAAGGGTGTATACCGCCGCTCGAAGTGTTATGGTAACATCATCCCTTTCTTAGCGGCGGTGCAAGAAGCCTCGCACCGGTCGTGTGTCTAAGCTGTTA
>Ga0207420_1001060_pt1 | contig 18929 bp, 12 predicted proteins | sample ThiBio_inoc_biof_FD_183941 | JGI IMG/M metagenome (GOLD analysis project Ga0207420, IMG submission 183941) | Wastewater bioreactor microbial communities from Cape Town, South Africa - Thiocy_inoc_biof (SPAdes) | ecosystem: Engineered > Bioremediation > Thiocyanate > Unclassified | place: South...
CATCGATGTCTGCCAGTGTAAAGGGTGGCGCCGGCTTCCCCGTTTGGGTGACCAGCAGCTCTGCTTCCTTACGGGCAATAGCTGCGCCAATCCGCTCCGTATACGTTGGCTCCATTACCATCGCTTTGTAAGGCTCAAACAGCGTTTTATAATTGTTGAGCTTCTCCAGTGTGCTGGCAAATTCTGCACGTCCCTCCATGATCATGGTGAGCGCATAGTCTTTCACTGCGCCCGCGGGATACACTGCCGCTATCTTTTGCAATTTGTCGATACTGATTTTGCTCTTCGCAGTATCCGCTTTTTTGTCGAGGTTGATCAGATAAGAGGGCCACTCACCCGTGACTATCCAGTTTCTGTAATCACCCGAAGCCAGGTGGCGCGCATCATAGATGCCGGAAATAAGACCCGGATCTGTATTGTTCTCCACCAATGCCCTGGCTTCTTCGTAAGAATATTTGCTGCCATTCATGCTGATATGCGCCAGTAAAAGATAAAGCTCCTGAAAGCTGATATCATCCCGTACGATGGCTTCAAACTGCTTTAGATACGGATCTTTCGGCGACTTGCCGGTAAATACTACCCCGGCTATTGAATCCTTCAGTTTCCTGTCGCGTTTTGCATACTGCAGTAAATCTTCTTTGAGCAACGTATACCATTTGGTGGTATCCATCCTGGCTATCTGGATTGAATCGAGCATAAACCGGTATCGGTTCGGAGCAGCTCCCCTGCCCGCGATCTTCTTGCTGCGGGCCAGCGATAGGAAGTCCCTGCCCTCGCCCGTGATAGTGAGTTCATATCCCGGAGCTACAAAAAAATCATTGATCTGAATATTTTTTTGCTGAATACTCGCCACCAGCGGTCGCGTTACCTTTGTACTACGCAGATAAAATTTGCCTTCCCGATCCAGCTTCAGCGTATCATGCAGTACTCTGCCATCGGGCAGCCGGTAAAAAATCCGCAAATATTCTTCCGGGCAGTTGGTAATCTGCCCTTTCAGAATAAAAGGTTGCACTACCTTTTTGTGTTGTGCCTGCAGGCACAGGCTGTACGATAACAGCAGAAAGAGGAAAAAAAGTTTCATTAGTTGTTTGGCTTAAGTAAATTTTTGATTGGAAAACCTGATCGTAAAAAGAAATGCTTCTTTCCAACTTTAATTGAAATTGGAACCCATCGGAGAAATTATTCAATCGGCAATTGCCATTTATTATAAATAGCGGTTAAGTTAACACCACTAGCCTTATTGATCAGTAGTGGAAATTCCTCCATGGTAAAGGGACGTTTGTTTTCTTTTGTCCAATAATAAAGAGATCGCAGCACATCTTTCATTGATTTTTTACCCCCGGTTTTTTCTTTAATATAATTATTCATTTCAATAGCCATGCCTGCACCTCTCGAAAATACGGCTCTCCCCAACCTGAAGTCGGAACTATACATGAACGAAGCCTCCTGTGACAGTTCCTGCAGGCTCATTTTCTTTATCAGTGGATCTGCTTTATAAGTATTGTTATAAAACAACTTCTCCCATCTGTCTGATTTCAATGCTTCATAGAGTACAAACCACATAAAGCCTTCATTGAACCAGATATTATTGATGACAGGCGGTATCTCTTTTACATAAGGACGATACGCATCTCCGTAACATCGCAGGGGGATAAAAGAATGGCCCATGTGATGAAGATAAGCAGGCATAGTCGCTACCAGTTCTGCTTTGCTCAGGGGATTTGATCTGAAATCCGATGTATCGCCAAAAAATGTTGAGCTCTGCAAATGCTCCATTCCGAAAGGAGGCACACTTCCCGGCTCAAGTGGCAGGGCTTTTCTCAACAGGATGGAATATTGTTTAAAAGGCAGCTCCCCAAAATAATCATGTAAAATCTCCAAACTCATGATTCCCTGTTTGCCATAGTCTTCAAGATATTCATGGCCGGTTTGACAATATGAAGCGATAAATAATGGAACGAGGCCTTTGAACTCTTTTACCTGAAACTGCGGGCCCATGAAAAGTTGCCCGTCAGCCAACGTATAGTAATTTTCGACGTTGAAAGTTAATGTTCCTTTGGCCATCTGCATCGTTGGCTGGGTGCTGGTAAAAACAGGCCATTGATCAAATGTGTGAACGGTGCATTGAACAGGCTGTTGTTCTGTTCCTTCTATCCATCCGAAAATGGAATAGTTGAGCAAACCTGCAAAGCCCCGCCGGATAATAGAAGCATCGGTAGGATCCAGCTGGCGTTCCATTTTCCGAAGATCTATCTCGTATGTCAGCTGAGTAATTACTTTAGTAGTGTCCGTGCAATACCACCGTGGTGCGCCATTGTTGTCTTTATGTATACTGAGCGCTTCGCCTGCGTTGTCAATCGCAGAAAGCCCTTCAATAAAACTGTCGTAACGAAGTACGCTATACGCACCAGGCACAGAACGGGGCATGATAAAAACAATCGGCCCTCTTTTTAGCTTAGTAGGCCGGATGGTTATTTTCACCTTTGAAGATGAACTATCATTGTATGTAATGGAATAACTGACCTGGCCCGAACTGGGCAGACAAAAGCAGGCCATTAGAATAATCGTAGCCAGGTATTTCATGAACATTTATTTGAACAACGTTTTTTCATTAAATTATATCGGCTATTCCACCGCCTCAAAATGCCTATTATTATTTAGCAACACGCTGCCTTTACAGCACTTAAGATAATCACTTTTGCAGATACTTCCCGGTTTCCTGTAGTTTCACACCCCACGTTTTTCCTTTATCCATTGATATAGCATAATCAGCCAATACTAATCTCCCCTCTTATCAACGACCGATAATTCATTTTGGCTAAAAACAGTTTAACATTCAATTCGCAGTTTGTATTCGCTTTATAACTCAGAAAATGTATCTTTCGCGATATGAAGATGCTGTCATTGTTCTTTGTACTAATTATTACTACCAGCGCTGTTGCGCAGCAACCGGCCGATCAAGCCGATCTTGTCAAAACTTCTGAACAATATTTTACCGAAAAAATGGCCGCTGACCATATTGTCGGACTGAGTGCGGCTATCATACTCGACGGCAGGGTAATCTGGCAACAGGGGTTCGGTTATGCCGACAGAGAAAACAACATTGCGATGACGCCGCAGACGGTGGTCAATATCGGTTCCATAACCAAAACCTTTACCGCATTGGCCCTGATGCAGCTGAATGAGCAGGGCAAGCTGGATATCAATAAACCGTTAAAAACCTACCTGCCCCGGTTTCGCCCGATGGCAGGGCCAGGCATCAACCCCGACAAGATCACGGTGAAATCGGTAATGACCCATACCTCCGGCATCCAATCAGACATCTGGAAAAATTCGGACCTGGAAAGCGGAAAATATACGGATGTTCCTGGCTTTGTCAACCAGACCTATTTGTTATACCCGGCTGGCATGGTAGGGCTTTATTCGAACGCGGGCTATAACCTGCTGGGCAATGTCATCAAGGCCGTCAGCAAAGAGGACTACGCTGATTATATTCGCCGCCATATCCTTGAACCGTTAGCTATGTCGCACAGCGGATTCGCCATGGACAGCCTGCAGAACCGCAGCAAAATATATGCATACGGGCAAAACTTCAGGGTGTTTGAACTCCGGGATATCGCTTCCGGTGGTATTTACGCCGATCTGAATGACTTTACCAAATACGCGACTGGCTTGCTGAAAGCGTACCGGGGCGAAACCAATTCCATTATTAAAGCGAGCACCCTTCATCAGATGTTCAGCCTCCAGAACGGCTCGGTTCCGATAGAAAGCAACAAAAAAGGCCTGGGCTGGTTTATGTTCAAAAACGACTCGGCCTTTGCCGTTTACCACGCAGGCAGCGCCGGTTTTGCCCATGCCAAATTGCTGCTCTTTCCCGAAAAGAATGCTGCTGTTGTCGTGATGACCAACACAGCTGAGGGAGGACAGGCCGCAGAAGATTTCTGCTTTAAACTGCTGCCCCGGTTCGGCCTGCGTATTGCCGATCTATTTCCCGCTCCTACAACAGGGGTAGTCCATGATACTGCTCATATTGTTAAGCTGTCGCCAGCCGAGCTAAAGCAACACGCGGGCAGCTATGCTAAAGCAACGTCTTATGTGACCATTTCCGTAGCAGGCAAATACCTTAAGATGCGTGAGAACGATAAAATAACTATCCTAAAGCCGCTCAGCGAAAATGAATATGCGCCTTATGAGATCAGCGGCAATGACACGGTGATGAAAAAAAGTGGCCAGCGTTTTTTCTTTACCAACATCCAGGGGTATCATTATCTGATCCAGCGGACGGGCGAAAGGGAGTATAACTGGGGTTATCAACTGAAACCGATTGACGTCAGTCTTTGGCAAAAGCGGACAGGATTATACCAGCAATACGGTTACCAGATGCTGATCGGCGACAGCAAGTTTAAAAGCATTGAGCTATATATTACCCCTGATAGCGTACTGATGTGCCGTCTCAAAACGATGGGCAGCACCAATGAGATCCCTTTAGATGTTATCGACAATAACCATGCACTCTCCTCGGGTGTTAACGCCGGATTTGGCGGCTTTACGGTCACCTTTAGGGCAAATAAAAAGGAGCAGGTGGTAGATTTTGCCGGTATCAGGTTCCGGAAATAACGTAAGCGTCCGGCAACTGCATCTTTGTGAGCCAGACTAATTTTTTGTATCGAAACCTCCATTTCTGACCGCTTCCGGTATAGCCTGGAACCAGGCGGGCTATCTATAGTATAAGTCTTCAACAACTCCCCACGCCGTTGCATCTCTTCTGAGAATGCCTTCAGGTACATGCTAAAAGGGATTCCCCTTCCATAAGAATCGTGTAGCAGGGCATAATACATGGCTGCAATTCCCCTTTCAGCAGTGATAATTCAAAGCCTAGACTAACGCTCCTCCGCATGCAGAAGCTAGCTAATACAAAAAGAGTATTAGTGGCAAGCGCCTGATGGTCTTCTTTTAAGGAGGCTGAAAGGCAGAGAAAAATAAACAGGACGGCGGCTGATGACCTTTTACATAACGGATCGATGTGATGTAGTAACAGTCCCATTCACACGCTAAAACCTTAATCATGCGTAATCTTATCTTATTTGCCGGTGTACTTGTACTTGTCGGAGCCTGTAAAAAGAAGAAGGATGATCCGGCTCCTTCGGGAACCCGTAACCAATGGGATGCCCGTTACCGGATTGAAGGTACAATGACAGATCATTCTAACCCGGCTTTTGGATGGATGAATAACACTTATGAGTATACGCTGCAAACCAGCAGTCCTACTTCGGATAGCCTGGTTTCAAATACGCTTACGTTTCCGGGTATTGTTATAGGAAATACGGGGGCTGGTATAACAAATGCAACCTATTACTCAAAATTTGGATTGATCATGAATTTCGATGCCGCTACCAACAAAGTCACTTCCGTTACCAATTATTATGGTCAGCCTTCCTCCACCGGGCGTTCCGCGGTTCTTGATCCTACCGGTGTTAATTCGATCGATCCGGCAACCAGGAATATCCGGGTCAAATTCTTTATGGATGAAACAGGAATAACAGGGCACCGGGCCACATTTGATTTAACCCTTGTATACCTGGGCGCGAGATAAATTAGCTGCTCAAAGAAGTCCTTTTACCGGGTGCTTTATTGGAGACTGATGTAGTACACTATACTGGCACAAGGAAGTGCCTGGTTCTTTTATTTGATCCCTTGTTGTGCTTAGTCAAAGACTAAGCACAACAAGGGGATGGCCCTCCTTCTCTCATCATCAACATTACCTTTCACCTGTTCGTATTGAGCCCTTTCCAACACCTTGAAGGTAACCAGATATCCTCCCCAGAAATCTGCAGCGACCTCGTTCGCTTTTTTGGGTCTGTTCTGAAATTTGTAATCAATAACCACATAATCATACTCCAGAAAGGTTTTCTCCAGTGTTTTCTGTATACGCTGGCTGATTGCCTGCTCGTCCTGGAAAAACTCATCCTCTACTGAAAAATCCAGGTCAAAGGAGGCCCGGGAAAGTGTACCAGATGATTTTCTGTACACAAGATCAATGGCGTTTCCGCCTTTGAGTACAATAGTCTCCATGAGTTCATCATCCGATGCAAGCGCAATTATCGTGATCCTTTTTATCTTGTTAACCAGTTCAACATTCATTGTCCAATCCGGTTTTATGGAAGCGTCAAAGATAGATGATAATGTTATTTAAGAGGGACGGGGATATAATATAGATAGTACTGCTCCCCGCCAGGCCGCAGAAACAACCCGGGCAGTTCCTACATCCGTTTCTTTAAAATAGTAATTATTGGGCGCGTAACGACTTCACCGGGTTGGCCACTGCCGCCTTAACAGTTTGAATACCCACCGTGATCATGGCAATAGTGACAGCAATAAAGGCTGCTGATGCAAATATCCACCACTCCATCCTTACCCGATAGGTAAAGCTTTGCAGCCAGCTATCCATCATCCACAAAGCAATGGGTGTTGCAATGGCACAGGCAATAAGCACAAATAATACAAAATCTTTTGACAGCAAAATGACTATTGAACCTACCTTAGCGCCCAATACCTTGCGAACGCCTATTTCCTTTACCCTTTGTTTTGCATATAGTGATACTAAGGCGAACATACCCATACAGGAAATAATGATGGTAAGAAAAGCCACAAAGTTCGTGATACGCAAAATACCATTCAATAAGTCGTATTGCTGATCTACCAGATCGCTCATATAACTATATTTAAAGGGTCTCCTGCTGCCCATTTGTTTGAACGCCGTTTCAATTTGCTGCAACACCTCACCTGCACGTTTTGGATCTGTCTTTATACTCAGGTTGGAATAATACAACCCGGGCTTTGCATAAGTATGCATCAGAGGCTCGATTCCATATTGCAGATGCTGATAATGGAAATCAGCCATCACACCCACCACATTCACCGGCTCGCCACCAGCTTTAGATACCAGTTGTTTGCCGGTTATATCTTTCCATCCCAAACTGTTCATGGCTTTTTTATTGATCATTACGGAACCGCCTTCTGTTGCCGATAAATCGTCATTAAAATCCCTGCCATTAATTACAGGGATGGAGTAGGTGCTTGTATAACCTGCACTCATCGTAGAATAACGCATGCTTACTTCTTTACCTGTTGAGGGATCAACATACGTATCATAATTGCTTTCATAACTGGTGGGTATGGACTGGCTGGTGGTAAAACTTTTTACATAGGGACTATGCTTAAGATCGCTGAGCAAGGTGATCAAATGGGTGGAGTCTTTCGTATCTTTAAATCCCATATCAAGACTTACGACCAGGGTATTCTCTTTATCATAACCAAGCGAAGCGCGCTGCATATAATGGATTTGCCGGTTGAGTATCATGGTGACGCATATAAAGACCACCGCAAGGGTGAACTGCAAAACAATAAAAACATTACGCAGGTAAACGCCGTTTTTAACCTTGTTGGATAATTGACCTTTTACACCATTTGCCACTGGCAACCCAATAAGTTTAAGCGCGGGCAAACTACCGGCAGCAGTGACCATAAGCAAACTCAAAAAAATAAAACCAAGTATTACAGGAAGGTCATGTATGCTCAACGCCAATTCAGTGAACTGGCTTTTATAAATAGCGTTCAACTGAGGCATTAATACATTCACGAACAATAGTGAAGCCATAACCAGTGCAATAAAAAACATAAACCCGTTCTCCAGGCAGAATTGCGAAAATATCTGTAACCTGCCGCCGCCTATTATCTTACGGACAGCTACTTCTTTAGCGCGGGTGTACATAGAAGCCGCATTAAGGTTTATTAAATTAAACACGATGACGAGCAGTATAAAACAGGCCGTGGCTATAGAGCCTTTCACAATGGTTTGCACGAGCGCGCCATTTTCGTTCTTGAATGTTGAAAAAGGTACAGCTACAATGGTTGCCGGTCCCGCTTGTTTATCATAATGGGTAGCAACAATACCGGCTATCTTTTTTTCCAGTAAAGGAATGTTCGCATGATCCCGAAGCCGCAAAAAATTTAGCGCGAACCGGTTGTACCAGTTAGCGTCATCTGCAAACCCGGGAAAGGAGTATTGTAAGAACGCAGTGGTTAAAAACACATCTCCTTTAATGGAAGAATTGGAAGGAAGGGGTTTCAGCACACCTGCCACTGTAACTTGCAACGAGTCATCTGCCGTAATTATTTTACCAACAGGATCTATACTCCCAAATAGCTGTGTAGCTATTTTATCGGACAACAGCACATCATATTTATTTTTAAAAATGGTTTGGGCATTTCCATATTTCAGCGGCAGCGTAAACACTTTTAAAAAATCTTCATCAACGAAATAAGTGGTTTCCTGCACTTCCTTATCGCCGTTCTTGAGCCAGGGATCATACCATTGCTGAATATGCGTAGCGGCCGTTACTTCAGGGCAGGATTTCTCAATTTCATACAACAAAGGAAATGTAGTAAGCAGGCTGCCGTTGGAGGCTTCTTTAGGATCAACAGACTTTAAATAATATAAATTTTCCTTGTGCTGCTGAAGATCATCTGTAGTGTAATACATATACACGCCGGCCAGTAAAGCAATAATGCTGGCAAAGCCTACTGATAAACCAACAATATTTACAACAGCAAAAAGCTTATTCTTCCATAAGCTGCGCCACGCGGTTTTGAAATATTTCCTTAGCATGCCGAATAGTTAATGTAGGGATGAGTGCCTTGGCGGGTCAACCACTATGCCATTTATATAAATAATTGTATACCTTTATTTTATAAGCCCCCCTTTTAAATAACTGTCCGAAACCGTACAGTTATTGTCCGGGAATGTAACAGGTCATGTTACACCTTCCCTGATATCTCCCAAAATGTAAATCTATCTATAGCTTATTTTTGAAAAATGCATACCGGCCATCATCCGTCTGCTGAAGACGTTGAAAAAATATTTGCACCTTATTATAAAACCGACATAAAAATATGGCGTGGCTGGCGGTGTCTCTGTACCGAAGAATCTTTTACTGCACACGGCATGAAAATCTCCGGCATGATCCGGTAATGGATGATAACAATATAGGCACCTGGGTTGATTCATTCCTGCATTTGATTTTCTGATTCAATACTTACCGCTCCAATACAATCGCGGCATACCGTTAATAAAAGCTGCATCCTGTCTTTGGGGTCGAGTTTCCAGTTCTTTACCGTAATGTCTAATAGCCATCCTTCCGGAATAAGCCCGTCAAAAAACGGGAGCATCGTTTTGAAAGGTATGCCTGTTCACGCAAGGGCAACGTGAAACTGACCGGCTCTTTTGCCGATTGCAGGTATCCGGGATCGTAGACGAACCCGTAACCGTCTTCATCCTGCCAAACCGTTCCGGCTTTCGTTCCCCTGAATAATACAGTACTTTCTCTTCGCATCTCAAATATTTTCTACATCAATAACATCCGCATCGCTTATTTCCTGTACGAGTGATTCATCTTTGGTATCCCTGTAGCGCAACGCATTGTTGCTGGATACAAACCGCCATGATTTCACTACCTCTTCCTCCATTTTATAATCGAGCAAGAAACCGACCAATACGGTTTTATCTCTCAGATAGACCTGCACATTACGGTTCATGTGGTTCATGATGATCTCCCACTGATCCTTTCTTTTGCTTGTGCCTGGTGTAACCCGGTAGCCAAAAAGCGCCAGCACCTGGTTCACTTTATCCATCCGGAGTGTTTCCTTACCCTGTTCCAGGTCCCGGATAAAACGAAGTCCCACCCCCGCTTTTTCGGCGAGCTGTTTCTGGGTCATCCGGTACTTGCTGCGGATAAATTTTACAAAATGCGATATGTGGTTTGACTGATCCATTTTATACCCTTTCGGGTATAAAACGATTAAATTCCGTTGATATTACACCCGATCGGGTATACTAATAGCTTGCTGATTTTATCCCGGAGGGATTCTAAACGGGTACCTTTATCCTGCGCAAATTGGAAGAATGTTGAGCAGGTATCCTCACTTCCCGATACAGAATTTTGACATACGCAACTCATGCATATTTCAAAAGAAAATAGTTACAGATTAGGATTTACTCGGATTTTCTTGAATTGTAGTTATGCGAGAATCTCAAGCTTATTCTTCCAGACCTGGTTCAAGTTCTTTTATTTCCTTTAAAAGTTCAGCCACCTTGGCTCTTTGATTCGTTAATTCCGATTCATCAAAATTGAAATTTTTGTAAACAGTAGATTTTATTTTTACTTTTTTAGAACGAAAGTAATGCCTTGGATCAAAGTCTGCTCCTTTAATTGCGAAATATAAGTATCCAGCTATCAAAAATAAGATTGAAATAGCATAAGTAAATGGTTCCATTACATCCCACGTAAGTTTATATATCAAGAAAAAGATTATGGAATAAAAAATTACCGGAATAAGAGCTAAAAGGAAAATATGTGTTTTCATTTTGTCATCGATAACCTCTTGCAAGGGAATATGTGACTTTTCTGCAGCATCAATTGATTTGTTAAGTTGTAAAACTAGTTTTCTATTAAACTCAATTTTTTGTTTTTTGCTTTCCTCTTCATGATTTTGCTTAAGCCTTAATATCTCATCTTGTTTTTCAGCGACTTCGTACTTAGCTTGTATTTTTTCCTGTTGAATAGTTTCATTTTCCTTCGAAATTAGTTTTATACTTTCCTCTACTTGTAGCTTTTGTTGAGAAAGCAATTTGTTCTCAAGAGCTATTTGATTTTCTATTATCTGGATTTGACTCTCGTGACTCTCATTGACCTTTTCCAGCTTTTCCAGTAAAACTTGGTCCCTCAATATTTTTACTTTTGTCTCAAACGAAGTATCATGATAGTTATCGTTTAGTATCTGCAATGTTTTTGAGCGTGTTGTAGAATAATCAATTTCAAACGAACGGAAATCGGGAATTGAAAATGTATCAATGAACCTTTTGTTAGAAGTATAATCGTTTTGAATGAACGGTCGAATAAGCTGTAAAAATACACTTGGACTGACTACATAATTAATTTCCCAGTGTTTTTTAAAATATACCTTTTCAAATTTCGCCAACACAAAATCCGAACTAATAAAAAACGCATTGCTTTCCAGAAATTTTGTTTTTCGAGGATTTAATGATCTCACTTCCCTCAACACAACTATGTCATGTTTAAAACCAGCATAAGATTTTGGCTTCCTATTCGGAGTTGCTTCATAAAATTGCTGATAATCTCCGATATTAGATTCAATCTCACCATGCTCTAAATCGGTAGTTTCATATGGCTGATACTCATGAAGTCCAAAATCTTTTAATAATAAATCAACATGGTTATATTTATCCAAAAAAATTGTCGGATCGATCTCGTTTTCCAAGTTCTCTTTATGAAATAATTCTTCCAGGGGGCTGAGTCCATCTATAGCAATTGCAAGACGACTCGATTCTCTTGTCCATTTTGATGCCCTTATATGGAGAGCCTTTACATCAAACGCCCTTTTAAATTCAGCTAATGTCTCAGGGTGATAATACAGTTTGAATGGAAGGCGATTCTTTTTAACCTCATCTATTATTTCTCTAGCTGAGGCATCCTCAGAGTTTTTATGCAAATCTAGTATTCCAAATATAAAATTTGTATCTAGAAATAGTTTTAAATTATTATATCTAGTGTTTAAAAAATTTACAATTTCGGCATCTGATGTTAACGCGAAACTTGTGAATGTCGCATCAGCAAGCTGTGAAGTATAACTTGTCCTTGTCTCATCAGCCTTAATAATAAATTGATTTATGGCGATGGCTAACTCCTCTTTTGAAAATGAGCAAACATTTTCTTTAATAACCTTATCAACAATAGAGGATAACCCTTTTTGATCATCTTCGTTTATTTGAGCATTTGGATTTAATAATTGTAACGTTTGTATACCGTGTTGCTCAAAGACATATGACAAATAAGATTTTAAACAATTCCAAAATTCACTTAGTTTAGTATCATCAAGGTTTTCAATTATTAACTTCAATTCCTCAAACCATTTTTCCTTTACTCTTGCCTCAAGATTATTTGCATCTTCTAGCCGTCTATTAATTTTAGCGGAAGCGGCTATGGAAATAGAGTAATGCTTTGTGACTCGGTCTTTTGCAATATCGCCTAATGCAATCAGCTTATCAATATTTGATTGAATTATCTGAAGTCTTATAGAAATACCATATATCTCTACTATTTTATTGGCCACATCTGCTTCCGTTTTTAGCTTACTGCCCCCACCTTGGTTGAGCGCAAGCATAATGACATTCTGAACAATTTGATCAAACTTGTCGTCATGCGAAAGGGCCTTTATATGGCTAAGTTTAGAAAAAACCTTTTTATAATCTATTGATGCAATTTGGTTCATGGTGGTAATCTGTTATTTTCTATTGTCGAGACGTAACAACTTTTACTATTAACCTGTCTCGTTGCAACTGAGATGCTTTTAACCTCTGATTTCTTCAATTGTCTTAGCCCCCTAGAAGACTGGACAAAAATTGTTAATCAATTTAGTCACAGTAAATTTAGGAATCATGGCAAAACAAAGACGACACTTTACTCCTGAGGAGAAGTACAGTATTCTTCAGGAGGCTGAGCGGGAAGGTCACACAGAGACATGCCGTAAGTACAACCTGGCTTCATCGGTGATGGCCTATTGGAAGAAAAAATACCTTTCCCGGGGCAAAGAGGGGTTAAAGGCATCCTATCACAAGATTGATCCAGAGGTCCGCAAACTGGAAGAGGAGAATGAGCGGCTTAAAAGGATCATTGCCAAACAGGCTATTGAGCTTGAGTTTAAAACCGAGCTTTTAAAAAAAAGCGATACCCACTTTCAGAAAGGAAGAAAATGATAGCCGAGTACAATCAAAAAGCTACGGTACAGGACCTGTGTACGTGGGCTGAAGTTCCGCGCAGCAGCTTTCATTACAGCGCACATCCCGGACCCAGGGGGATGAAGGCAAGCACACATACGCGTATCGGTGACGGACTGGTAGAAAACAGTATGGTAGTGGAACAGATCCGGGCTATTCTTCAGATGGATTATTGTGTGTATGGATACGCCGTAATGACACAGGAACTGAAGGGCCTGGAATACCTGATCAATAAGAAGAAGGTCTACCGGCTGATGAAGGAAAGCCACCTGTTATGTGGCAGGCGAATAAAAGCGCAAGGTAAGCGCCAGTGGGTTAGCCACAGAAGAATAAAGGCTGCCAGACCACTGGAATATCTGTGCCTGGATATCAAATACGTTTGGGTACAGGGGGACAACCGACACTATTACCAGCTTTCCGTTATCGATGTATTCAGCCGCCGGATACTGTGCTGGATCTTCCAGCGCAACATCCGGCAGCAGGATGTCGTGGCACTAATGCGCTCGCTGGACCTTCGTTTTGGACTCAAAGGCGTCATTATCCGCAACGACAACGGCTCACAATTTATCGCCCATAGTGTACGAGAAACGCTGCGGGAAATGGAAGCCCGCCAGGAATTTACACATGTAGCTACGCCGGAGGAAAACGCCTACATCGAAGCTTTTCATTCCATCCAACAAAGGGAACTCATGGATCGATTTACTTTTTCCAGCTTTTATGATGCCAAACAACATATCGGAAAGTATATGTACTGGTACAATCATGTCCGGCGCCATGGGGCAATCGGATGGATCACCCCCACGCAAAAATGGGAGCAGGGTTTATCCTGGCTGACGGTTAGGCCACCATCAGCGCCGGCTTCGGCGGACTTGTCAAGGCCGGACCAGGACTATGCCTTGTGGGCGGCGTCCGCTTCGTATAGCCTTGACAAGGCTGACGAGCCGGGCTATCTTTGCCTTACCGGCTACCAGGAAAAAGATGATTTAGTAGCAAACCATTTTAAAAAATCTGTCCAGCTAATAAGGGGTTAAGACACAATCACTTTGTCAAAATCACCCTCGTACTTTTCTTTGTTGATCTGCGCTTTGCCGGAACCTTAGGTTTTTCTAATATCAAAGCAGATTCGAAATACTTGTCGAGCGACCGAGGTCTTGCGTTTTTATTCTTTTTGTTAAGTTCAATATCCACAACTTCCCTAACAATAAATCCAGCCTTTTTTGCCATTTCCTCGAAGATTTTATCACATTCAACTTTAAACAAAACTTCCCTGCTCTTGAAAGTATAAAAAACAGATTCCTTGCCTATGATGTAAATTGCTTTCCCGCCGGGAACGAGGACGCGGAAGGATTCATCCAAGGCTCTCCTTATATCATTATAGTAAGCAATTGTAGGATTAGCCTTAATCTTACGTAACTCGTCATTTTTCAGAAAATCATACAGTTCATAGACACTTTTAGGCAATTGTTGAGCATCATTAGTGGACAAGCTTTTCATTGAGCCAACACTCCTTTCCTCTGCAAGTTCAATATCTCTTTCACTCATCAGATTGAGGGCTGTGATAGATATGGACTTACCAATCAAATAATCTTCTCTTCCAGAGGATGCGGGTAGATAGGGTGGAGATGTAAGTATGAGATCAATAGAACTATCCTTTATTGGCAGTTCGGTTGCAGTTCCATTTATGATTTCCGGAGTCTTCAATTCAATTTCGTAAGCTGCCCTCAAGGCATTTACTACACTACTTGCTTTTGCCAAAAACTTAATGTTATTATCAAATGTCCTATTCAATGGCAACTTCTGAATTTCAAGAGCGAATCTTCCGACACCAGTCCCCATCATGCGAATGTTGAACTTCCTGCTGACTGCATCGCTTATTGCGGTTTCAAACAGTTTCTTACTGCCATTAAGATTAGGTAGCCTCTTCGTTAGGTTAGAAATTTCCTTCTCATATACTTCCCGTTCATCGACATTACCCCAACGGTCAAATTTCTTGCTAATCCAAGAAGGAAATTTATATTCAGATTTGGATGAACTACGACCAGTATAATATTCGGCAACTTCTTTCTGAATCTTATCGACTGGAAGGCTCAAAAGTTTGATTTTACTTTCAGATATTAAACATGAAAGCTTATCAATATCAACACCTACGGATTTGTAGCCCATAAAGGATGCTTCAATCAATGCTGTTCCGCTACCGACAAATGGATCTAAGATTTTAATATCTGACTTATCCCGCGACTCACCTAATAATAAAGTCCGTACAAGCCTCGGAAAAAATTTTGCCTTATACTTATGAAGCCCATGTACATGAGGCGTTGAGGTGGTCGATTTACGAACAATTTTTTCAAGCTCCCCATCGGGAGTATTATTCGCCAAATGCTGAGTAAATGTTCTTAAATGCGATAGATTTATCTCGCTTGTTTTGCAATATGTCAGCAATTCGGCCATTGCAAAAAGTGGTACAATGCAAAAGGCAGAATCCGGCGCCTGCTGAATATAGTCTTTGCTATGGTTCCTTTTGAGTTTTGTTGGCAAATCAAGCAGCCAGATCTCTTGAACAAAGCTGGATTTGGTTATTAAAGTGTTGAGATTGCCTTCAGTTATTTCCCCAATAAAACCAATAACATCACCTTCCCGTGCATTTGATAAAAAATGTTCCTCCGCGAGTTTGAGTTGCTGTCTAGATTTAATCAATTCATTCCTTTTTACTAAAGAGAATTTTGAGCAAAGGGCTTTGATTTCTCTTTGCGCGATAATGGTGTCACCTTCCAGTTCAACATTAGCACGTAACTTGAAATAGGCTGTACTCATAAAGTAAAATTTGAAAATAACTTATCAATCCATTCGTCCCTTGAGTAACTTTTAGTAAGCGCGATTATTCCATCAAATAGATTATATATTTTCTGATCGTCCGGTAAGTCTTTGACGAATTTTGCCCTGCCGGTTTCATCATTAGTCCAAACAATATCCTTCAATGATTTTAGGTAATCATCAAAGTGTCGTGCTGGATGTATATTTGAAATAATGCCTACTTTATAATCCCAGGTTGCAGAAAATGGCTTTCCCTCTGATCCTAGCTTTAATACTTGGTAGATACCCTTTTTGATGTCATCCGTCCGATCCATCCCAACGCTCGTTTTTGAATCTGAAATAGATTCATAACCGCTTCCAACCCTTCGTTTCTGCCACCCCTCAGGAATCGGTGTAGGCGTTCCACATGCATTTGTAAGCCAAAAAATATTCTTGTTGGATTTAGGAGAATATGAATTAAATGACTCTAACCAATATTCAAAATAGCAATCAAAAAACTCAGCGTCATTTTCAAGTAAATCAATCATTCCTCGGAAACCCCAATAAAAATCCTTCTCGTCATTTTTCTGACCTAATTTAAAATGTCTGCTTTCCCACCTCCCTTCGATTGCAACCGGTATCCATAAATCTATTGGTGACAAGTAAAGCTTAGAGTTGGTTATGGTCATATGACCGTTTGCTACAATCTCCCCTTCAACTTCAGAGGTCAATCGCTCCGCCTTCATTGAAACAGCTAATGTCAAAAGTGGAGACGCCTTTATCTCTGCAAAAAGAATTTGCTTGGTCTCTCTGTTTACTATAATCGCATCGACAGGTTCTGTACCCTTTAGAATTTCTTCTTTAAGGTTTTTAAACTTAAAGATTCCTTTTAAAAAAAGTAGCAGCAGACGAGATGTTGCCGTACCTATTTTTCCGGATGTAGGCTTGTTAGAAGGATGAAAGAAAAACTTATCTTCTATTACATGCCTTGGGCAACAATTAGTATAATGAAAGAATAGCCTTGGCTCATTGTCGGGACAATAAAGCCAGCCTGTGTGACTCAAAGACCCATAATATTCTGCGGATATTAGTAAGTCGAAAGCGCTAGCAAACACCAGCCCAACCCCACCTTCTGGCACTTCCTTTTTGGCGAAGCATTTCTCCACTAAAAGAGAAACTAATTGATTCTCAATGGGATTTTCCTGTTCGACCTTGTCACAGACCTTTAAAATACTATCGATCCATTTATCCGCAATCATAACTAAGTGCTATTCAGGCGAATTTAGGTAAATCGAAGCTTTGTATAGAAATTAAGTTTCTCCCACATTCTGCATAAAATCTCTTCAAATCTCAAAACCTAGCCAATACCTTAGGTAAACAACCTCCTTTCTTTATTTCGGCGGGCGGTGGCTCCGGCTTTTATCTCATTCCACTTAAGGGCATAGATTATAAACTGTTTATTTTCAGTAACATATAGCAACTTTGTCGAATAACTCAACCACATGTAAAGTAAAACGGGAGAAAGCCATTCGGCTCACATCCCATAGACCTAAAACATGCTTTCATTAAAGGAGTGTTCTGGCCCGGAGACCCACTTTACCGAGGATAAGTGTTTCTCCTTACTTTGAAAAACCATTTGCGAAACCAGTATTTGTAGTACTTCTTTCTCCACTTTGAATGAAGGTCAATCATGTTCATCTTACCATCAGTGGGAAACAGGGTGCAGATTGAGGAGCGAATACCGTCTCAAAAGAATGCCAGCAAGAAAATACAGCATAACCTCCTGTCAACGTGTTGTTGACATGATGAAGGTTAAGGCTGTATTTCAAAAATCCCGCGTTTCCGCCAAATCCTCTATTTCCTCCGCTCCTTCTATCAAAACTGAAGTTTACTTACATTCAGAATAGTCATTATAATCACCTTCATTGTTCACTTCGTACAGGATGCCATTTTCATATTTGAATCTGTTGGTAAGGTATTCTGGCAGGTCTTTTGTAACAATCTTTCCATTGGAAAAAATGCCTTTTATAATCTCTATTGATTTGCTCTTGTTTTTATAAAGGTCATTGGCGGAGCCAGGAAACAGTTTCAGCGTTATCGAATCATTTTTGATTGTTACTTCATACTTCCATCCTTGTAACTCATCGCAAAATATTTTGGTACCAGTAAACAGTAATGGCTTTACTTCAAAAATGTGTTGAGAGTTCCCAAAATAATTTATTCTTTTCTTCAATTCTTGAATCAATATTTCAGCACGCCTTAACTGATCTTCATTACTGTTTTTATTTTGTAGTAATTGTTTTATTTGTTTCTGTAAATTGGAAGTCTCTTCCAGATCAATGTTTTTTATCTCTGTCAGAGAATCTAATGTTACCAAAATATCATTATACAGCGAAATAAGCGAATCCCTAAGACTCATTTGCGGTTTATCTTGCTCACGGTCACTGAATATAAGTTTACCTCCCTCCTTCCTTAATAATGGCTTGGAAGGCTTTTCGAGAAAGCTTTTAAACAAGGCTGCAAAGTTCCCCTTGGAATTTTGCTTTAATCTTTCAAATGCTTCATCAGTTCCTAAATAATCAACGATTGATGTATGATATAAATACTCATTCTCATTTGTAACAATATCGCCGTTCCCCAAAAAATCTAATTTTGATGTTAGATTAAAATTCGGTACGCTGAGTAATCCAGATTCATATGAATAAGAAAAGATTTTGGATTCAGTTTCCTTATGATCACTTATTACACGATAACCTAATGCATCGGCATACATTGTCATCTTAGCTTCTACTTTATCAGCACTTATAAAATCCAGTCTAATTTCTTTCAACGAAGCGTAATATTCCGAACTAATTTTTCCATCCAACACAAAAGGTTTTACCAACTAAGGTGTTGTTTCTACAGGAAGCGAAAATGACAAATATTGTAAGTAAAATACTCAGATAAAAACTCTGTTTCATAATCGTTTGAATTTAGGTTTTAATAGTATAAACTTCATCCGTTAAAAATTGATAAGCAAGCATTTAAAGGGAGATAATCATATCATATATGTTACAGTCAAATATAGTAAAATGGCTGAATATAACATATATGTTATGATAGCATGTATGTTATATTATCATCTTAGCATGAGTGAGTTATATCAGGAACCAGTCTTACTGTCTTAGCCCCCTAGAAGACTGGACAAAAATTGTTAATCAATTTAGTCACAGTAAATTTAGGAATCATGGCAAAACAAAGACGACACTTTACTCCTGAGGAGAAGTACAGTATTCTTCAGGAGGCT
>Ga0207420_1001069_pt1 | contig 18799 bp, 14 predicted proteins | sample ThiBio_inoc_biof_FD_183941 | JGI IMG/M metagenome (GOLD analysis project Ga0207420, IMG submission 183941) | Wastewater bioreactor microbial communities from Cape Town, South Africa - Thiocy_inoc_biof (SPAdes) | ecosystem: Engineered > Bioremediation > Thiocyanate > Unclassified | place: South...
TTCGTTGCCTGATAACACACAGGTAGTTTTGAATGCAGCCTACTATTTATTGGCTGATATGAAGAAAGAAGAAACCGGAGATGATGATTAAAACAATAAAATTATGAAAGAAATAAAAGCATTTGTACGGCCAAACCATGTGAATGAGATAATTGAACAGCTTAAAAACAATGGTATGAAAAAATATAAATTAAAAAACCTGGACTGCGCCTCCTGTGCGGCAAAGATTGAAGACGGCGTCGGTAAACTCCAGGAAGTAAAATTTGTGACGGTCAATTTTGCCACCGCTTCGATGACAATTGATACAGAAAACCTTGAAAAGGTTAAAGCCCGAATTAAAGAGATTGAACCCGAAGTTGAAATTGAAGATGATAATAATGAAAAAACAATTGTTTCTTCAAGTGAACTTGCTGAAAACAAATGGACAATTATTAAAGCAATTTCAGGTATCCTTCTTTTAGTGGCAGGACTTATTTTTGAAGAGGAGTTCCATAATACGCCTTTTCACATCGCAGAATATTTGGTATTTGTAACGGCTTACCTCATTGTGGGCTGGAAAGTGATTTCCACGGCGGGGAAAAATATCATCCGGGGAAAAGTTTTCGATGAACAGTTTTTAATGACGATTGCCACCCTGGGCGCTTTTGCCATTGACGAAATGCCCGAAGCAGTTGCTGTTATGTTATTTTACGTAGTTGGCGAACTGTTCCAGGATATTGCAGTTAACCGCTCTCGAAAATCTGTAAAGGCTTTGTTGGAAATAAGACCGGACTATGCAAACATTAAAATCAATAGCGAGATAAAAAGGGTATCACCAAATGAAGTTCATCCGGGACAAATAATTGTTGTTAAGCCCGGTGAAAAAATTCCTTTGGATGGAAATGTTATTGAAGGAAATTCTTTTGTTGACACTTCTGCATTAACCGGAGAATCGGTTCCTCGTTCTGTAAAAGAGAAAGAAACAGTCTTAGCGGGAATGATTAACAAAAGCGGGCTACTCACAATTGAAGTAACAAAAGAATTCGGCGAGTCTTCTATTTCAAAAATCCTTGAGATGGTTGAGAATGCTACGTCTAAAAAAGCTGAAACCGAAAAGTTCATCACCACGTTTGCCAAATATTATACGCCCGTAGTGGTTTTTGGCGCTTTGTTGCTGGCTGTTGTACCTCCGCTTTTAATAAGCGGTGCAACTTTTAGCGATTGGATTTACCGGGCGTTGGTTGTGCTTGTTATTTCATGTCCCTGCGCACTGGTAATCAGCATTCCGCTCGGATACTTCGGTGGAATAGGCGGCGCTTCCCGCAGGGGGATTTTAGTGAAAGGTTCTAATTTTCTGGATGCTCTTACCCAGGTTAAGACTGTTGTGTTTGATAAAACAGGCACGCTTACAAAAGGTGAATTCAAAGTAACAGAAATAGTCACCTCAAATGGCTTTTCAAAGGAAGAAATATCGGAATACGCGGCGTATGCCGAATATAATTCTAACCACCCGATTGCAAAATCCATACTCGAATCACATAAGTTAGATATTGACAATTCGAGAATCGGGAAAGTGGAGGAAATATCCGGGCATGGAGTCCGTGCAATTATTGATAAGAAAGTTGTATTTGCAGGGAATGACAAGCTCCTTCATAAAGAAAACATAGCGCATGACAAATGTGAAATTGAAGGTACGGTTGTGCATGTTGTGGTTGACAGGGAGTACGCTGGCTACATTGTTATATCAGATAGTTTGAAAGAGGATTCCGTTGAAGCAATCGGACGTTTAAACAAAAAAGGAATTAAAACAGTTATGCTCACGGGCGACAGCAAGTATGCCGCGGGTATTTTTGCCCGGAAATTGGGCATCAAAGAATATTATGCCGAACTATTACCTGAAAACAAAGTTGAGCATATTGAAAAAATGCTGAATAAAAACAGCAAAGTTGCTTTTGTGGGCGATGGGATAAATGATGCTCCGGTTATTGCCCGTGCAGATGTGGGAATTGCTATGGGCGCGCTTGGTTCAGATGCTGCAATTGAAACTGCCGATGTAGTTTTAATGACCGATTCTCCTTCAAAAGTAGCCGTTGCTATGGATGTTGCCAGGAAAACCAGAAATATCGTGTGGCAAAATATCATTTTTGCCCTGGGGGTTAAAGCAGCCTTTATAGCCTTGGGTATTTTTGGGATTGCCACCATGTGGGAAGCGGTGTTCGGCGATATGGGCGTGGCCTTGATAGCGGTGTTTAATGCTGTGAGAGTGATGAGAAGTTGACTGAAAATTAAACGAATATGCATACTTTCAATTGATATCAAGCTATTAAATATGAACACTTCCATAAAAAACATATTACATAACAATGATTTCTCTAAAGATGATATAATTGAACTATTATATACAAATCAATCCGAAGCAAAATTATTATATCAAAAGGCGAAAGAAGTAAAATCATGTCAAATAGGAGATAAAGTATATTTAAGAGGTTTGATTGAATTTTCAAATTTGTGTGTAAAAGATTGTCTTTATTGTGGGATAAGAAAAAGCAATAAGAACGTTCAAAGATATTCTTTATCAGACCGGGAAATAATCCAGGCTGCTCAATTCGCTTTTGACGAGAATTATGGTTCAATTGTGTTGCAGTCAGGCGAAGTTAAATCCAGGGTATTTCTAAATCGTATAGATAGATTACTCAAACAAATCCGTAAGATTACAGGAGACAACTTTGGAATCACTCTGTCTTGTGGAGAACAAGATGAATCAACGTATTCAAGATGGTTTGAAAGTGGCGCAAACCGATATTTGCTAAGATTTGAAACCTCAAATAAAGAACTGTATAATAATGTTCACCCGAATGATTCTTTACACATTTTTGAAAAACGAATAGAATCTCTCCGGGTATTAAAAAAAACAGGTTATCAGGTTGGTACGGGGTTTATGGTAGGGTTACCCGGGCAAAACTTAAGCCATATTGCAGATGACATTCTGTTTATGAAAGATATTGATATTGATATGTGTGGTATTGGCCCCTACATTGAACACAAAGAAACACCTCTTTTTGACCAGCGTAATACACTAATGCCTTTAAATGCCCGGTTTGAACTAACATTAAAAGTACTGGCAATACTAAGGATTATCATGAAAGACATAAATATTGCCGCATCAACGGCACTGCAATCCATAGATAAATTGGGAAGGGAAAAAGCCATCCGGGTTGCTGCAAATGTTTTTATGCCAAATATTACCCCGCAATCATACCGGAAGAATTATAATTTATATGATAACAAACCCTGTATTGCCGAAAGTCCGGTTGATTGTCAAAGTTGTACGATAGCCAGAATAAACCTGGCAAATGGCAAAGTTGCTTTTGGAGAAGTAGGTAACTCAAAACACTATTTAAATAGAAAGAATCTAATTGGAGAAATGAATTTATAATTTAATGAATTTTGGTAATGTTCAACAAAGTGATTCATATTACATTTGCCTTGTTTTTCACCTTAATGGCTACGGGGGTGACTATTCAGGAGAACTTTTGTAACAGCAAACTACTTTCAATTTATTTTGATAAAACCTCCGAAAAATGTTGTGACAATCCTTGTTCGAGTTGTCATATAAGGATTTTAACATTTAAAATAACCGATACATTTTTCAACACTTCAAAAAAAGATAGTAACAATACCAAAACATTCATAAAATGCCCATTTTTTACATGTGAAACTAAATACTTCAACCAAAGTAAAAATGGCGAAAAAATTAGTAACCCTTTAAATTTATTTTCAACACCTAAGTTTGCTTTAAATAGGGCACAACTACAGGTGTTCTTGTGTTGAGATAATATTTAATTCCTCCAAAAAGCAAAATATTAAAATAACAGTTTAGGTTTCAATTAAATATTATCATTCATTAGTGTCCACTAAAAATTAATTTTCGTTCTTTGAAATCGTTATAATTTAGCAAGTTATAAGCTTTTTTGTTGCGTGACGACTTGAATTTAATAATTTAGCCGAGATTAATATCTTAGGCAATGTTTACAGGTAAATATGTTTTCGCGCAATTAGTTGAGTTTCTTCCACAACGTATTTTTGATGCAATAGTCAATAAATATGACGGAAATAGATATGTAAAACATTTTACCTGCTGGAACCAACTGCTTGCCATGATGTTCGGACAACTTACCAACAGGGAAAGTTTGCGAGATTTGATAGTTGCAATTGACGCCCATAGATCAAAATGTTATCACTTAGGACTCGGTAAAAATGTGACCAGAAGCAATCTGTCTAAAGCGAATGAGAACAGAGACTATAGAATATTTGAAGAATTTGCCTATTATCTTATAGATATTGCCAGAAAGAAAAGGGCGAATACCGACTTTGAAATTCAAGGTAAAGTCTACGCATTTGATTCTACTACCATAGATCTGTGTTTAAGCGTTTTTTGGTGGGCAAAATTCCGTTCAACAAAAGGAGGCATTAAACTTCATACTCTTTATGATATCACAACTCAGATACCGGCTTTTGTCCATATAACGTCTGCGTCTGTTCACGACATGAATGCGATGGATGTAATCCCTTATGAATATGGAGCATATTATATTTTCGATAGGGCTTATATGGACTGTTCAAGACTATACAATGTGTCAAGGCATTCTGCATATTTTGTTATAAGAGCAAAAAGGAACCTTAAAATCGAGATTCTGAAAGACCTTAAACGAGATAATTGTCCAGAAATCATCATAAGCGACCATCTTGTAAGACTTGATGCATTCTATTCATATCTTGATTACCCGGAAAATTTTAGGCGAGTCAGATATTATGATGTAGAAACACGCAGACCATTTACTTTCCTTACCAATAATATGGAAATAACCGCAGAACAAGTGGCATTACTTTATAAAAATCGCTGGCAGATTGAGCTGTTTTTCAAATGGATAAAGCAACATCTGAAAATCAAATCCTTTTGGGGAACATCTGAAAACGCGGTTAGGATTCAAGTTTGTTCTGCAATCATTACTTATTGCCTGGTTGCCATTGTAGAGCATGATCTGAAAATCAATCGGTCAACTTATGAAGTATTACAGGTGCTAGGGATATCGCTCCTTGATAAAACATCAATGATTGAACTTTTTAACAATGCTGAAAATAACGATTTCAAAGAACTTTTGTATAACCAACAACTGTCCTTAAATTTTTAGTGGACAGTCATGTACTAACATATTTATTCCCAAAATCATAAAACGGACATATTTAAAGTTTCATCCGCAAAATCCTTATTGCATTTAGTATTGCCAATAATGACACTCCCACGTCGGCAAATACCGCTTCCCATAAAGTAGCAACCCCTCCTGCGCCCAAAATCAACACAATAAGTTTTACGCCGAAAGCCAAACTTATATTTTGTATGACAATCCGGCGGGTTGCTTTTCCGATCCTGATTGCAGTTGCTATCCGGCTCGGTTGGTCTGTTTGTATGATAACGTCTGCTGTTTCGATAGCAACATCGCTACCCAATCCCCCCATAGCTATACCTACATCACTCATGGCAAGAACGGGAGCATCATTTATTCCGTCGCCAACAAATGCGATGTTATTTAAAGGATTAGACTTCAATTGTTCTACATACTCGACTTTCCCTTCGGGAAGTAAATCGCCATAAGCCTGACCGATGTTTAGTTCTGTTGCCAGTTTTGAAACGATAGCCTGTTTGTCGCCGGAAAGCATTACGATATTTTTGATACCTAATTCCCTTAAAGCATTTATGGCTACGGCTGCATCTTCTTTAGGTGCATCCGCCACAAGGATGTAGCCTGCATATAGCCCGTCAATGGCACAAACAACAATCGTTTCGGGTATTGTAGTAATCTCCACAGGAAATTCAATACTGTTTTTAATCAATAATTTGGGATTACCTACCAATACTATTTTCTTGTCGATTGATGCTTGAAGCCCATAGCCTGCAATTTCATTTACAATCTCCGGTTTAATAACTTCAAGATTCTGCTGATTGGCATATTCAACAATCGCTTTAGCTATCGGATGCGTACTTTGCGTTTCTATTGAAGCAACGAGACTTATTAAGTCTGTTTCAATAATATGGTTTGCAGGGACTATCTTCTGAACACTGAAAACACCTTGTGTCAGCGTTCCCGTTTTATCCATTACCACCGTATTGACTTTTGTAATTGCTTCCAGATAGTTGCTTCCCTTAAACAATATACCATTCCTCGAAGCGGCTCCTATACCGCCAAAATAGCCAAGCGGAATACTTATTACCAATGCACACGGACAAGATATTACCAAGAATACAAGCCCTCTATAAATCCAGTCATAAAAGACATAATCGAATGTGGGATTGATAGCAGAATATGCTAATGGCAACAATACAATCAGTGCTGCCAATGCGACCACTATCGGAGTATATATTCGGGCAAACTTACGAATGAACTGTTCAGCAGGTGCTTTCTTTTCGGTTGCGTTCTGAACAAGGTCAAGAATACGAGCCAAAGCACTCATGCCGAACGGTTTTGTAACCTCAATTCTTGATACATTGTCAGTAAGTATCATACCAGCAAATACTTCTTCACTTTTCCGTATCGTTCTGGGAACGCTCTCGCCAGTTAGTGCCGAAGTATTAAAAGATGCCGATTCGTTCAGTAAAATTCCGTCAAGAGGAACTCTTTCGCCTACCTTCACTTCTACTATATCACCTACATTTACATTTTCCGGCGAAACCGCTTCGGTTTTATCCATCTTAATAACTGTTGCTGTTTCGGGACGTACATCAAGCAATGCACTGATACTTCTTTTTGCTCGGTTTACTGCACTATCCTGAAACAGCTCTCCCACAGCGTAGAACAGCATCACGGCAACCCCTTCGGGGTATTCTCCAATGAAGAATGCCCCGATAGTTGCGATGCTCATTAATGTATATTCGCTGAAAATATCTTTCTGGCGAATACTTTCCCATGCTTCTATAATTACAGGTATTCCAACCGGAATATATGCTATTATATACCATGCCAACCTTATCCAATTATTTGAAAAGAAAGACAGGTCTGCGGTAGAAAAGATTATGCCTGCTATTAACATGACAAATGAAATGGCAGCCCTTATATATGCTTTCTTTTGCGAAAAATTTTCTTCTTTTCCGGTAGTGTTTACTGAACAACTACCACTACTGCAATTACTCATAATTATTATAATTTATTGTTTATACTTCTTGTACAAGTCCTCATTAAAAAACGCAAATGGCATAAGAGCAAAGAAAATCCCAAAGAATAAAACCTCTTTTAGTGGCCAATTATGAAAGAAACAATGAGGATTCCCACATCTGGTAACAAAGTACCACAGTAAAACGCCTAATATTACTCCAACGGCAATACTTGTTACTATAATCCATTTTTTAGCCTTTGAGCTTAATTTCTTTTTTTTGGCAATGCTATTGCCCTTCTTTTTATTTTGCTGCTTTTTCATGGCATCCCATTTTAGAGTTCTACGGCTGATAGTTCAGCAAAAGCCTTTTGATAATCCCTTTCGGCTTCCAATGCCTGATTAACCGTATCATAATACAAACCAATTTCAACCATGTATTCAAGCAGGGAAATTTCTCCGGCATCAAGTGCCCTTTTTAGCAAATCGGTATTATTAACATTGATGAGTGATTTTCGGTAATTATCGGCTGTCAGCTTCAATCCAAATGCCCGATTGTACAATATCTGAATTTGGCTGTAAAACTGCTGTTTACTGTCTTTTTGCCGTGATTCGGCAGCCCTGACAGCAGCTTTAGCTTGTTTTACCCTGTTTTTATTTTCCCACAATGGAATTGATACACCCAGAGAAATCCCCTGAAAGCGCTGACCGACTACTTTTTCACTCATATAACCTGCCGAAAAAGTAGGCAACCCCATAGCTTTACTCAACGATACCTGTTTTTTACTGACTTCTATTTCCTGCTTTACATAGGCGAGAACAGGATTCTTTTCTTCCGCCTGAACATACCAGTCTTCAAAATTCAAAGGGAGTTCAACCTGATTATATTGCGTATCATTCAATACTACATCAATTCCCCCGTTCAGCCTTTTCAGTTGCGATAACAAGGCATTCCGCTCAACGTCGATACGGGATATTTCGCCTTGTACAGTTGATAAATTCAGACTTACTTTGTTATATTCCAATATATTTGCATCGCCTCTATCCATACGTTCTTTATATCCCGAAGCGATTGTTTGGGCGTGTTGCAAACGTAAATCCAACTCTTTTTTCAAGGCATTGTAATATATCAATTCGGTACAATACTGTTTTGCTTCCAAAAGAATATTCATTCGGTCGGATTTATACTGCCACTCCACCAAATCATTCCTCCCATTAGCTAACCTGCCTTTCATTCCGGTTATGGTAGGAATATCAAAAGTCTGTGATACGCTCAAATCGGTACGGTTCCCAATATCTGTGGGATTTCCCCACAGATAATTGAAGCCCACTTCCGGATTATCAAGATAAATACCCGTTCTATTTTCTAACTTCTGCGCATCCGCACTTTCACGGAGCGATTTTAATGTTGTATTGTTTTCTTCTATCGAAGTCAATACAGAGTTGATATTTGTTTGAGCATTCAAGGTAATGCCCGTGAACAATATCAATATGGTTATTATGATCGTTTTCATTTGAATCTTATTTATTGTTTTCTTCATTTTCATTCTCACTCTCTTCCAAAACTTCTGTTGCAACCATTTTTCTGTTGGTCATCAGAAACATGATAGGAATTATAAAACCATTCAAAAGCGTAGATGTAAGCAATCCTCCGAGAATAACCTGCGCCATCGGGCTTTGTATTTCATTACCCGGAAGATCACCGCCTAAAGCAAGCGGAATAAGCGCAAGACCGGAAGTTAATGCTGTCATCAGGATTGGGTTCAAACGGTCTAATGAACCGTGTATTACGCTTTCCATTTTACTATAACCTTCTGCAACCAAGTCATTGTAACGAGATATTAAAAGCATTCCGTTTCGGGTGGCAATACCGAAAAGCGATATAAAACCAATAATAGCAGGAATACTCATAACCCCAGTAGTAAAGAATATGGTAAATACGCCACCAATTAAAGCTAATGGGAGATTCAGAAGAATAACGGCGGATTGGTTTATGCTCTTGAATTGCGCATACAATAACAGGAATATCACCAAAATAGAAAAGATTGATGTGATGAGCAAGGTACGGGAAGCAGCCTGTTCACTTTCAAACTGTCCGCCATACTCAATATGATAGCCTTCCGGCAAAGTTATTTCTTCATTTACCGTCTTTTGAATATCATTTACCACACCTCTTAAATCACGTCCTGCGACATTGGCTGAAATAACAATCTTCCGGGCGACATTCTCTCTGTTAATCGTATTGGGGCCTGTCGTCGAAGTTATTTCAGCAATATTACCTAATGGTATTTTACGTCCGTTGGCATCTACAATCAGGTTCTTAATCCTGTCGGCTGTTTCCCGGCTGTCATCATTCACTTTCAAGGTAAGGTCGAAAGACCTGTTTTCTTCATAGACCTGCGAAACAACTTCCCCTGCCAACATTATATTGACAATCTCTGCAAATTCGGGTAAGGTAATGCCGTATTTAGCCATTACTTCCCTTTTCGGTTCTATCTTTAATTGTGGACGCTCTATCTGCTGTTCCACATTCAAATCGGCAATGCCTTCAATGTCTTCAATAGAAGCCTTGATTTGATTTCCCAAAGCAAACATTTTATTCAGATCTGTTCCGAACAGTTTGATAGCAATATTAGCCCGTGTTCCCGATAGCATTGCATCGATACGATGTGAAATAGGTTGTCCGATTTCTATATTGACACCCGGCAATACTTTCAATTTTTCCCTTATTTCGGCTAATACTTCATCTTTGGAACGTTTGTCAAGAATGAACGGAGCTTCAATTTCTGATACGTTTACGCCCAAAGCGTGTTCATCCAGTTCTGCACGTCCAGTTTTACGTCCTACGGTTTGTATTTCAGGAACAGAAAGCAGAATATTTTCGGCTATGCGCCCCATTTTATCGGATTCTGCAAGGGATATTCCCGGCATTGTACTCACACTAATTGTAAAAGAACCTTCGTTGAATGGGGGTAAAAAACTTCTACCTAATGTAAAAAACATGATTACAGCAGCCACCAGAACACCACCTGTTATACCAAGTACCCATTTTTTATGAGTGAGTGCCCATTTTAGGGCTTTTTCATATACAATTTTCACTTTCCTGACAATATAAGGCTCACGTTCGGGTTTGTCTCCTTTTCGGGGTTTACCTAATAAATAGCTACACAATACAGGTGTAAGCGTAAGAGCAACAACCGTAGAGGCAATCAATGCCATGATAAATGCTACTCCCAGAGGAGCAAGCATACGTCCTTCCATTCCTGAAAGGAAAAACAGAGGAACAAAACTGGCAATAATGATAAGCGTTGAGTAAAGAATAGGCATACGTACCTCTTTTGACGCTTCAAAAACAATGGTCAATACCGTTTTTTGTTCTTCTTTTGGCTTCTGTCTGTTTTCCCGTAGCCGTTTAAATACATTTTCAACGTCCACAATAGCATCATCGACCAAAGAACCGATAGCAATAGCCATACCGCCTAAGCTCATGGTATTGATAGTCAAACCCATGAATTTAAGGGAAAGTATGGCAAAAACTAATGCAAGCGGAATCGTAACAAGCGAAATAACGGTTGTACGGGCGTTCATCAAAAAGATAACCAATATGATTACTACAAAAATCCCTCCTTCGTATAAAGATTTTTGCACGTTATTAATTGAATTGTCAATGAAACGGGCTTGGCGGAAAATATCGGTGGAAATTTTCACGTCAGCAGGTAATGTCTGCTGTAATTCTGCAAGGGATTCATCCAGTTTGTCTGTTAAATCCAGTGTGCTTGTCGCGGGCTGTTTGGTTATCGTCATCAACACAGCAGGTTTACCATCATTTGAAGCAATACCCAGCTTAGGTGCCTTATCTCCTATTTGTACATCTGCTATGTTTTCCAAAAGTATGGGAATATCATTAACGGTTTTGATGACTGCTTTACCTAATGCTGAAACCTTATTGGTAGAAAGTACCCCACGTATGATATACTCGTTTCCATATTCATACAAAACACCTCCGGCGGCATTCTGATTCATTTCAGTAACTACTTCTATCACTTCATTCAACCCGATTCCGTAGTGTTTCATCTTTTCAGGGTTAAGTAAAATCTGATACTCCTTAATTTCACCTCCTATTACAGTAACTTGTGCTACACCGCCTGTCGATAATAAACGGGGGCGGATTGTCCAGTCTGCTAATGTTCGTAAGTCCTGTAATGAAGTGGAATCTGCAGTAAGACCGATTATCATTAATTCTCCCAAAATGGATGACTGTGGCCCTAATGTCGGATTACCAACATTGGAGGGCAAATCATCTTTTACTACGGATAATTTTTCAGACACAATCTGTCTGGCTCGATAGATGTCCGTTCCCCAATTAAATTCAACCCATACAATGGAAAATCCTGTGGTAGAAGATGAACGCACACGGCGCACATCTGTCGCTCCGTTCAATGCTGTTTCAACAGGAAAACTTACCAAACGTTCAACTTCTTCGGGTGCCATACCCTTTGCTTCTGTCATCACAACGACTGTCGGTGCATTCAAATCCGGGAATACATCGACTTCCATATTAACGGCAGTATAAGTTCCTGCCAACATTAATAATACGGATGCCACTAAAACAACCATCCGGTTGTTTAGCGAGAATTTAATTATTTTGTTCAACATAATAATTCGTGTTAAGGGTTAATGTGAATGTCCTTCAGGCATTACTGATGAAGTGGCAGCCAGTTTTACCTGATAGACACCTTTTACAACTACTTCATCGCCTTTTTTCAGTCCTGAAAGTATTTGTACCCTTTCACCATTATTTTGACCAAGTATTACTTCCTGTTTCTTATATCCTTCTTCGTCCAGTCTTAAATAAACGAAGTTCAAGCCCTGTTCTTCCGTTACAGAAGATACGGGAACAGAGATTATATTTTCTTGTGGGCTTGATAACAGGTAAACTTCTGTAAATGCACCCGGTATAATATCGCCGATATTGTCAAATTCAAATGTTACCGGAATATAGAACGTCTGCTCTCCCGATGATTTACCATATGACAATAAACGTCCGTTCAAATCGGAAAGTTTATAAACAACATTATCATAAGCAGGCTTAAAATTGGCACTGCTTATGGTTTTCAGCATCTTGAAATTATTTTCCGATACTTCTGCTCTTAACTGCAAACGCTTATTCTGTGAAACAGTAGCTATCGGTTGACCGACAGAAACATATTCTCCCTGTGCAACCAATCTGTTTTTTATATATCCGCTGATAGGGGAGGTTACGCTTATACCTGATGCTGTAATATTGGAAGCCTGCGCTTCGTATGCAGTTTTTGCAGTTTCATAACGAAGTTTAGACTGTTCAAAATCTTTCGCCGAAATAATCTGATCTTTTACAAGACCTTCTGCCCTTTGGTATTCTTTAAGGGCAATGTCGTAGGCGATTTTTGCTTTAGCTGCCGGATCTCCCTCTAATAGTTTTTTAGCAGATATAGTAACAACCGATTGACCTGCATTTATTGCAGTACCATCAGTGATTGAGGGATTTGTAAAAGATACAATCCCATTGGACGTTGCTGCAATGACAACTTCATTCCCTTGTGATGCCTGTATCTGACCGCTTGTTTTAATTGCTTGATAAAAAGTTCCGGGAGAAACAGCTTCAGTAGTAAGCCCGACTAATTTTGCCTGCTCTTTGGAAAAGACAATTTCTTCTATGCTTCCACTTTCTTTTCCATGACCGTGCCCATCATCTTCGGAATGATTACCATCTTTGGCATGGTCATGCCCATCATCGTCCGAATGATCGTGGTCTTTTTCATTTGAATGGTCGTGTCCGTCACCATCTACATGCTCATGTTTATCCCGTGAATTTTGATTGTCTTTTTTTTGACCGGAGTTGCATCCGGTAAATATTATTGCGATAACAACAAATAAACCTATTATGTACGTTTTCATTTTGCTAATTATTTTAATTGTGGAAGTAGCAAAGTCTGACAAGCCTTACTCCCTGTGAAAAATATTGATTTGAATGAGTATTGATATATACCAATAAATCATGCTTTGAACATGTTGAACTGTACAAAGCAATCTGACTTATAAGTTATAAGCCAAATTCTTTAGCAAAATGAAAAAGGAGGTGCCCGCAAACCGTGAAATTGGTTTGCCTCTGCGGATTTATAGAATAGGATATACTCTCCGTACTTAAAGTAGGAGAGTGAAACTCCCGTGTCGAAAGTTAAGACATCCGCAGCTAAAAAGAAGATTGGGAATAAATGGGTAAAATCATGATTTTGGCAAGAAGCTATCTTGCATCTTGCTTCATCAACTTTAGGAGCAGTATACTCGGATTCAGCAATACATGATTGTTCATGTTCATCAGGTAATTCTTTGTGGTCTGTATGTTTGTCATTTACCTGATTATCCTGCTCACATATTTCCATAACGATGCACACCAATCCTTCGTGATGATGATGAGGCACTATGGCAAGTAATAGTAATACTAAACTTGACAATGCAACAAACGATATGGAAATATATTTTTTCACTAATTTTTTATTTATCTGTGCAAAGATATGACAAAAAACCATGCAGCTAAGTTGCAATTTTATCACATTTCCCGCAATAGCCTTTTATTACAAAATTTATACCTTCGATTTCCATATCATCAGGTAGTTTGATTTTAGGAGCATGAACGCTTTCCAGACAAAATGCCCGCTTACAATAATTGCAATAAAAATGTAAATGGTAATCATTCGCATCACAATCACAATTCTCTTGACAAATCGAATATTTTATCGAGCCTGATCCGTCATCAAATTTATGAATCAGTAGTTTGTCATTAAACAGGTGGATAGTGCGGGAAATGGTTGATTTATCAATACTCAACAATACCTTTTCCAAATCACCCAGACTGAATGCCCTGTCAAACTTCAACATTTCACTGAATACCAAAATACGTATGGATGTGGGTTTTATACCTCTTCCTTCTAATATTTTTACGATAGAATCATTCATAGGCTTTAAAATTACCTGTAATTTACTCCATATAATAGAAACGACATTTCTGCTATATGTATATATACCGCACAAAGGTTATTATACCCTACCAAAAAATAATCATTAGTGTCCACTAAAAATTAATTTTCGTTCTTTGAAATCGTTATAATTTAGCAAGTTATAAGCTTTTTTGTTGCGTGACGACTTGAATTTAATAATTTAGCCGAGATTAATATCTTAGGCAATGTTTACAGGTAAATATGTTTTCGCGCAATTAGTTGAGTTTCTTCCACAACGTATTTTTGATGCAATAGTCAATAAATATGACGGAAATAGATATGTAAAACATTTTACCTGCTGGAACCAACTGCTTGCCATGATGTTCGGACAACTTACCAACAGGGAAAGTTTGCGAGATTTGATAGTTGCAATTGACGCCCATAGATCAAAATGTTATCACTTAGGACTCGGTAAAAATGTGACCAGAAGCAATCTGTCTAAAGCGAATGAGAACAGAGACTATAGAATATTTGAAGAATTTGCCTATTATCTTATAGATATTGCCAGAAAGAAAAGGGCGAATACCGACTTTGAAATTCAAGGTAAAGTCTACGCATTTGATTCTACTACCATAGATCTGTGTTTAAGCGTTTTTTGGTGGGCAAAATTCCGTTCAACAAAAGGAGGCATTAAACTTCATACTCTTTATGATATCACAACTCAGATACCGGCTTTTGTCCATATAACGTCTGCGTCTGTTCACGACATGAATGCGATGGATGTAATCCCTTATGAATATGGAGCATATTATATTTTCGATAGGGCTTATATGGACTGTTCAAGACTATACAATGTGTCAAGGCATTCTGCATATTTTGTTATAAGAGCAAAAAGGAACCTTAAAATCGAGATTCTGAAAGACCTTAAACGAGATAATTGTCCAGAAATCATCATAAGCGACCATCTTGTAAGACTTGATGCATTCTATTCATATCTTGATTACCCGGAAAATTTTAGGCGAGTCAGATATTATGATGTAGAAACACGCAGACCATTTACTTTCCTTACCAATAATATGGAAATAACCGCAGAACAAGTGGCATTACTTTATAAAAATCGCTGGCAGATTGAGCTGTTTTTCAAATGGATAAAGCAACATCTGAAAATCAAATCCTTTTGGGGAACATCTGAAAACGCGGTTAGGATTCAAGTTTGTTCTGCAATCATTACTTATTGCCTGGTTGCCATTGTAGAGCATGATCTGAAAATCAATCGGTCAACTTATGAAGTATTACAGGTGCTAGGGATATCGCTCCTTGATAAAACATCAATGATTGAACTTTTTAACAATGCTGAAAATAACGATTTCAAAGAACTTTTGTATAACCAACAACTGTCCTTAAATTTTTAGTGGACAGTCATGACTGTACTTATAAAAGATAGAAATATTTCAGTATATTCAATTTATACTTATTAACTTTGTATAGGGCTAAAACTTAAGAATATGATGAATTCAGAACCAACGATTGAAAATGTATAATTGGGACTTTCCCGAGACCTATGCCGGAAGGGATGTTTGATAAAATGCCGTCAGTAAGCGTGACACTTTCTAACGGAGAGTCATTTGACTTGTTTGAATATTACCCAGACGAGATATCATTTTCAGAGTCTGAATTTATTGGACTTACTGTTGCCGAAGCTAGAAATCTAAAAACTCAGAAGGATTTTATATACATCCAATCGTAATTTTTGAGTCAAAATTTATAATAATTATAGTTAATTGATAGACAGGTTGATGCTTGTCTATTTTTTTGTGCTCAACATATATCGAGCCTTCAATACCAATTCTTGGATACTTAGCTTTTAATCTCAGATTTTAGACATAAATAAGTGGACAAATTTGAGTGATAAAACAGTCAAGTTTTTACGACAAGTAATTTTAGTCTTTTCATGTTGCAGTTGTCTGGTTACAAATAAAAATACCCCCAATGACATTTACTCAATTAGGGGTATTCCTTTTATTAAAGAATTAGTAGTTTATAAAAAGGGGGTTTGACAATCAGGATCAAACCCCTCAAATTTTCTTTATGCAGCCTGATTCAGCAGATCTTCATTATTAAACTCTGAAACTTCATCTTTTACTTTGAGTTTCAATTATTAACATCCAATAATAACTATAAAGGGTATTTATCTTTGAAGATATATATACAAAATCCTGTTTAAAGATTTACAGTTAGTAATGATTGTTTATTTTATCAATTCTATATAAAAACAGAATTTTCAATTTTTAGAATTCTTTCAATTGAGAGCCTTTCTGTTTGAGAAAGATTAAGATCGTATAATTCAACTAACTCCCTACAAATATCAGCCATGTTACATGTCTGTAAAAAGATATCTCCATTATAATTGTATCTAACCATACTGACTGTTTTATCGAATTCTACATATATTTTTATGATTTTTATTATATCATTATCAATCTTCAATGATAATTCTGCCATTTCAGTAAATTTTTTAAAATCGCTGTACTTACATAATGATGCTGTACCTTTACTTAATTCTGTTATTGAAAGATTTAACATGATTAGTTCCATCCCAATTTCGCAAATTATATTATAAGCCGATTTAAAAATACTCTTTGTATTTTCATTAAAATCTGTTTGCTCAATTTTGGATGATAGCTCATAGACACTTTTTAAACTTTCAAGAGCTATTTTAATTTTGTCCATAGCGAATAAAAGCGATTCATAATTGTCTCGATTAGCGTAATTAATAGATGATCCAATCGTTTCAGCAGAAGAAATTTTAGCATTGACTGCAGCTCTCCTATCAAAAAAACACGGGAATTCTTGATCACTTGGAAACTCAGCGTATTCCATTTGCTCATCATCATCAAAATATGGTTCAGTATTAATTGATATAACATCATATTCATGTTTATTCGAATAGAAATCCTTCAATCTTTTAAAATCACCATATATAAACCCATAAGTCAAGTAAAGATTATTAACCATATCAATTGCTTCTACGGCATCTTCATAATCTATGTTCTTTACTTCACCTAAAAAAACGCCATTCCCATTAGAAATAATTATGAATTTATGATCGCCATTATAAACATAGTTATTTTTAATTAAGTCATTTTCTAGCAGAGTATATCCAAATCTGCGTGACATCTCATATTCTGTTATGTTAAAATACGAGTTCCACTCTTCATCAAAATGGTCAAACTCTAATATGTCTTTAAATGTATTAGATATGTACTCTTTTATTTTATGAGCAAAATCAATTTTTGTTTTATTATTTAGTTTTAGCCTTTGAATATCGTTGTCGCCAATTTCAATTTTAATCGGATTTTTAATGGGATGTGTTCTATTTTTTATTGTAGCTATTTTTTCAGCTATTATTTTCACCTCTTCTAAAGATGCTATAAGTTTTGAATTTTGGTTTGAAGGATAAGCGATTTTGTTGGAAGGAATCACCTCTTGTGATTCCATTCCATTTAATTTTTTCTGGTTCATAAAATTGTATTTTTAAATAATTAATATGTTATTACAAAGTGGGTCGATAAAAAGACCAGCGGAATAGTTTAAAAAAATGAGTGATTGTTATAATTCCAACTGAACTATATCTTTTCACCCTTGAATATGTTTTCGATGGACAGTTAAGTCATCGTAGTAACCTTTTGTATTTGGTTACCGAAATGTCAAAGAACTTCATTTTGTAAGTTGGGCAGAAAAAAGACCAACGAAGTAGGCAAAAAAAAAGAGCGTACGAAAGAGGAGGGTAGCCATTCCTCCTTTTCAATGCCAGAGATAATACTTATTTGGAGTAAGCCTCCCTGTATTTCTCCAACATAACAGACCTGAGCTTAGACACCCCAATTCTCATCGCTTTGGTGTCTTTAATCCCTTTTGGGAAGTCCTCTGCACGACCAATGTTCTTAGTGAACTTTCTTACTTTAGATCCATCATCGTTAAGCCAGAACCCCTTACTAGCAATGTAAACAATATTAGTTTCGGGATGTCTGTTCACAGATAATTGAACTTCAGGTTTGATAACCATTCTAAGTCTCATAAGCTGAAGTGAGAATTGAGAGAGTTTTGTGTGGATATCACAAGACTTTACAATTGAAGGGTCCTCAATTTCACTTAAGTTACTCAAATAGAATTTGATCATCTGGTTCTTAAGAATCTCAAGCTCGGTGAGTAAAAAACTAACTTCATTATTCGAGTATGTGGTAACTTCAAATTTGTCATCCAAAATCCAAGTTAACATATACCTAACATCAGAAGAATCCTTTACCGGTCCGTTTTCTTCCAAAACAGCATCAATCTTATTCTTCATTTCATTAGTTTTGATAGTTGACGGATCTATAAGAAGAAGGAGTAATGACTTTGTTACGGCCATTCCTCCAAGTCCACCAATTATAAATTCAACGAAATTCATGTGATTCTATTTCTTTGTACAAAGTAAAGTAAAATTTTCCGTTGTTCCAAATAAAAACCAACTTATTTTTGATTATTAAAATTATGGGGTAAAAAATTATATATAAAATCGGAGTTGTTTTGAGATGGTCTAGTTTTTCAGACAGTTTTTTATTGAATTTTTAATTTATTCGCGTAAGTAGTTCTTTGACAAATATATAAATTTTAAATTAGGAATTACGCCGCTTTGTTGAATATTTTTGCCGGCG
>Ga0207420_1001076_pt1 | contig 18711 bp, 23 predicted proteins | sample ThiBio_inoc_biof_FD_183941 | JGI IMG/M metagenome (GOLD analysis project Ga0207420, IMG submission 183941) | Wastewater bioreactor microbial communities from Cape Town, South Africa - Thiocy_inoc_biof (SPAdes) | ecosystem: Engineered > Bioremediation > Thiocyanate > Unclassified | place: South...
GTATATCCGATCACATAATTATTTCCTGATGGAACTGCTGTATATATGGTTGCTGTTATTCTTAAAGGTTCTAATAAATTTTGTGCTTGATCGATAGTAAAAAATGCGCTCAATGATCTTATTACACCATTTCGAGGCATCGTAAAAGAATATGCCGGTCCATAAATAGAAATATCATTTAAATCTATAGTTCCGACCGAACTTCCGAAACCTATCATTCCCACAAATGAAGTAACACCCTGAACTCCAACAGTAATTGGACTGCCTGATGTAAACGCTACTAATGTGTTATCACCACTTGATCCTGTGGAACCCGTAGAACCCGTAGGCCCTGTTGGACCACCTGCCTTTCCTGTTGTACCTGTTGGACCTGTTGGACCCGTCCATCCTGTTGGTCCAGTGGATCCTGTAATTCCTGTAACACCAATATTGCCTGTTGGGCCTGTTGGACCAAATGGATTACCTGTTGGACCTGTTATGCCTGTCTGTCCAATAGGACCAGCTAAACCTATATTACCTATAGGACCCGCTTCTCCTAATGTTCCCGCGGCACCTGTAGACCCTTGATACCCAACTGATCCTGTTAATCCTTTTACTCCTTGCTGACCCGTTACACCTGTAACTCCCATTGAACCCGTAATACCAGTTGGACCTGTTTGACCCATCAAACCATTTATTCCTGTGGGACCTGTTATACCTGTAACTCCTGTTGATCCTCTTGCACCAGTTGCACCAATTGGACCTGTTGGACCCGTCGCTCCTACCATTATTGATTTGCCATTTAAATAAGATATTGCCTGAAATACTATTGGTCCAACTATTTTTGTATTGTCATCAGCAACACTATCCAATTGAACAATATATAATCTAAATCTATAATATCCTCCCACCATGGAATTATTTATTCCACCTGACATTGAGTTGAATGATAATATTTGTCCAGTTGGTTTGGCTATATTTTCGTTCAATATCGTTTCATCTGTAACAAACACAATATTTTCATCTCCAAAAGGATTTGTTTTTGTTTGAGTTACCATTAATCTTATTTTAGTACCTTCTTGATTAATAGATTTTACACTAACTGTTCCTGAATATTGAACATAGTTATACAATATTGATGATGAAACTAATGGATCAATAACCTTAATACCAAATTCTGCTATCAATAACGCTCCACTCAAACTCACCGGTGAATTGGGATCTACTGATGGTATGATAATATCAGCGTCTGGCGTGAAAAATGGATAACTTGCTCCTGTATCTACTGTCTGCATATATATAATACAATCACACAAAAAAATTGAAAATTATTCCATCAAAAATAACTTTATAAATGTTATAATCTAAAATGCAAAAAGTCGAAGCTAAAATTCTCAAAAAAGGAAGCTTTATCATTATGAAAAAAAGACCTTGTAAAATAATTGATACGTAAAAGTATCTATGACTGGAACTGATGTTTTAAACGGAAATAAAATTATGAATATATATGCTGGTCACGATAAAGTTTACGAGTTTAAATTAGAGAGAAATGTTTATCAATTGTTAAATTTGGATTCTGGCTCAATGTATTATTTAAAGGATAATAGTGAACAATTTGTTAATATTGATGTTGATTCAGATATTTATAAAAAAATTAATTCAGATTTTGATAATGGAAAAGACATCTTAATCACTCCAATCAAAGCGCCAATCGAAGATGATAATGAAAGTGATAAATTTAATTATGGAGAATTAGTGGAATCATACAGAATTGACTCATAAACAAAAACTTTCTTTTATCACATCAAAATCTATTTTTTCTATTATGTCATCGTGACCACAATTTTCTATCCATAATGGGGGTAGACTCTTGTTACTTAATTTATTATACAACTCTTGTCCATGCTTAATATTTATTAATTCATCACAATTACCATGTATTATTTTTATTGGACAATTAATGTGTTTCAATTTATCTTTATTATTAAACATATCGACATAATACAAATAATCGGCTAATCGATTTAATTTAATACTAAGAATACTTTTGTATGGAGATATTAGCACAACATTATTTTTCCACTCATTTTTAGACAAATAATCTATAACAACTCCTGTTCCTAATGAATGACCTACTAAATATATTTCCCACCCACGATTTTCTTTGATATAATTTATTATAGATTCTATGTCATCATAGCAATTATTTTCACCATAATAACCTTCAGATAATCCATATCCTTGATAATCATATGCCATAACATTAACATTCAAACATTTTGTTAATTCATAAAAATATTCGGATCTTTCATATGAATTGGCAGCATTGCCATGAGACCATAGAATCACCTTATTACTGGATTCTTTGGATTTATATTCAAAACAACAAACATTATTACCATTTTTACTTTTTACAAAAAAATAATTTTTTAGAGTCGAATATTTAGAATCTTCAAATTTCTCTTTTGGAGGAGAAAAAACCATGGATGAATATAAATCACTTATACTGAATCTTTTTATAAACGTAAATATAAACGTAAATATAAACGTAAATATAAACGTTAAAATTTCTAAACAACCGAACATAGTAATCAATGAACTATATAAATAAAAAACTGAATTTTATTATTTCAATTTTTATTCTACTCAAATACTCGCTGTTACAACAACATAAATGCTTGTTAATTTTGATATTAAAAATATTTATGTTACTGATTTCGGTTTTTTAGGTGACAATGATACAATTAGTCTATACAACTGTATAATTAATTTGTTTGAAAAATATGATAATCTAAAATCAATAATTGAAATCGTTGATTTGAATTCTAAAATATATAACTATATACCAGATCAATACTTAACTAACCAAAATTATGAATTATTCAAAAATTATATTATTTCCTAACATTGATTTTGTTTCAAATGAAAATATCAATATTAATAAACAATTTAATGTTGTTCAAATAAAATGTATATTATGTCTGACAATTATTGGAATCTTTCCAGGGTTAACTTTCAATGAAAATTATAGTGCCAGTGAATATTATCTAAAAGTTTTATTCGAATAATTATCCAATAAAAATTATGACAATGACGAAAGACTGATTTACGCAAAAAAGTTTATGTCGGATGATAACATTATTTGGAATTTAAATGAATTTAATACCTTTGAAAACAAATTTCCTACAATTAACATCAAAATAGAAGATTCCATAATCAATAATAAAGTGGTTTTTTCCAATAAAATAATAGGGGCAGGACCCTATGGAACACAAGAGGAATTAATTTTTGGATCCCATCCCGAGGCGATTGTTTTCTCTCTTGTGACTGATCAATTAAAAGAAAATGAGGCGATTGTTACATTTAATGTTGTAAGATTTGCTGATTACGTTGGTTATGGCTCTAATGTAACTTTTTCTAAATATTGCAATAATCAAATATGTAATCTGATATGTATGGATGCTCTTGATTTTGGTGAAAATCCTAGTATGTGCGAAACTAATATTCTAAGAGAAATTAATAAATGTTATGCGGGATTTAGAGCGTTCCAGGGAAGTGATATCGCAACTGGAAAATGGGGATGTGGAGTATTCGGAGGAACTGTTGAATTGAAGAAGAAAATACAGAGTTTCGTGGCTCACAAATTAAATATTAAATTGGAATTTTGTGAACCTTAAATTATTTAGTATTCTCTTTGTTTAAGAAGAAATGAGGAGCAATATATTTGTTTATATTGTTCGCCAAAGTTTTATTTCTGATTCCATTGCTAATAAGAGCCATTTCTTGCATATTTCCTAACAATACTGTTGCTTCATTTGTTTCCAATTCAGGTATTTCACCATTTTTTTCATTTATGTATTTTACTCCAATACTATTAATATATTCTAATAAAGGATCTATTATACACTTTTTAACTCGTATACCTTTTTTATCTATAATCCAATTTATGTTTTTATCGACATCCTGTTTTCTAGATTTATTTTCGAGATTATTATTCTTATTATTTATCAATTCTCTAATGAAATAATTTAATCTTTCTATATCAGAGCTCCAGATTGCTTGTAAATTGGGATCTTCTTTTTTATATTGTTTTACTATAAAATCACCTATATATTTATCGAATTTTCCTTTTTTATGATAGAATATTAAATCTTTTATCAAAGTTTCTGTATCTCGAGTTATAATTGAATAATCTTTTAATGCTTCTAATTCTGGAGCATTATTGTGGTTCAATAATAGATAACTCATTGTATTCATAGATTTCTGAACAATTCCTCCTGCGCAATTAATAAGTTGTTTTTGAAACTGATTTTCTGTTTTAAGAGTTTTAATATGTTTTTCCATCTCTGTTTTTAAATTATCCATATTCTCTCGCATTTCTATTTTCTCTTTTTGCAGTAATTCTTTCTCTTTCTCAATGTTCTTGAGCTTCTCTTCGAGCAATTTTAGTTGATTAACTAGCTCAGTTTCTCTTTTATATTTCTCAAATTGATCTTCTAGTAGGCTATGCTTCTTTTCTACACATTTTTTCAGATGACGGGATAAGTTGCATGATTTCGCGAAACTTATTTTGCAATATTCGCATACATATTCACTTTTATTGGTATTTTTTAATGAGTCTTTCGGGAGTCTCTCAAGAGTCCTTCGGGAGTCAAAACATGTAGTTTTTGGATGCTCATTACTATTTTTCACATGTTTTTTAGAGTTTTTATGTTTTGACCAGTTCCCAAAGTCATTAGTCGAATAATTACAAAAACTACATATATATTTCATCATATATATTAATCTTATATTCTTTTTGAAAAAAAAATTAAACTACATATGTAGTTTTTACTGAAAAAAAGTACATGTTTTTATCTAGCTTATTACCTTGATATGTAGTTTTCATTTGCTTATTACTTTCTCGTTTTTCCCGCTATTTTTTTATAATTTTTTTCCTGAATAATAAATCACTCTAGCTGTTATACTTTTATAATATAAATATTATACTTATTACTTTTTATCGACCCCTAAAATTTTACTGGTCATTTTAATGATTCACTCTAGCTTATTACTTTTTAATTGCAAATTTTTATGAAATATAAATAATTTTTTAAAATATATGGGGATTTTTTTTTCCGCACACAAGATCTTGTGCGGAAATTTTTTAATAAACCCAATATTTTTTATTTTTTCTGATAAAACGATAATTTTTATTTATTTTGATAGTTTTTATGATATATATAATTATCATAGTCTAATATTCTTTTTTTAATTTGCTGTAAAATGATAGGTCATAAGGTAGAATATTAATTGTATTGATTGTATATAATACTCTAGCTGTTTACTTTTAATTTCCTAAAAGTGATAAACTAGAATGATTTTATAAAATACCCATAAGATTTTTCTGTTTTAATTGTGCAATTATAACGAACAATCTAGCTGTTTACTTTTAAATTCTGAAAAGCGATAAACTAGAATATTTTTATAATTGCATTTTAAAGAACAATCTAGCTGTTTACTTTCAGATTCTTAAAAGTGATAAGCTAGAACAATTTTATAATTCAACCATAAGATTTTCCATTTTTAATTGAATAATTATAACGAATACTCTAGTTGTTTACTTTTAATTTCCAAAAAGCAATAAGCTAGAATATTTTTATAATTGCATTTTAAAGAACAATCTAGCTGTGTACTTTTAATTTCCAAAAAGCGATAAGCTAGAATGATTATATAATTTAACCATAAGATTTTCCATTTTTAATTGTATAATTATAACGAACACTCTAGCTGTTTACTTTTGTTTTCCTAAAAGTGATAAGCTAGATAGTTTATATAATTGCATTTTGATGAACACTCTAGCTGTTTACTTTTAATTTCCGAAAAGAGACGAGCTAGAATGATTATATAATTCAACCATTAGATTTTCCATTTTTAATTGTATAATTATAACGAACACTCTAGCTGTTTACTTTTTATTTCCTAAAAGCGATAAGCTAGATAGTTTATATAATTCAACCATTAGATTTTTCATTTTTAATTGTATAATTATAACGAATAATCTAGCTGTTTACTTTTAAATTCCGAAAAGCAATAAGCTAGAATGATTATATAATTTAACCATAAGATTTTCCATTTTTAATTTTATAATTATAACGAACACTCTAGCTGTTTACTTTTGTTTTCCTAAAAGTGATAAGCTAAATAGTTTATATAATTGCATTTTGATGAACACTCTAGTTGTTTACTTTTAATTTCCGAAAAGCAATAAGCCAGAATGATTTTATAATTTAACCATAATATTTTATATTTTTAACTGGATAATTATAACGAACACTCTATCTAATTACTTTTGATTTTCTAAAAGCGATAAGCTAGAATAATTTTATAATTTGACCATAAGATTTTTCATTTTTAACTACATGATTATAACGAACACTCTAGCTGTTTACTTTTAATTTCTGAAAAGCGATAAGCTAGAGTGTTTATATAATAGTAATCTTACTAACACTTTAGTTGTTTACTTTTAAATTTCGAAAAGAGATAAGCTAGAATAATTTTATAATTTACCATAATGTTTTCTATTTTAAACTGTATAATTATAACGAATAAACTAGCTGTTTACTTTTTAATTCCTAAAAGCGATAAGATAGATAGTTTATACAATTGCATTTTAACGAATAATCTAGCTGTTTACTTTTAAATTCCGAAAAGCGATAAGTTAGAATGATTTTATAATTTGATCATAAGATTTTTCATTTTTAACTGTATAATTATAACGAATAATCTAGCTGTTTACTTTTAATTTCTAAAAAGCGATAAGCTAGAATAATTTTATAATTTAACCATAATATTTTATGTTTTAAACTGTATAATTATAACGAATACTCTAGCTATTTACTTTTGATTTCCTAAGAACGACAAGCTAGATAGTTTATATAATCGCATTTTGACGAACACTCTAGTTGGTTACTTTTAATTTCTAAAAAACAATACACCAAAATTATTTTATAATTTAACTGGATAATTATAACGAACACTCTAGCTGTCTACTTTTAGTTTCCGAAAAGCGATAAGCTAGAGTGTTTATATAATAGTAATCTTACTAACACTTTAGTTGTTTACTTTTAAATTTCTAAAAACAATAAGCTAGAATAATTTTATAATTTGACCTTAAGATTTTTCATTTTTTAACTACATAATTATAATGAACACTCTAGCTGTTTACTTTTAATTTCCGAAAAGATATAACTAAGAATGATTTATATTTTAACCATTAGATTTTCTATTTTTAATTGAATAATTATAACGAACACTATCGCTATTTACTTTTTAGGTTTCGAAAAGTAATAAGCTAGAATGATTATATAAATGTATTTTTATAAAGAACACTCTGGCTGTTTACTTTTAAATTTCGAAAAGCGATAAGCTAGAACAATTTTATAATTTGACCATAATATTTTCTATTTTAACTATATAATTCTGATTGTTTACTTTTTCAGATTCCAAAAGCGATGAGCTACAATATTTGTATAACTGTTTTAGGATTTACTTCTGATTGTATAATAAAAATTGAAAAATACAATGTATAACTATTGTCTTAACAATAAAATAAATAATGGACGATGATTATACTTATTACATTGATTATGTGATGGAGATTTTTGAATGTATTATGGATGAAAATGTTAAATCTGTATTGAATGATTATGTTAATGACATTAGTGCGCTAATAAAAAAAAATGAAGAATCATTTAAAGAAATTAGATTTGAACAAATTGCCAAGAAAGAAGATGACAAATTTTCGTTGCTCTATTATGAAGGAGTTTATAATCTTCACAATAAAATGTATGAAAAATGTTTTTTATGTTTTTTGGATCTCTATTTAATTTATGATTGTGATGAACCATTGTTTAATCACATATTAAAAGAGTATGCAAGAATGGGAGGAATAATTCGTGGTATCCGACGTATATATGTATTTAAGAATATATTTAGTGAATGTAGAAGAATACTTGAATCAACACTAATAGAAAGTTATTCTGATGAAAAAAAATTTATAAAAATGATCAGACTAACCAAGAAAATGGATTTTGGAAATATTTTGCTCGATCTTTATTTAAAAAATGCTCGGAATTCAATCCTAAAATTTTGAAAGAATTTTTAGTTTTTATAAAGGTATATTGTGATGATACAGCATATAATTGTTATTTGGACTGTTTTCATCGATTGCATAATTACAATATTTACGAATATCAATCGGATTTCATAAATTTCGTCGCGAATATTAAATCTAAAAAAGAGAGTGAAAAAATAATTGTCAATCATATCAAAAAATGTCCAAATGACAAAAAACTGGAAGTATTGGCTGCAGTAAATGCTTTTAGGGGTTCTGTAATGTTTAAGTATTTGGATGGATCATTATTGGGTCAATGTCTAATTGAAGTAATATCAAACAATTTAGATTGTAATAATTCGATTTGTTTGCACCGTGTGATTAGTCGTTCCCCACAATCTATTTTCAACGAAAATTTAAAACTAATTGGAAAAAATCTTAATACGACTAATTGTAAATCAGTTAGTGTTATATATGATTATATTGTTGAATTAAAAGAATTTTCATATTTAAATATTCTGGATGGGAATAAGATTAATAAATATTTATTGTCGATATCTATTGATAAATTAAATCATTTGACTTTTTATATTAAATCTGGACAATTGTATGATTTAAATGAAGCTGTTGCTAGTGAAAAAAATAAGATAATAAAAAAATATGATGAACTATGTAAGGAAATAATGAATATCGGCGACTTTTATTACCTCCAAAAATGAATAAAGAAAATTTCTGTGACATAAGAATTTTAATATCATAATTTACTAGCAGCTTTTTTATAACTGAAATAAGTGAATATTGTCATAATCATAATTCTAATAAAATTATTTTTATTATTGTTATTGTTGTCGTTAGATGTAAAATATTTTCTAGAACCAAATTTGTTTATTTTGCGAGGATAAAACATCATAAGATAATCTAATAATGGAAAAAGTCGAATAGATAATTAATATTTCATTTTTTTTTATTAATAAATTTGAAAAATATTCTGATTGAATATCAATATAAACCATTGTAACAAACTTCATATGTCAAAAAGATATCCAATTACAGAAATTTTTCTCGAAGAATATTTAAACTTGGAAAAATGGAAAGGTTGGAATGGAATAAAATTGACTTTGCAGACATTATGTTGTTGCTCTATAACTGTGTTGATTATGTCGATTATAATTATTCCTCCTTTAATATATATTCTAAACGGAAAATCTTCCAAATTAGAAGCGCCCCATAAAATAATAAATAATTTGCCTAATGAAATTATAGCAAAATATGATGATTATGTTATATCATATAACAATTTGGATAGATATCCTAATTATGCTTTTCATTTGGTAAAAAAAGATAATTTTGATGATTATAACGTTTGCAATAAATGGACAGAAGATGGTAGTATTAATTCACATACTAATTATGACTACAATTTTTTGTTGAATATAGCGAAATATCAATTAGTTCCTTCCAAAGATATTGAGAATTCTTGCTCATCATATAATTTAGCTAATATAATTCCTGTATACAATCATGGATTCAAAGATTTGTATTTGGATGAGATCGATGATTATATTAGACGTTATTATAATGGATTTTATGTTATGACAATTCCAGAATATAATGGTCAAAAAATATGTTCAAAAAATATATGTCTAAATGTACCAACTGGAATATATAAAATTATACTGAACGAGGATACAATTTTATGTTCAATATATATTCATCATAATATTCCATCAAATATTACTTTTAATGCAAATATTTCTAATTTATTGAAACACAATGATTATAACAGTAATTGTGTTAAAAAATTGAAATTTTAAAATATTTGGAGAAACCATTAATAAGGTAAAATATGTCAGTTACAGAGCGTTTCTCTCCAGGAAATGTTCTTGTGTGCTCCATTAACTGATTTCCGCCTAATTGGCGCCAGGTTTCTTTAATACCTGGATTCCCCGTTTTTGTTCAATTAGAATTTGAATATTTAATAAAGAAAATTTGTGAAAATAATTAAGCATCATCTTTTTTACCTTGTGTTAGCGCCATCATCAAGATGGAGTTCGTTAACGAAAGGAATTAATGGAAAGATTAAAGCTAAATTACAGAGTAACAACATTAGTATTTGTTGAAAGTTTGGAATTTTATTGAATAAAAAATGATTCAAAAAAATAAAGACACTTAACCTGAAAGTGCCATCTATAACCGTATGGAGAATTCCTAATAGTTATAGTTTAACTGGAAGCCTATACTTAGCACAAGAAGTTTAGGAAAGGTATTGGTTAATAGCCTATATAATAAAAGTCATTTTGACAAAGTGGCTTTTTCCTTCGAAAGGAGGTTTTCTTTTTAAAACGTTCCTAATGGATATTATTTACTTGAAATTACATTTTTTAATACATTCACTAAAAGAATCAATGACATCACTACTGATCAAGAAGATTTGACAAAGGGAAAAACTTATTGTCAAAAGTTACAAGCATCCAATAACTTTGTGACTGCTCATCTTGAAATTGAGTATGATTTAATTGAGATAAATAAGAAGAAAAAGGAATGTGTTATAAGAATTACTAAGGCTCTTATGCATCCAACGAACACAACAATATGCGAATTGAATCAAGAATTAGTTGCAAAAATCGTTAAGTTTGGCGATGATTGGAATGATCTTCCCGAAGAATGTGATTGTGAAAAATCTAATCAGCTGAATGAAGACTATCTCGATGAATTTTGTGGTGAAGAAACTCATTGTGACTATGATGTCGATGCTGATCCTCAATATTATTCCGATAACGACGATGACGATGACAATGACGATTATAGTGAAAATTATCATTATTACAATTGCGGATGTCATTTTGATTCTTTTGGTATAGAAATTATTTGTCGAGAATGTCGTAAGGATCGTGACGATTAAATTTGTTTATGTTGTAATTATTGGAATTACTAAAAAATTTGAAATTTTGAAAAATCTGGAAAACTCATTAATAAAAAATTATAATATACATCAGTTACAGAGCGTTTCTCTCCAGGAAATGTTCTTGTGTGCTCCATTAACTAATTTTCGCCTAATTGGCGCCAGGTTTCTTTAGTACCTGGATTCCCCGCTTTTGTCCAATCAGAATTTGAATATTGGATAAAGAAAATTTGTGAAAATAATTTAACATCATCTTTTCCACCTTGTTGTTAATGCCATCGTCAAGTTGGGGTTCGTTAATATGAGGATTCAACGGAAAGATTAAAGTTAGATTAGAGAGTAACAAAATTAACATTTATCGAGTACTCAAATTTTTGTTGGGCAAAACGATTCAAAAAATAAAGACACTTAACCTGAAAGTGCCACCTGTAATCGTATGGAGAATTCTTAATAGTTACAGCTTAACTGGATGACCATGCTTAACACAAGAAGCATTGGAAAGGTATTGGTTAACAGCCTTTTAATAAAAGTCATCTTGACAGGATGATTTTTCCCTCGAAAGGGGGTTTTCTTTTTATAAATGTTTCGGATAAATATTATGAAATCGAATTTGAAATATTTGACTATAATGATAATATGTAAAAGAATCTGTTAGATACAAGTCAAAAATCGAAAAATTCTATTATTTTGAGTATGAGATAATTCAAACGGACAACGAGTGTGAAAAATATTCAATAGTTTTGAGTAATTTTTCGATTAGCGACGATGTAAAAGATACATTCGAAGAGTTCACTTGTAGAATGAATTATCTATATCTATCCAATGTAAAAAAAAGAAAAGAATATGATGTTCAAATTACTGAAATCAGCGAATACTGCACATACAAAAATATCAATTCATGCGATTCTTATTGGTGAAAAGAATATCAAAAACATGATTTTAAATGGGTTATCTTCATTTATCAAAAAACTTGCGCGAAATTGACTTTAAATTTTATATATATAATTGTATATGAAGTCAGATTTATTATTTAAGCAACACGATAATAAAGACTGCGAAACTTTATTGAATATATCACGTTATTTATACGCAAAATACAAAGTGGATATACGACCTAAAATGATAGTAGAAAGAAATTTTCCGGCTAATATAAAAGTTTTGCCAACTATTGTGATGAATGGAGAACTATTTGAAGGATTGAATAAAATTGTTGCTCATTATGAAAAAATATTAAAAATTACAAATATTATAAAAGATTCTGAACAATTTTGTAAAAACAATCCAAATTATAGAATTACTGACAATTCAACTCACAAAAAAATTGTTTTATAATATTAATGGTAAATATCATAACTGATAGAAAAGAATTGTTTGGTAAATATGAAAAGTATAAAGATAATATCAACGTTAATATCAACGTTAATATCAACGTTAATATTCATATTTTTTTGTCAGTATCGGAACTAAAAAAAATAATACCAATAAAATATCATCAAATGATAGACACTTTTGATAATAAGAAACTATTTAACGAATTTATGATAAAAAATAATTTAGAAAATAATATTCCAAAAATACTTGTTGAACCAAATGAATATCCTTTCATTGTAAAACCAAAAATAGGATTATCTGGCAACAATATTAAGATATTTGCGAAATATTCACAATGGAAATCCTTCAAAGAACAATATGATAACGAAAATTATATTATTCAAAAATATGTAGATTCTGAAAATTTGTATGTTTGTCACATACTATCAGATCATGGAAATATTTTAATGAGTAAAGTTTATGAAGGAAAAAAACCTTATAAATATTTTTATTTGACAGGAGCATTAACTGATTATACATCAAGAAATATGAATAGTACTGAATTATTATTATTTTCAAAAATAATCAAACAAACGTTATATCATGGTTTGTGTTGTATAGATTATGATTATGATGATGATATTATAAAAATTTTTGAAATAAATCCTCGTGCAGGAGGAAGTCTTATTGAAAATAAAAAGGATTTTGAAGAATTTTTAGATATTATGATAAACAAAAGCATTGAATATAATTAACTCAAACAACGACAACCAGCACCGGAACATTCTGGCTTTTCGTCTGGATTACAACATATTTTACAATAATAACTAGCACAGATGTGTTCACAACAATTTTCTGTATTTTTAAGCCATAACATTAGTAAATAGATTATGAAACATAATATTGTTGTAAATAATATTAACTTGATATATTTCATTTGTAATAATTAAAATTTTAGTTAACATACAAAATTTAAATCAATTTTTTTTACTTTATCTGAAAAAGTCTGTGTCAATCGATTCGTATAATGAATTATTTTTCATATTGTTGTTTTTCATGGCAATATTTTCTTCAACAATCACATCAATTTTATTTAACAAATCTTGTAATTGTTGTTTTGTAATCATATTTTCCTCAATATTTTTAAGATTATTTTTGTAAACCAATTCAAATTTTTCTCTATCAGCAATACAATCATTGTATTTATTGTTCAATACTGAGATATCGAATTTACATACATTGACAGTATCAATTAATTTTGTTATATTGCGCTGTATATCAGAATTGTTTTCAATTATAGCGTTATTCACTGAATCAGATGTTTTATGTGAATCTCTCAAGCGAGTAATTGAATGATCCATATTATCAATTCTTGCTTCACAACAACTAGAATGAAGTTTGATATGTGTTATTTCTGTTTCTAATTCTCTCAATTTATTATTTAATTCTTCAATTTGATCATTATTATTATTATTTTTCTTTTGCCAATTGATAATTTCGCCATTAGAAAATTCTTCGCCTTCGAATTTTACTTTGTTCTCTAAAGTATGTTTTTCGGATTGAAGTTGATCAATCAATGTTCGTAATGTGTTCACCTCCTGAATCAAATTTTGTTCCGATATCTTTAATTCTTTATTTAATAGCTCTTTTTCCTCAAGTTGTTTAGTCAAAGAATTTATAATAGAATTATTATCAGAATTATTTTCAATTGCTTGGTGCAATTGATTTAACAGATCTTGATTTTCTTTGGTCAAATTATCAATTGTATATTCGTGCAAGCTAATTTTCTTAACAAGATCATCATCACAATTTACACTCAAATTACTATTTAACTCCAAATTTTTATTTTTTTTTGTTTTTGGACTAGATCGTTTTTTAGTAAAGTCATTTACAAGTGAAAACTGTTGATTTTTACATTCAGCAATTTTATTTTTGTAATATTTTTGTTTTTCTGCAAAATTTACTTCCTTATTACTACATTTATTAAGTTCGTTTTCGTAAAAATCAATACTTTCTTGAATTTTTTTCATTTTTTCCGAAGTTTGTTTAACAGTCGGTGAATTTTGAGAATTCAATTTTAATAACTGACCATCTTTCTCGAAAGCTTTAATTCTTTCTTGATAATTTTTAATCTTTTGTGTTAAATTTCTGATTTCTTGTGTTGATGACATTTGATATATACTTATATTATAGAAGTATTATTTTAAGACATTATTTTTTCAATTTTTTTTTCAAGTTGTTTTTGTATATATGGTATATCAGATTAATATAGAAAAAGAAACCTTAAATAATAACTATTTTAGAAAAGTGCTTAATACGACAAATACTCAGCAATTAGTAGTCATGAGTATAAAACCAGGTGAAAATATTCCTTCGGAAATACATCCGAAAATAGATCAATTTATACGAGTGGAAAAAGGTAATATTATTGCTAAAATAAATGGCATTGAGACAAATAAATTATCAGACGGTGATGCTATAATGATTCCTGCCAATACACAACACGAGATAATAAATCCATCAACAACCGAACATTGTAAATTGTATACAATATATTCACCACCTAATCATCCCCCAAATAGAGTTGATATTGAAAAACCTAAAGAAGATGAACATGAAGATGAAAAATATGAGAAGAAATATTTGAAATACAAAAATAAATATTTGTTGTTAAAAAAATCTGAGCAATAATAATATAGTCTACAATGAATAAGATATTAAGCTTAAATACGGTTTGGATAGAATTTATTTCTGAGTTCCCCAGTAATGATAAATATTGTAAAAAATTATGGGAAGAACTAAAATGGGAGGTCACCACCGAAGATTATGAATCCAATGGAGATAAACTAATAATCAGCACAAAATATAATTTTGGGGATAAAAATGATATAATGGAGACTTGGACAGAACCATTTGGAACATCAAAAAGATTTTATAAATGGTGTAGTGAAGCAAAAAAGTTTTTAACTGAAAAATTTCCAAAAAATAAAGTTGAATGTTTTAAAAAGAAAGGAAAGAATGTTTTCCATTTGTATTTCAAAATAATTTAAATAAAGAAAATTTTTGATTTAAACATATTTAAGTAGTATTGTTTTAAATTCAAAGGAAACACAAACATATTATCAACATAATCACCCACTGAAATATCGGATTTTAAAAGTATTTTCCCAAAATCATTATCAAATATTTCAAATATTTCCTCAAAGTTATTTTTATTTTCAACTGCTATGTATTTATTTTTATTTAGCTGTTTAATTTTTGTAAATATTTTCCAATAATTCATATTTTCGTAATAACATATTTTTGGTTTGTGTAAATTTATCAATGAACCCAATGAAACATTATTATTGTTTATGTCAATTACTCCAACAAAATAAATTTTTAAAACACTTCTTATATTTTTATCAGGAAATGTTATCGAAAACTTTATTTTTGAATCATTACCATTAAAATTTATTTGATGAATTACAAATTTTTTATCAATCTTATATATAATGTCATCATTTTTGGATATATTGGCGACCGTACCTGTCTTCATAAAAGCGGATATAATAAATGTGTATTTTTCATTAATATGTGTATCAATAAAGTAACATATACCAGAATCCTTTTTTGATATGTTAGAGATAAGATTAAAGTTTTCCATATATAATAATTTAGATTTATCAAAAAGGAAAAAAATTGAATTAAAAAAATATTTTACAGTCGTAACCATAATTTAAATAAATAAATGGATAATTTAGATTATAATTATATATCTCAACTGTTTTGTAAATTAAATTTGTCAGATGAAAATAAAATAATTACTGTAAGTCAGATAAATCCTGATTTGTTTTTAATAGAATCTGGCCAAAAAAAATATTATTTAAACAAAAAAAGTATTGACCAAATACATTATTTGGATGATATGTTCGAAGGCTATAATACTCATAATATTATATGTCCGACATTTAAAAATTTCGAAGATGTGTTATATAAATTAATTTTCTTTTGTGTCAATATCTCCCTAATAAATAATGATAATTATTTCAAGGAAACATATTTGAGAGAAAATGATGAATTATTAACGAATACTTTGATACTTGCCGTATTTTTGGATTGTCAAGAATTAGTAAAATTGTTGTGGATAAAACTCATTGGAATTAAATCATTTGGCAGTCAACAAATGTATGAACATTTTGCGCAATTTATAAATATGAATTATGAAGATAAACTAGTGAAAAAATTTGCTAGTTTATAATATAATAAAAATGTCATCTGAATCAGCATCTTTCAGAAACGAACAAACGCAAGATTTTAATGCGGCTTTTCAAGCAGACATATGGTTAATGGTGATTGGCGCAATCATTTTGACGGCTTCTTTTTTGTGGAAAGATATATTAACAGATATTTTGGATTACTATTTACCAAAAGCTTTTAATAATAATTTATTGAAAAGAATTTTATTTACTTTTATTGTCACGGTGGCACTTATAGCATTAGCCATATATTTAAGAGATCAGTTGAGAAAATTAAATAATAGAATAAACGACAATAATATACCCATTGGAAATTTAATTGATAATTAATATATATGTTTCACTATAATATATGATTATAGAAGCAATTATAATTTTTATTATAATTATAGCAATAAATTTTGTTCTTCAGCGACTGTTTCCTAGTAATGAATCGTGGTATAACAGTATAAATAGATCTCCTCTTACTCCACCAAATTATATATTTCCCATAGCTTGGACTATATTATATTTAATAATTAGTTATTCCATTAGCCAATCTATAAACAGTCCACTATTTTACTTTTGGATGTTTAACATTGCCCTGAATATAATGTGGACACCAATATTCTTCCATTATAACAACTCGGTATTGTCAGCAGTAGTAATTGGATTAATGATAGCTAGTTTGTTGTATATACTTTACAATTATTATCAAACAGATAAAACATTATTCTATATGAATTTATTATATTTGGCTTGGTTATGTTTTGCTTTTTATCTGAATTTTTATGTAGCTGTGTCCAACTAATATTTGATAATATAAATTGCAATATTATTATAAATGGAAACATACTCGGATTTTATTGAATATAATGAGGATAAAATTTTAGATGATTATTACTATTTTGATGAATGTTTTACCAACGATGAATTAAATGAAATTGATAATATTATTAAGAAACAACAACAAGAATTAGAAGATGGTATAATATTAAAGTCTAATGATGATAAAGTGGACAAAACATATAGAAGCAGTAAAATTATGTGGATAGTGTTGAACGACGAAACCAAATGGTTATATAAAAAAATAGGTAATTTAGTGAATACAGCAAACGAAGAAATGTGGGATTTCAATATACTTGGAATGACAGAAATGCTTCAATATGGTGAATACCATGCATCAGAACAAGGTCATTATGATTGGCATATGGATTTAGGAGGTAAAATAATAAATAGAAAAATAAGTGTAACAATTCAACTATCGTCACCAGACGAATATGAAGGAGGAGAATTACAATTTATGACTAGTAGGGAAATAAGGAATGCTCCTAAAGGAAAAGGCGTAACTGTTATATTCCCGTCATATTTTTTGCATAGAGTAACTCCCGTAACAAAAGGAGTACGAAAATCGTTGGTCATATGGATCACTGGAAAGGCATTTTGTTAGTTAATTTTCTAAATGTCAAAGAATAACGTATATCTCTTTTTAAAGTTTTACCATTAACCTGATCAGATAAATTCTTTTTTATACCATGTGTCCAATTATATCGGGCATTTTCTGACATCACATAAATGGATCTGGCTTAAATTATTTTAAATCAATATTTTTATAAAATAAAATCATTTTTTTTGGCTTTAGAAAGCACAGCATTGATAACTTTTTCAGTGTTTTTTCCCCCCAAAGTTTTTACATACTTACAAAAATCATTGAATTTAATATTACATCCTTCATCCAATAGAAATAAAAATCCACTAATTCCACTAGATTTGTTTTCACAATATATTTCCATACATTTATCATCAAATTTTAAATTAAATTGTTTTTTTATTTTTTTTAATTGAACTGATAATGCCGAATTTTTACATGCCATATGCATTATTTTATTTTTAATGTCATCATTAATTGGTATAGATTTTGTTTTTATAAAGTTGATTAAATCCTCATAATTTGCGTAAGAATCCATAAGCTCATTTGGGGATAATAATTTTTCTTTGTGTTTGTAATTACCTTTTAATAATTTTTTTGTTTGTTCAATGTATCGGAAAATATAATAGTCGCATAATTTGTCAATTAAATCATCAATAATAATTCTAGAATAGTCGTCCGGAGATGATTGATCATCAAAATTATCTAGAAGAAAATTCAAAACATTATTATCATATTTGAGATGTTTCCACAATATATTAAAATATTGTATATGAAC
>Ga0207420_1001089_pt1 | contig 18331 bp, 15 predicted proteins | sample ThiBio_inoc_biof_FD_183941 | JGI IMG/M metagenome (GOLD analysis project Ga0207420, IMG submission 183941) | Wastewater bioreactor microbial communities from Cape Town, South Africa - Thiocy_inoc_biof (SPAdes) | ecosystem: Engineered > Bioremediation > Thiocyanate > Unclassified | place: South...
GATTTCCCCAGATACACTGCTGGATGTTATCGGGTATCAGCCTGATGCCGACTACCGGTGATATCAATCCTATATTAGGTGAGCAACACTGGAAATCTGCATTTTCACATGACGGTGAAATTGTACAGCCGGGATATCATCGGGTATTTTTAGAAGATTACGGCATTTGGGTGGAACAAACCACAACCGACAGAGTGAGTTATTATAAACTTCGTTACACGAAAGACAATACCTCAAATGTATTGCTCAATTTAGGCGGATATCTGGCAACCACAACAATGAATGATTGTCGTGTTACCAAAGTGAGAAATACCGAAATTGAAGGCTCAGTGAATACCACCGGACGTTTCTGGGGAGGGCCCGATAATGTGAGAATATTTTTTGTCATGGAGTTCGACAAACCATTTCAGCAATTAGATGCGTGGGATGATAAAGAAATCCTCAAGAATATCACATCCCATCAGGGGGTAAACCAAAAAACAGCCCGGAATGCAAATGAAAGTTACTATGATGCTCCTACCTGCGGTGTCAGCGCCATATATGATGTAAAGGCCGGTGATGAAATTCAAGTCAAATTTGCCATTTCTTACACAAGCATAGAGAATGCCCGCAAAAACATGGAAAGTGACCGGTTTGGTTGGGATTTCGAAGCTGTCAGGGAGGATTCACGACAAGAATGGAATGATTGGCTCGGACGTATCGATGTAAAAGGGGGCACATATGAACAACAAATTAAATTCTATACCGACTTATGGCATGTATTGCTTGGAAGACATAAGCTGGATGATGTTTCGGGCGATTATCCCGATTATACCCAAGGTGAACGGGTTGGGAATGCCACTATCAATGCCCAGTTAATTGTGCGTACATTACCCCAAAAAACTGACAGTTCGGTTCGTTTCCATATGTATAACTCCGACGCCTTTTGGTTAACACAATGGAACCTGAATATCCTTTGGGGACTGGCCTGGCCGGAAGTATTGGATGATTTTGCCGCCTGTCTTGTCCAGTATGCCGATAACGGCGGATTACTGCCCCGCGGCCCCAATGCCGGCGGATATTCCTATATTATGACAAGCTGCCCGGCAACCAATTTGATCACAAGTGCCTATCAAAAAAACATGCTGACCAAGACAAAACCCGAAAAGGCATACGAAGCAATAGTCAGGAATCATAAACCGGGCGGAATGATCGGCCCCGTAAAAGAAATTGATTTTTACATTAAAAACGGATATTATCCCGGCAATGCCGGAATTACTATCGAAGCGGCGTTTCAAGATTGGGCACTGTCTCAAATGGCTGCCAGAATGGGTAAAAGAAAGGATGCTGCCTATTATTTGAAACGCTCCCAGGGTTGGACAAAATTATTCAATCCCGAACAGAAATTACTCTTTCCGAAAGATGAAAAAGGAGAGTGGATAACATCGGATCCGTTAAGTAATAAAGGTTGGGTTGAAGCCAATGCCTGGCAGGCTACATGGGGAGTATCGCACGATATTCCCGGATTGGCCCGGTTGATGGGAGGAAATGACCTGCTGTGTGAAAAATTGAATTATGCCTTTGAACAGTCTGAAAAAGATGATTTCATATTTGGATACGGCAGCGGATATGTGAGTTATGCCAATCAACCCGGATGTTCAAATGCACACGTCTTCAATCTGGCAGGTCATCCATGGCTTTCCCAATATTGGGTAAGAAAAGTCGGAGCACAGGCTTACGGTGCAATTACACCCGACCGGGGATATGGAGGTCATGACGAAGATCAGGGACAAATGGGAGGCGTAAGTGCTTTGATGGCACTGGGATTATTCAGTGTGCAAGGAACCAGTACTCAAAATCCTTCGTATGAGATTACAAGTCCTGTATTTGATGAAATTACAATCAAACTTAATCCTACATACTATAGAGGAAACGAGTTTAAGATCAGGACATATAACAACTCAAAAAAGAACTGTTTCATCCAGAAAACACAACTGAATGGGAAAGATTACAACAAATATTGGATCGATCACAAAGATTTTGGAGCCGGAGGATATTTGGAGATCTGGCTGGACTCAGCACCCAACAAAAACTGGGGAACAGAACAATAATTTTTCACTTAGTATATATCTAAAAATGATGCACATGAGACCCTTAAAATTATGTTGTTTATTATTATATCTTTGTCTATGGGGTAGCCTATATGCACAGCACAAAGATTATTCAGGTATTGTAACAGAAAATGACGGTACACCCCTTATTGGTGTAAGTGTGCTGGTAAAAAATACCACCAATGGCACTGTAACCGATATCGATGGAAGATTTACCCTGCAGGCATCGCCAGGTGATTATCTCGTTTTTTCGTATGTCGGATATGAAACGATTGAAGTACAATTAACAAATAATACCTCTCTCTCAATCACCATGAATGACGAATCCATTTATTTGAATGAAATGGTTGTTGTCGGATATGGACAAATGAAAAAAAGTGACCTGACGGCTGCAATAGCTTCCGTAAAATCAGATGATTTAGTAAAAACTTCGATCACCTCTATAGACCAGGGACTTCAGGGACGTGCTGCGGGTGTAGTAGTGACCGGGTGCGGGAACCTCCATTCGCATCCGTGGTACAAGTTCCGTCATGGGGACAAACGAGCCGTTGTATGTGATTGACGGAATACCTGTCATTAATGGGGGTGCGAACTCGGGAGCCATGAATACCCCTCCCTTGAATCCCATGGCCCTGATGAATCCAAACGACGTGGAATCAATCGAGGTATTGAAAGATGCTTCTGCCACGGCAATTTATGGAGCACGCGGAGCGAATGGTGTGATTTTGGTAACTACCAAACGGGGAAGTAAAGGTAAAGTACGGACATCGGCAAACGCATATTACGGAGTACAGACCATCGCCAAAAAGATGGATATGCTAAATGCCGAACAGTTGGCAATTCTGGGGAATGAAGCGACAGATAATGCCAATATCGACCGGAAACTGGTATTTGCCGATTTGAACAACTTGAGAAAACAAAGTACGGATTGGCAGAATGAAATTTTCCGTGTAGCTCCTATCCAGAATTATGAATTAGCTTTTTCAGGAGGAAGCGACAAATCAGCCTATTTCCTATCGACCAATTTTTTCTCTCAGGACGGCATCATTCTCGGATCGGACTATAAAAAAGGGAGCCTTCGTTTTAATTTAGACCAGGAATTAAGCGAACGGATAAAAATCGGAAATACAATGAATGTCACTTACAGTCAGTCCAACGGTGTGGTAACCAATTATGAAGGCGCCATCGCTTCCAGTATAACATCCTGGGCTTTGGAAATGAATCCTGGATTGCCGGTGCATAACTCGGATGGAACCTATGTATATGAAAACAATATATCCAATCCGGCTGTGGGTAATCCGGTTGAGGATGCCAATACCTATGAGCAATTGAACAAAACGCTTCGAATAACCGGTAACATGTATGCCGATTTGTTCATTGTGAAAGGATTAAACTTCAGGACAAGTATTGGTCTCGACTATTATAACGTAAAAGACCTGAGTTTTGCGCCTGTCAATATTAAACGGGGAGAGGCCAGTGAGGGTATCGCTACTGTGGGACAGGCAGATGGTTATACCTGGGTTTGGGAAAATACCCTGAATTATAACAACACATTCGCCGAAAAACATTCGGTAAATGCTGTAGCCGGTATCACCACACAGCAATATGAAGGTACCCCGCTTCTGGTATCCAGATCGGGCATTGAAGATGGGCGGTTGGGTTATCACTCTATCCAGGAGGGAACCAAGATTCAATTGGCAAATACGGGATATAGCTCATGGCAAATGTTGTCTTATCTGGCCCGCGTAAATTACGGGTATGACAGCCGCTATTTGCTGACATTGACCGGCCGAGTGGATGGATCCTCCAAGTTCGGCACAAATAACAAGTATGGGTTCTTCCCCTCCACTGCGTTTGCATGGCGTATTTCTGAAGAAGCTTTTATGAAAGGTCAAACCACCATAGACAACCTGAAGTTGCGCATAAGCTACGGATTAGTAGGAAATGAAGGAATCTCCCCCTACAGTTCCATGGGGTTATTGCAAGGAACAGAAGCCTACATCGGCACATCCCAAATCATAAAGGGTCAATCGCCCTATACACTCGGTAACCAGGACCTGAAATGGGAAACAACCGCTCAATTTAATGTCGGCTTCGATATCGGCGTGTATAATGGCCGGTATTCCCTATCTGCTGATTACTATATCAAGAAAACAAAAGACCTGCTACTGACCATGCCCACCGAATCGCATATCGGATACGACGTGGCGATGCAAAACGTGGGTAATCTTGAGAATAAAGGATTCGATTTCACATTCAATGCGACACCGGTAGACAACAGCAAATTCAAATGGGAGTCGAACCTGACATTCGGGCTTAACCGGAATAAAGTGACCAACCTGCCAGGTAATGAAAACGGTATTTCCGGCACAAGTATCATGGGGATCAATTATTGGACAAAAATTATGGAAGGCAAACCCATTGGAACCATCTATGGTTATAAAACGGACGGAATTGTACAACTGGGAGAAGACCTTTCTCAAATTGTCCATTTCCCGGGAAGGACCATCACGTACGGTGACAGAAAGTATGTGAATAGAGAAGGAACCAGTGACGTGCTGAATGAGGATGATCTTTTTGAACTGGGAAACGCCAATCCCGATTTCACATACGGATGGAATAACACATTTTCATTGAAACTGGGAGAAAATAAAGGTGTTGTCAATTTGAATCTCTATTTACAAGGTGTGCAAGGTAACTCTATTGCCAATTTCAACCTATTCTCACTCGAAAGTTTTGATGGACAAAAGAATAATTCAACAGCCGCGTTGAAGCGATGGACAACCGATAATCCCACCAATGACTATCCGAGGGCAAATGCTTCGCCTATGTCCAATGTATTTTCTGACCATCAAGTGGAAGACGGTTCCTATTTGAGAATCAAAGATGTTACTTTGTCATATGACTTTCCGGTAAATCTGACAAGAAAGTTTAATTGTAACGCATTACAGGTGTATATAAGTGCAAAAAACGTACACACATTTACCAACTATTCGGGATACGACCCTGAAGTAAGCCGCTTCGGACAGAACAACCTGAGTATGGGCGCCGATTACGGCTCTTACCCTGTACCAAAATTATATATGTTAGGGCTTAAAATGAATTTCTAAAGACTACCACGATGAAAAAAACATATTTATATTTATCAATCTGGATTTCATCCATAGGAATATTTTCTGCTTGCTCCGATTTCCTTGATGAAGAAGCGAAAGGAAGCCAAGTCGATAAGAATTTTTACAAAACCGAGTCCGATGCCGTTGCCGCTACGGATGCCATTTACAGCTACCTGATCTCTGACGCGGATGCATATAATCTGTGGAGTGATAACTTTGGGGGATTATTTTACAATGACTTTTGGGAACTGCCGGAGTTAATGTCCGACAATGCAGTCTCCAAACAGTCGTCTCCTGAATATCAGTCTATTGATAAATTCCAAGTAGACGCATATAGCATCCGGGTTGCTTGTCTATGGCGTGATTTTTATACAACAATCAATGTTTGTAATACCGTAATTGCAAAAGTCCCCGATATTAGCTTTACGGATGAAATCAAAAAAAATCAATTGATCGCCGAAGCTAAATTCTTCCGTGCATTGTGCTATTTCGAGTTGACCCGTTTCTTCGGAGATGTCCCTTTACATACGGTTCCAACCGAAAGTGTTTCGGAAGCCCAGATTCCAAGGACATCTGTAGTCCAGATCTATCCTGTCATACTGGAGGATCTCGATTTTGCCGAAAAGAACCTGAAATATGAAGATCGCTTGGGTAACGGACGTCCTTATGCATTATCAGCATCTGCCCTATTGGCGAGGGTATATCTGACGTTGGGCCAGAAAGAGAAGAATAACACTTATCTCCAGAATGCGGTAACAAAGGCTGATGCGGTGATTCCTGCTTTTCCAATGGGTTCTTATGAAGATCTGTTTAAACTGGAGAATCGATTTAAAGGAGAACGGATATGGGAAGTCAATTTCAATGCATCGTTAAGCCAGGGATGGAAAGGAAACCAATTCCTCGTCCGGTTATTGCCTAAAATGGATACAGAGAAGGGAGGGCCTAACAATGCCCAAGGATGGGTTGCCGCAACTGACAACCTCTACAATATTTTTGAGCCGAACGATACACGCCGTGACGTGACATTGTTCAAATCATTCACTTACACCGATGGATCCACAGAAACATTCGATGCTCCCTATTTTTGCAAGTATTGGGACAGAATAGCCGAGCCCAAAGGAAATGAATCCAATGCCACATACCCATATCTTCGTACCGCTGAAATGTACCTGATAAAAGCGGAAGCATTAAATGAAATCAATCAAAATCCGACCCAGGCGGCCAAAGATGCATTAAATGCCGTTCGTCGCCGCGCGGGATTGGGCGATACTCCGGCTAATAATTATGCGGACTTCAAAAAGGCTGTCTTAGCGGAGAGGCGTATGGAATTTGCTATAGAAGGACATCGTTGGCACGACTTGGTAAGAATGTGCACATTGGACGAAATAAAAGAATTGGTAGGCACAGCGAAACCCGGAGTTGTTCCAAGAGAAGCCAACTTCTTGTTTCCGATTCCTAATAATGACAGGATTATTTCTAACGGGAGATTAACCCAGAATGATGGGTATTAATTAACATAAATCATTACAAAAATGAAAATCAAATTATTTTTACTATCGAGTTTACTATTTGTTCTTTCCTGTCAACAACCGGACAAACAGACAACTAAAGATGATTTTTCCATTGAAGATGGGGAAATAGTGATTGATACCAAAATGTTGGAATTTTTATTTCCTCCCGAAAAAGATATCCTTACTGGAGGTGATGGAGCCATATCCATCCAGATAGATAACTCCAAAAGTTTCTGGTTATGGGGTGATTCTTTTTTAGGTGAAGTCACCGATAACAAAAGGCCGGAATCGTCCACGTTTATCATGGGTAATGTATGGCAACTACTGGATGGAGAAACAGTAAAAACCATAACCGGAGGTAGCCCCCTAAATCCGGAATCATTGTTAACAACAGAAAAAGTAAACGGATATCCGGCCATCCTTTGGCCTATGCACGGTTTTGTAAAGAACGATATAGTCCACGTATTTATGTCCACTATTGTGCAGACAGGGACGGGAACCTGGGATTTTTACTGGCATTCAACCATATACTACCGTTTGAATCTTTCAGATTTATCCGTAATTGACAAACAGGAATTGTTGACAGAAGAACAGACAGACGCGCATTTCGGGTTTGGGGTCACCGAACACGAAGGTCTTTATTATATGTATGGTTCAAATCCGCAAAAAGATTTCACGGCGACATTACATATAGTAAGAGCACGTTTGAGGGATGATAAACTACAGGATTGGGAGTATTTTGACGGCAACAATTGGGTGCACGAAGCGAAAGAAAGCAAATCGTTACAGGGGATTGACATCCCTGTATCGGAACAATTCAGTATCTTCAAGCAGGATAACAAATTCATCCTGTTGACACAAGACAGATTCAAGCCCGAAATTTATACTTTTACTGCCGACGCGCCTGAAGGGCCGTGGTCAAATAAAAAGCATATTTATACTATACCTGAAGGAGAAAACTCAACATTATTCACCTATAATGCAATGGCGCATCCCCAATATGGTTCGGATGAGAATTTATTAGTGAGTTATTGCGTGAATGCAAAAAATATCCCCGATTTATATAGTGATGTATCTATTTATAAACCACGCTTCTTTTGGGTATCAATGAACACCCTACTGAATAAGTAAAGTTTTCAATATTCCCATTTTTTGATCCGTTCTACCGCCTCAGCAGTCTTCTCATGGCTGTTGAAGGCGGTTAAACGGAAATAGCCTTCGCCCTCGGAGCCGAATCCTACGCCGGGGGTGCCTACAATATGGCACTCTTGGAGCAGGCGGTCGAAGAAAGTCCATGAATCCATGCCATCGGGGCATTTTAACCATATATAGGGTGAATTCTCGCCGCCAAAAAAAGTCCAGCCTTTCTCTGCCAACCCTTCCCTGATTATAGCTGCGTTGCGCATATAGTAAGCGACCATGTTGCCTACTTCCTGTTGTCCCTGGGGCGAATACACCGCTTCGGCAGCTTTTTGTACGATGTAAGGCGTACCATTGAATTTGGTGGACTGGCGGCGGTTCCACAAGCTATGGATCGGGAGCTCATCCCCATCGACAGACCTTGCTTTCAGTGCTTTCGGTACTACCGTATAACTGCACCGCAGACCGGTAAACCCGGCATTTTTGGAGAAAGAACGGAATTCGATGGCACATGCTGTAGCACCCTCAATTTCGTAGATACTCCGGGGCACATCATTATCCCTGATAAAAGCTTCGTAGGCGGCATCGAATAGGATAAGGCTCCTGTTTTCCAATGCATATTCCACCCATTGTTTAAGCTGTTTCCTGTCCATCACCGTACCCGTAGGATTATTGGGATAGCATAAATAAATCACATCCAAGTGGTGCGAGGGTATTCCGGGTAAAAATCCATTCTCCTCATTACAGGGGAGTAACACAATTTGGGAGGACTTCCCAAGGCGCATGATATTGGTGTCAAGATAAACCGGATAGACCGGATCGGTAATACCCACCACATTGTCATCCCCCAGAATATCCCCGATATTACCGGTATCGCTTTTAGAGCCGTCACCCACAAAAATTTCGTCGGGTGAGATATCAATCCCTCTCCGCCTGAAATCGATCTCCGAGATCTTCTCCCGCAAAAAAGCATATCCCTGTTCCGGACCATAGCCGCGAAAAGTCTCCTTTACACCCATTTCATCCACCGCACTATGCATGGCACTGAGTATGGAGGGTGGTAAAGGTAATGTCACATCACCGATCCCCAGCCGAATAATATCGGCTTCGGGATGTGAAGCGCTGAAATTCTCTACCCTTCTGGCAATAGTACTGAACAGATAACTTTCATTCAGTTGCAGGTAGTTTTCGTTGATCTGGAACATATATTTGATTTGATGATTTACTGATGTGCTGATGTGCTAATGTGAATAATATGCCAATAAGACTAATTAGAAAAGAAGTCGGAAGTTGAGAAGTCAAGAAGTTTGGGATTGCCCAACCATTCAGGCACTTAACCACTTTAAAAAATTTCGCCCCGGAACACAAAATGGGCGTCTCCGGTAAGGAAGACCTGTTTATTGTCTTTCTCCCACTCAACCTCAAGGGTGCCGCCTTTTAACTGTACAGAAGCTTTCGGTTCACATCGGCCTGTGATCACTCCGGCGACCAGCGAAGCACAGGCACCGCTTCCGCAGGCAAGCGTTTCCCCGCTTCCCCTCTCCCATACCCGCATTTTCAAATGCGTGCGGTCGGTTACCTCGATAAACTCTACATTGGTACGTTCCGGAAAGAAAGGATGATGTTCTATCTGTGGGCCGATCTTCTCAATTTCAAGGTTATCGATACCGTCCATAAAAATAACTGCATGCGGATTGCCCATGGAGACAAAAGTGATATGGTATTCCTGTCCATTCACCCGCAGGGGATAATTGACCATTTCCTGAAGTGTGACCTGGGAACGTAATGAATCCGAAGCTGAGAAGATCGCTTTTCCCATATTTACCCGGACACTTTCTACTTCATTGCTCTGAGGATTTACCGTTAACGATAGATATTTTATCCCTGATTTGGTGTTTAATGAGATTTCTTTTTTTGTGGTCAATCCCCTTTCATAAAGATATTTTCCTACGCATCGCGCCGCATTACCGCACATAGCGCCTTCACTTCCGTCGGCATTGTACATCTTCATCGAAAAATCTCCCTCTGTATCAGGCCCGATAAGCACAAGGCCGTCGCTCCCGACACCGAAATGGCGATCACTTATCCGGCGGGACAATATTTCGGGATCATTTACCTGTTCTTCAAACAGGCTGACATAAATATAATCGTTGCCTGCGGCCTGCATTTTTTCGAATTGCATAATTATCTATTTTTTATCTATCCTACAAAAACGACATCCGAACCGGAAATAATAACCTATTATCCAAAAACACCTGCGCGATTCCACAGAATCAGGCAAGTGCTTTAAGATTATCATACTCACTCATCCATATTTCATCCGGCTTATCGTCAGTCGGACATCGTCATCACGAAATATTTGCTTTAGTGAATAACTCCCTCATTCCTGTTTCAAAACAACCGTTTTAAATAGACAATTGTTTATTTTTCTACAAAAATACTACTTTTTGTCGATTTTTAGCGTAAAATACAATCAAAATTTTATTTATACTTTACCCATTTGATCATTTCCTTGATAGAAGGTTTTTTACCGTACATCAGGATACCAACCCTGTATATCTTGGCGGCAAGGATGGAGATCAGGATAAATGTCCCGTAGAGCAATACAATCGATAACAGCTTTTCCCACAATGGAATTCCAAACGGGATACGCACCATCATTACAATAGGCGAACTGAACGGAATCAATGATGTCCAGAAGGCCAGCGGTCCATCGGGATTGTTCACGCTATAGATTCCGGCCATGAAAGCAAATACGATCACAAGTGTCACAGGTGTCATAAACTGCCCGGTATCCTCATCACTATCCACTGCGGATGCAAACATGGCAAAGATTGATGCGTACAATATATATCCCCCGATAAAAAAGAGGATGAAATAGAACCCAATCTCTAACCAGTTGATAGACATCACCGTATTCATCATCCCTTCCATATCGAAGTTCCCCATCCCGATCGTCATGGCAGTTGCGTCCATTTGTCCATGAGTGGCCATAAAAAAGGAGAGCCCACTGAAAAAGAGTCCCATCAATACCCCCCAGATAGCCAGCTGCGTAATGCCGACCAGCCCTATTCCTATTATTTTACCTACCAGCAGGTTGACCGGTTTTACGGAAGAAACCATCACCTCTACGATACGGCTCTTTTTCTCTTCCAGTACCGCCTGCATCACCATGTTCCCATACATCAGTATAAACATATAGATGAGGATGGTGAACAGCATTCCAATGATGGTCGCCAGTTCGGTGGACGATTCTGAGACACCCCCGCCGCTGTCGAGGCGGAATGTGCGCAGTGAGACCCTTGATCCTTCTTCCACGATGGAACGGACCTGTGTAATGGCTTCCCTATCTACATTGCCCGATGATGAAAGATCATCCAGTTTTTGTTGTGTAACCTTCTCACTCAACGCACTTACAATCATAGACTGCAATTCCTGCGGCGCCTGCTTTTGGGATGTAAGTGAAACCGCGCGGGGGTCTTTGTGCAGGTCTTCCGTGATTTGCAAAATGGCAAACAGATCCTTTCCCAACCGGGACTCCGTATCCTGCTGTTCCGATTTGCCTACGACTTGAAATTGGTAAGTATCGGTCGATTTCAGGAGAGGTGCATAGATGCCTGTATTGTCTATGACGGCTACATTTTTCACACTACCGTCGTTAAGCGTGGAAAGCCACAGGGGTACTAATGACAAAGCCACCATCAGCACCGGCATAAGGAGCGTGAGGATAATGAATGATTTTTTTCTTACCCTGGTGATGTATTCCCGTTGTATAACTAAGCCTAATTTGTTCATATCTTATATTATTTTGTTACAGTGCGGATGAATACATCGTTCATGGTAGGCAGTTCTTCATCGTAACTCACTACCTCATATCTGTCGAGGATTAATTTCATCAATTCATTGTTGCTGATATCACCTACCTTTTGGATACGCAGATCGATAAATTCATGGTAAAGTTCTTTCGACAACAAAGCAAAGGAAGGATGTGCCAGGTCGAATTCATTCCCCAGCAGGCGGAAGCGGAAAATATTGGGACGATGCTTCTTGCGGATATTGAACACTTTTCCTTGCAATACCACCTGCGACTTATGGATCAGTGCGATATTATCACACAGTTCCTCCACCGACTCCATATTGTGGGTGGAAAGGATGATGGTCTTCCCTTCATCCTTGAGTCTCAGCATCTCCTTTTTTACAATATCCGCATTGACAGGATCAAAACCACTGAAAGGTTCATCGAAAATCAGCAGATCGGGATTATGGATCACGGTGGAGATAAACTGCACTTTCTGCTGCATCCCTTTCGACAACTCTTCTACTTTACGGTTGTACCAGTCCATAATGTCGAACCGCTTAAACCATATCATCAGTTCCCGATGGGCGTCTTTCTTCGATAAGCCCCTCAGCTGTGCCAGATACATCGCCTGCTCCCCTACTTTCATCTTTTTGTACAAACCGCGTTCTTCGGGCAGGTAACCTATCTTGTATACATCCTCGGCTTTTGAAGGACTCCCGTCGATCATCACGTCCCCACTGTCGGGAGCGGTAATACGGGTAATGATGCGGATCAGTGTAGTCTTACCTGCACCGTTCGGCCCTAACAACCCGAAGACAGTGGCACGGGGCACCTGAATACTCACATTATTCAATGCCAGATGATTGGCATACTGTTTTACTACATTTCTGGTTTCTAAGTACATCTATTTTCAATTAATTACTAATTACTAATGACCAATTACCGCGTGAAACGGACTATCGCACGAAGTGCAAATATCAGCGCAGCTACTATCGCGAAACGCACTATCAGCGAAGTTAATTATCAGTATTTCAATATAATCCTTTCGCCTAACTCTTTCGAGAGAATTTTCTTTATCTCCTGAAGTTGTTGTAGCCGGACAATAAGAGAGAGCGAATCATCCTCATTGCTCTGTTTCATGTCCTCCTTTATTTGTTTTATCTGCTGCAGGACATAGGCATTCTTCAACTCCGTGGTAGCGCGGGGCACATAGGAATTCAGCAGATTCTCCTCCAGCAGTCGGGAATCTTTGTCACCGAGTTCTTCACCCAATATCTTCGCATGTATTTTACTTAGTTGATACCGGTCGCTCATCAACTCCGATGCCAATTTGCTGATAGCCGGATCGGCATGCGAGAGAAAGTGGCGGCCGGAATCAAAATCCAGATCCTCAATATATGCCACAGCCTCTTCAAAAACCCGTCTGTACAAACCGGTGGTAAATGTGATATTATCACGCTCCAGGTCGAACTTCACAAACTCGGTGACACCCGGCCCCTCTTCTACCAGCACATCCTCCTCGATGACCTCCTTACCCTGTTTCCGTTTTTGTTTCTCAAACTTCCGGTAAATAGGCCTGTTACCGTAGCGGACTACATAGCGGAGTATCTCTTTTTCATATTTTTCGTAAGGACTTTTTTGAAAAACCTTGCTTTTCGCCTCTTCTCCGGGTATGGGCATATCTTCCGCTTCATGATCAGGCGGTAAGACAGACGCTTTTTCTGTTTGGTCTTTTTTCCTTTCGTAGTTGCGACGACGTATCTTATTGATCTCCGAGATCAGTACCCGTTCCTGCGTATTCAACAGTTGGGAGCATTCCTGTATATAAACAGAACGCATAATCGTATTAGGTATCAATGCGATGCTCTCTACCACGCTCGATATCAATCCTGCACGCTTGACGGGATCATCTCCTACTTCTTTCAGCAAAAGTTGTGTTTTAAACCGGATGAAATCGACCTCCTGCTCAGCGATATATTGATGAAACCCCTCCGCATTCTGCTTTCTGGCAAACGAATCGGGGTCTTCCCCTTGGAAGGAGCACCACCTTCACGTTCATTCCGTCTTCCAACAACAGGTCGATTCCCCTCAATGCCGCTTTTATTCCTGCCGCATCGCCGTCATACAAGACAGTGATGTTTTCGGAGAAACGGTGTATCATGCGGATCTGGCCGTAAGTAAGCGCCGTTCCCGATGATGCCACTACATTCTCAATACCCGCCTGATGCATCGAGATCACATCGGTATATCCTTCTACCAGGAAGCATTTGTCCTGTTTTACGATGGCATTTTTGGCGAAATAGATTCCATAGAGTTCCTTGCTTTTGGAATATATCTCACTTTCCGGGGAATTCACATATTTCCCCGTATTCTCCACCTTTTTGAGGATACGCCCGCCAAAAGCAACCACCTTTCCCGAAAGTGTATGGACGGGGAAAATCACTCTTCCCCGGAACCGGTCATAAAGCGGCTGATTGTCATTACCGGTGGACAACCCCGTTTTGAGCAGGTAATCCCGTTTATATCCGGCTTTTTGCGCTTCCACCGAGAAGGCGTCACGTTGTTCCAGATTGTAACCAAGCTGGAACTTTTTCACGATATCGTCCCGGAATCCCCTCTCCTTGAAATAACTAAGTCCAATTGCTTTACCTTCGGGATGGGTATGCAATATCTTTACAAAATAATCGCGGGCATACTCATTGAGGATAAACATGCTGTCGCGATCACTCTGCGCCTGTTTTTCCTCGTCGGTAAATTCTTTTTCCACGACCTCGATATTGTACTTCTTGGCAAGGTACTTCAATGCCTCATAATAGGAAAGCTGTTCATGCTTCATCACGAAGTGTATCGGGGTCCCTCCTTCGCCGCAGGCAAAACACTTGCAGATATTTTTGGCAGGAGAGACGTAAAACGAGGGCGTGCGGTCGTCATGGAACGGACATAAACCCACATAGTTCACACCCCGCCGGCGGAGTGTGACAAAATCGGACACGACATCTACAATTTGTGCCGCATCCTGAATACGTCCTATAGTTATCTGATCGATCATTTGGCAGCACGAAAATAATGATTTTTCCTGTAAAAAAATGCTAATTGAAAAAATAAAGCCCTATATTTGTAGTGTATTTAGTCTAATTCAAATACTATTAAATATTAAGAAGATGGATGCAATCGACTGGTCGGGTTTATCATTCGGCTACATGAAAACTGACTATAACGTCCGCTGTTATTACCGCGACGGCAAATGGAGTGATATCGAACTGGAAACATCGGAATATATCAACCTCCACATGGCGGCTACCAGCCTGCATTACGGGCAGGAAGCCTTTGAAGGGCTGAAAGCATTTCGCGGGAAAGACGGGAAAATCCGCATTTTCCGGATGAGGGAGAATGCATTGCGCCTGCAATCCTCCTGCCGTGGTATCATGATGGCGGAACTACCGGTAGAACGCTTTGAAGAGATGGTGCTGCTTGCCGTAAAGAAAAATGCACGTTTTGTACCACCCTACGAAAGCGGGGCATCCCTTTATATCCGGCCATTGCTCATCGGCACCAGTGCCCAGGTGGGGGTAAAGCCGGCCAAGGAATACACTTTCCTGATCTTTGTCACACCAGTAGGCCCTTACTTTAAAGAGGGGTTCAAACCCACTCCTATGGTCATCATGCGTGAATATGACCGGGCGGCACCCCTCGGTACAGGAACGTTTAAAGTGGGAGGCAACTATGCTGCCAGTCTGTGCTCAGGAGAGAAAGCACACGATATGGGCTATTCCGCCGTGCTCTATCTCGATGCCAGGGAAAAGAAATATATCGACGAATGTGGTCCTGCCAACTTTTTCGGAATCAGGGACAACACCTATATCACCCCCAAATCGGAATCCATTTTACCTTCCGTCACCAACAAAAGCCTGATGCAACTGGCTGAAGAGTTGGGAATGAAAGTGGAACGCCGCCCGGTGTTGGAAGATGAACTGGCCACTTTCGAGGAAGCGGGCGCCTGCGGTACGGCAGCCGTGATCAGTCCCATTTTACGGATCGACGACCTGAGCGAAAACAAGAGTTACCATTTTTCAAAAGACGGCAAACCGGGACCGGTTAGCGAAAAGCTATACCATAAACTGCGGGCTATTCAATATGGCGATGAACCCGATAAGTACGGATGGGTAACGGTGGTGGAGTGAGTCGAATATATTGTTGGGGAAAGAAAAAAATATAACTATGTTTTTAAAATTGCGTATCACTACGAAAAAATAAAAACATAGTTAAGATTTTGGTTGGATTAAAAAATCAATGCGCGTAATTCTATTTTTCAATGAATCCATTGCAAATATAGGACATTCATACCAACCGGCAGAGGCTTCCTGGTAACTATTTCCTCATTCGGGGAAAATTTCCACACTGACCCATCATTGTATTTTTATTAGCTTGCGGATACGTATTGTCGACTTTGGAAGTGTCTTCATCTTAAAAACCGTATGCAACGATCCGAACCCGACATACGACTATTGTTCGTCCGCATAAAAGAAGGTGACAAGGAAGCTTTTAATCGTTTATTCCGGTTGAAATACGAAGCCCTTCTAAGTTTTGCGAAGAACTATCTGGGTGATACCGGAAAAGCCGGAGAGGTTGTCTCCGACCTGTTCGTCTGGCTTTGGCTGAATCGTGCGCAAGTTGCAGAAATTGATTCTCCGGATATTTATCTCTTTAAAAGCGTGAAAAACCTTTGCCTGAACGCATTGAGGAACAAAAATAAAGTCGTGCCTATCGATGAACAACCGCTACCTGTACAACCATCAGCCGACAATACGCCGCTTTCACTAATGGAACATAAGGAATTATCGGCAAGGCTGCACGCACTTATCGAAAATCTCCCCACCCAGCAGCGGCAGGTATTCAAAATGATCAAGGAAAGTGGTTTATCCGCCCGACAGACCGCTAAAATTCTCGATCTTTCACAACGCACCGTCGAGACACATCTCTATAAAGCCGTGAAAAAACTGGAAGAAGAAATCTCCCTCTATTTAGGTTATTCCCCCCGCAAAAAACAAATGAAAAAAATGCTGGCAGTGTTGTGATAGTTTCAAAATCAACCCACTTGCCGGGTGATTTCTACTCTCAAATTCAAAGCATTCATGATACGATAAAAGAATCCTACACTCGGATTGACAATACCGTTCTCTATTTTTGAAATGTACGACTTATCCACCCCGAGCCGTTTGGCCAGTTCCGACTGGGTGATCTTTTCACTTTTACGGGCATCCAGAATAACCTGTCCCGTATAAAAGGCATACGCCTTTTCGTCGAATTCAGCACGTTCGGGGGTACCGTGTTCTCCGAATTCTTTTGCCAATTCAGCACTTAAATCTCTTATTTCATTATCATTCTCTTCCATAATACGCTGCTTTAATTTTTAATGCTTTCTCAATTTCTCTTTTTGGAGTCTTTCGCGTTTTCTTTTGAAAACCATTAAAAAGAACAACTATTTTATCTCCATCAAAAATGAAAAATAGACGGAATATATTTCCACTATATGCTATTCTCAATTCATACAAACCGTCTTTTATATATTTGATAAATTTGACAGGCAACCGATCATAAGTTTCGAGCAATGATAATACATATTTTACTTTCAATTGCTCTTTATCGGTCAATGAATGTAAAAATGTATGATAGTAATCCCCAAAAGCAATAACTTTCCTTCTCATACAATTTATATTACGGTCATATGAACACTTTCAAAGGACAAATATATGAATAGTTGATATATATTACAACTTTTCCCGACTATTTTTTATCTGTTTGGTCAAAATTTTTCTTCCCGCTACGTATTTCCTGTTGTTGCTGTGTCTTCATTATAAACGACAAACTTTACAGCAATGACAAAAAAAACATTCGCCGCTTTGCTATCCAAGGAGATCGGCGGCAATATATCTGAAAAAGAACGGAGTGATCTGCATCGGGTTCTGGCAGAAGATCATCGGCTGAAAGGTGTCTATGATGAAATAGAAACTTTTATGCAGGAGAAAGAATCGTTGACCGATGTGGATATTGATGCCAAACTGGATGACGTATGGGATAAAATCGCCCAAATACCTGAAATTGATTACCACAGGCTGAAACAACGCAAACGAATAAAACCTTCCGCCATTGTTTGGGATCCGCAAGAGTTGTCCCGTATATCAAAACCGAGAAAACATATTATTCCGGTATGGGCACGGATTGCCGCGACGGTAGCGATCCTGCTTGGATTAAGCTGGCTGGCCTACTACGATTCTCAGCCCGGGGAAGATCTATATAGCCAGGTAATGGAGTCAGGTAATGAAAACCTGTACGCAGTCCTTGATGACGGTACACAGGTATGGCTCAATAAACACTCCCGGATCGCTTATAACAACCGTTTCGGAGAGAAACACCGGAAAATACGCCTTACGGGGGAAGTCTTCTTCGATGTGGCACATCATCCCGAAGTACCCCTCATCGTAACCGCCCGCGACATAGATGTGACGGTAAAAGGAACAGCTTTCAATGTGGATGCCGCTTCGCAGGATATTGAAGTAGCATTGATCCGTGGATTGGTAGCCGTGAAAGACAACCGCAAAAAAAACTCCAAAGAGGTGCTGCTGCAACCCAACCAGAAAATCGTAGTACGCGACGGGCATATCCTATCGAGCGACAGCA
>Ga0207420_1001112_pt1 | contig 17936 bp, 16 predicted proteins | sample ThiBio_inoc_biof_FD_183941 | JGI IMG/M metagenome (GOLD analysis project Ga0207420, IMG submission 183941) | Wastewater bioreactor microbial communities from Cape Town, South Africa - Thiocy_inoc_biof (SPAdes) | ecosystem: Engineered > Bioremediation > Thiocyanate > Unclassified | place: South...
CGCAGCCTCTGATTTCTTGGTGGTTTTTCGGGCTCATACTCGCGAATGATGGTGAGGTACTCGATCAGTGCCGCACCGCCGGGGACGCCAAGGATTGGCAGAGGACGCCAAGAAAACCGATCGATCTTCTTGCTTGCTGCGTCCTCTGCGAAACCTCTGCGTCCTCTGCGTTCGGAGGTTGGCGGTTTCCAATAAACCACCCTTCAAAGCCGTGTCTTGCAGGCCATCACCATCATTCGCGAGTAGAGCCGTTTTTCGCCCACAACGCCCGCCAGGAAAGCGCCAGCAGCTATCTATTTTGATGTGCCCTACAACGCGCCTGCCTGGCGCCGCGCGTGGCCGGGCCGCGCACCGCCACCTTCCCCACCCATGAACGACGACCCCTTTGCCGGCCTGAGCAGCCTTGAGGCCACCGAACGCCTGGCGCGCTTCGGCCCGAATGCACTGAAGCCGCACCGCCAGGCCGTCTGGCGCCAGTTCCTGGGCCGCTTCGCCAACCCGCTGGTGCTGTTGCTGCTGGCGGCCAGCGCCGTCTCGGCAGCGACCGGCGACGCCACCAGCGCCGGCGTCATCGCCACCATCGTGGCGCTGTCGGTCATCCTCGACTTCACGCAGGAGCGCCGCGCCGGCCAGGCCGCCGAGCAGCTTGCGCGGCAGGTGGCGCAGCGCGTGCGCGTCTGGCGTGACGACCGCGAGCAGCAGGTGGCAGCCGACGCGCTGGTGCCGGGCGACGTGGTGCTGCTGTCGGCCGGCGACCTGATCCCGGCCGACTGCGAGCTGCTGCGGGCGCAAGACTTCTTCGTCAACCAGGCGCTGCTGACCGGCGAGCCCTACCCGGTCGAGCGCCGCCCCACCGCCGATGCGCTGCCCGAGCGCGGCGACTGGGACACGGATGCGCCCGGCGCGCTGTTTCGCGGCAGCTCGGTGGTCAGCGGCTCGGCGCGCGCGCTGGTGCGGCGCACCGCAAGGCGCACCGCCATCGGGCGCATCGCCAGCAGCCTGGAAAAACCACCGCCACCCACTGCCTTCGAGACCGGCACGCGGCGCTTCGGCCTGCTGATCATGCGCCTCACGCTGCTGCTGGTGCTGTTCACGCTGGGGGTGAACCTGGCGTTTCAGCGCCCGCTGCTGGAGTCCTTCATGTTCGCCGTGGCGCTGGCCGTGGGCCTGACGCCCGAGCTGCTGCCGATGGTGGTGTCGGTCACGCTGGCGCGCGGGGCGCTGCGCATGGCGCGCGCCCAGGTGATCGTCAAGCGCCTGTCGGCCATCCAGGACATGGGCGCCATGGACGTGCTGTGCACCGACAAGACGGGCACCCTGACCGAGGCGCGCATCCGGCTGGAGCGCCACGTCGACGCCCAGGGTCGCGACAGCGCGCACGTGCTGGAGCTGGCCTACCTCAACAGTTTCTTCGAAAGCGGCTTGAAGAGCCCGATGGACGAGGCCATCCTGGCGCACGAGCACCCCGATGTCGGCGCCTGGACCAAGATCGACGAGGTGCCGTTCGACTTCGAGCGCCGGCGCGTGTCGGTGCTGGTCGAGCGCGCCGGCGAGCGCCTGCTGGTGCTCAAGGGCGCGCCCGAAGACGTGCTGCGCCTGTGCACGCACTATGAAACCGAGAGCTGCTCGCGCACATCCGGTGCGGCTTGCGAGCTGAAATCGTTCGATGATGCGACCCGCGCCCAGGTGCAGGCGCGGTTCGACAGCCTGGGGCGCGAAGGCTTTCGCGTGCTGGCCATCGCCTGCAAGCGCGCGCCCGACACCCTGGTCGACGCCGTGGTGGACGATGAGAGCGAGCTGGTGCTGGCCGGCTTCGCCGCCTTCTTGGACCCGCCCAAAGCCAGCGCCCGCCCAGCGCTGCAGGCGCTGGCCGCCAGCGGCGTGGCGGTGAAGGTGGTCACCGGCGACAACGAGCAGGTGGCGCGCCACGTCATGGCCGAGCTGGGCATGCCGGCGAGCGGCGTGCTCACGGGCGCCGAGATCGCCGCCATGAATGACGACGCGCTGCGCGCGCGCGTGGAGGACGTCAACCTGTTCTGCCGCGCCAACCCGCAGCAGAAGAACCGCGTGCTGCTGGCCCTGAAGGCGCGCGGCCACGTGGTCGGCTACCTGGGCGACGGCATCAACGACGCGCCCTCGCTGCACACCGCCGACGTCGGCATCTCGGTCGATGGCGCGGTGGACGTGGCCAAGCAGGCCGCCGCCATGATCCTGCTGGAAAACGACCTGGGCGTGCTGCACGCCGGGATCCGCGAGGGGCGGCGCACCTTCGGCAACGTCATGAAGTACATCATGATGGCCACCAGCTCGAACTTCGGCAACATGTTCAGCATGGCGCTGGCCACGCTATTCCTGCCCTTCCTGCCGCTGCTGCCGCTGCAGATCCTGCTGAACAACTTCCTGTATGACCTGTCGGAGCTGGCGCTGCCGCTGGACCGCGTGGACGAGCCGGAGCTGGCCAGCCCGCGCCGCTGGGACATGAGCTTTATCCGCGACTTCATGATCCGCATCGGGCCCATCAGCTCGGTGTTCGACTTCGCCACCTTCCTCATCCTGCTGCAGGTGCTGCACGCCGACCAGGCGGAGTTTCGCACCGGCTGGTTCGTCGAGTCGCTGGCAACGCAGGTGCTGGTGATCTTCGTCGTTCGCACGCGCGGCAACCCGCTGGCCAGCCGGCCGCACCGCGCGCTGGTGCTGGCCGCACTGGCAGTCGTCGCTGGCGATCGCCCTGCCCTTCACGCCGCTGGCGTCGCTGCTGGGCTTCACGCCGCTGCCGCTGGAGTTCTTCGGCCTGCTGGCGCTGCTGGTGGTGGTCTACCTGGCGGTGGTGCAGTGGGCCAAGCGCGCGTTCTACCGGCACCGCGACGCCTTCCACGCGGCGCAAGCCGACAGTCAATAAGACCTTCAGCGGCCGCGCATACGGCGCGAGCAGCTATCGTTTCCATATCGGTGCAACTTTCCGCGCTGCCGCGCAAGGGCCGTCGCGCCACGCTGACTGCGTCCCCTCTGCCCGCATGGCCGGGCCATGCGAGAGCGGGGGTAGACGCAAAGCCCATCGGAGGGCGTTGCATTTGTCTCAGGTGCCACGGGCGCGCTGCGCCAGGTCGCCCTGCACCACGTACCAGGCGTCTTCCACCCAGTCGCACAACACGCGCCGTGTCTCGCGCGGGTCGATGATGTCGAGCACGCCGAACTTCTCGGCCGTGCGGAAGGGCGAGGTCAGCGCCAGGTAGTGCGCCTCCAGCTCGGCGCGCTTGGCGGCCGGATCGGGGGCGGCCTCGATCTCCGCCTTGTGCGCCGCCATCACGCCGCCTTCGATCGGGATCGAGCCCCAGCGCGCCGAAGGCCAGGCAAATCGGTGGTTCAGCCGATCGCCGCCCTTGGGGCCGTGCAGCGCACCGGCCATGCCGAAGCAGCGGCGCATCAGGATCGACACCCAGGGCGAGCGGCAGCGCGCCAGCGCCTCGCCCACCCGCACCGCCCCCAGCAAGGTGCCTGCAAGCTCGGCCTCCAGGCCCGTGGCGTTGCCGGGCTGATCGACGAAGTTGACCACCGGCAGGCCGAACTGGCTGCACAGCCGGGTGTGGCGCTCCATCTTGTAGGCGGCCTGCAGCGTCATGGCGCCGCCCTGCACTTTGGGGTCGTTGGCGATCACGCCCACCGGCACGCCGTTCAGGCGCCCCAGCATGGTGATGACCGAGCCACCCTGCCAGCGGCCGATCTCGAACAGGCTGCCCTGGTCGAACACGGCCGCCAGGATCCTGCGCGGGTCGTAGATCTTGCGGCGGTCGCGCGGAATCGCGTCCTTGAGCCAGTCGTCGGCGCGGTTCGGGTCGTCGTCGCAGGCCGTCACCGGCGCCAGCTCGTGCACGCTGCGGGGCAGGTAGGACAAAAAGCGCCGCACCTGCGCCAGCGCGTCGGCCTCGTCCTCGGCCTCGTTGTGCACCAGCGCGCTCTTGCGCTGCGCCTGGTGGCCGCCCAGCGCATTCTTGTCCACCTCGACGCCGTAGGCCTGGCGCACCACGTGCGGCCCCGCGGCCATGACCTGGGCCTGCTCGCGCACCAGCACCGAGAAGTGCGAGGACAGCACCTTGATCGCCCCCTGCCCGGCGCAGGCGCCCAGCGCCACGCCCACCACCGGCACGGTGTCCAGCAGCGGCTGGGCCGGCCAGGTGGTGTACTCGGGGATTTTGGTGCCGCCGATCTGCATCAGCAGCTTGACGCTGCCGCCGGCCGAGTCGACCAGCCGCACCAGCGGCATGCGCAGCTGGTGCGCCAGGCGTTCGATGTAGATCCACTTGTCGGCGATGGTGCCCTCGGAGCTGCCGGCGCGGATGGTGTAGTCGTCCACGTGCAGCGCCACCTTGCGGCCCGCGATGCGACCGGTGCCGACGATGGCGTTGGTCGGGTCGGTGTGGCTGTAGCGCCCCTGCGCGTCGTAGTGACCCTTGCCGGCCAGCATCCCCATCTCGTGGAAGCTGCCGGCGTCGACCAGCGCCGCGATGCGCTCGCGCGCGTTCAGGCGGCCGCTGGCGCGGAATTTCGCCAACGCCTCTGGCCCGCCCATGGCCAGCGCGCTGGCGCGGCGCGCGTGCAGTTCGGCCAGCTCGGCCGCCCATTCGCCGACCGGCGCCTGAGCCTGGCGGTCTGTCACGCTCATCGCGCCCCCTTCAGACCCAGCGTGCGGGCCAGTTCGGCGGCGGCATCCCACTCCGACATCATGTAGCGGTGCGATTCGACGTAGCCGCGGAAGATCGGCTGGTTGCCGGACTTTTCGACCAGCGCGCGCCACTGCGGGTCCTGCGACACCTTGCGCAGCGCCTCTTCCCAGAACCGGATCTGCTCGGCGTTGACGCCCGGCGGCAGCGTCACCCCGTTGTAGCTGACATAGTCGGCCGGCACGCCCTGCTCGCGCCAGGTCTTGACACCCGCCAGTGGCCCGCTGCCGGGCTCGCGCGCCGCGCTGGCGATGATGCGCAGCTTGCCCGCCGCCACCTGCGGCAGCACCACCGGCGCGGTGGCCGAGACCACGTCCACATGGCCGCCGATCAACGCCGTCACCGATTCGCCCGACGAGCGGAACGGCGCGATGGTGAGCTTGTCGATCGCCACCCCCGCCACGTGCAGCGGCTTGGCGATCGCCATGTGGATGTTCTGGCCCAGCGCCGGCGCCACCGCGATGCGCAGCGCGGCCGGGTCGGCCTTGAGCGCGTTGACCAGGTCGCTGCCGCTGTGCAGCGGCGAATCGGCGCGCACCGCCACCACCGAGGTCTCCTCCACCAGCATGGCCACCGGCATGAACTCGCGTGGATCGGCCTTGATCAGCCCGGTCACCGCGCCGGCGATGGCGCCGGTGTGGAAGGTGCCCAGGTAGTGGGCGTTGCCCTTGCCCGCACGCAACGCATTCATCGCCAGGGCACCACCGGCACCCACCTTGTTCTCGACGATGACGGGCTCGCCAGCAGTCAGCTTCAGACGGTCGAGGGCGTCCTTGATGGCGCGCGCATACAGATCGACCGTGCCGCCAGGCGCCACGCCGACGATGTAGTTGATGCGCTCGGTGGGTTTCCATGCGGTTTGCGCCAGCGCCGTGGCGGCCAGGCACAGGCTGCCGAGCATCAGGCCGGCCAGGGTTCGAAATTTCATGGCATCTCCTCGTCGGTGCGACAACGGTGGCGCCCGCCCAGGGCATGGGCCGGGTCCGGACTTCAAGGTGGCATTGAATCATTCAACATATGGATTGTCAACAATCTTTATGTTGTCTATGATCTGCATACTGCCCCATTTTCTGGAGAACCCATGCCGCGCATCCACCTGCCCTCCGAAGTCACCGGTACCGTCTGGAAAGTCGAGGTGCGCGCCGGTGACCCGGTGACCGCCGACCAGACCCTGGTCATCCTGGAAAGCATGAAGATGGAGATTCCGCTCACCGCCCCGCGCGCCGGCGTGGTGCTGGAACTGCTGGTGGCCGAGGGCGAAGGTGTCAGCGAAGGCCAGACGGTCGTGGTGCTGGAATGATCGCCGGGCACCTCATCACCTGGGCCGCGACGCAGCACGGCGCGCGCACCGCGGTGGTGTTTGGTGAGCAGCGCTTCAGCCACGCCGAGATCGAGACCCGCAGCAACCGCTTCGCCCAGGCCGCGCTGGCCCTGGGCCTGCAACCCGGCGAGCGGCTGGCGGTGCTGCTGGACAACTCGGTCGAGAGCCTGGACAGCGGCTTTGGCGCCGAAAAGGCGGGCCTGACCTACGTGGCCCTGAATGCCCGCCACACGCTGACCGAGCACCTGGAGATCCTGGCCGATGCTGGCGCCAGCGCGGTGCTGGTGGGGCGGCGCCATGGCGAACTGGCAACGGCCTTTGTCCAGGCCGCCGGCCGCGAGCTGCCGCGGTTGCGCCATGTGCTGGGCCTGGATGTGGACGCTCCCGGCGTGACCGACTGGCCGCGTGCCACGGCGGCGGCGCCCGACCGCCCGCCAGCCATCGAGATCGGGCCCGAGCACCTGATGCGCATCGCCTACACCAGCGGCACCACCGGCCGGCCCAAGGGCGTGGCCTACACGCTGGAGCGCTGGCAGGCGCGCCTGGCCAACCACTTCCTGGCGATGGAATACGGCCTGTCGGTGGACGACGCCATGCTGCATGTGGGGCCGCTCACCCACGCCGCCGGGGTGTATCTGTTCCCCTGCTTTCTGCGCGGCGCGCGCAACGTGGTGCTGGACCAGTTCGACCCGGCCGCCGTGCTGGCGGCGATCGAGCGCGAACGCATCACGCAGCTGATGCTGGTGCCGACCATGATGCTCCGGCTCGTGGAAGCAATCGAAGGCGGTGCGCGCGGCGACTGGTCGTCGCTCAAGCGCATCCACTACGGCACCGCGCCCACGCCGGTGGCCCTGATCCGGCGGGCGCAGGCCATCTTCGGCCCCATCCTGCGCCAGCAGTACGGCATGACCGAGGCGGTGCAGCCGCTGTGCGTGCTCTACCCGCACGAGCATGTGGGCGACAGCGCCGAAGACCCGATCGGCTCCTGTGGCCGGCCCAGCGCCAACGTGCGCATCGTGCTGCGCGATGCCAGCGGGCAGGAAGTGCCGCGGGGCGCGGTGGGCGAGATCACCCTGGCCCACGAGGGTGTCGCCCGGGTCGATTTCTGGCGCCGCCCCGAGCTGCTGGCCGAAAGCGTGCGCGGCGGCTGGTACTACAGCGGCGACCTGGGCCGCTTTGACCCCCAGGGCTTCCTGCACATCGTCGGCCGCAACAAGGACATGATCATCAGCGGCGGCTTCAACGTCTACGCGCGCGAGGTCGAGGACGCCCTGGCCGCGCACCCGGCCGTGCTGGAGGCCGCCGTATTGGGCCTGCCCGATCCGCAATGGGGCGAGGCGGTCGCGGCGGTGGTGGTGCTGCGCGCCGGCGCCAGGGCCAGCGTCCAGGAGCTGATCGCGCACTGCGGCCAGCGCATCGCCGGCTACAAGAAACCGCGCCACATCGCCTTTGCCGAGGCGCTGCCGCGCAACCTGGCGGGCAAGGTGCAAAAACCGGGCCTGCGCCAGCGGTTCCCGGCGCCACCGGCCTGAATCTCAGTCGTTGTCCGCGGGCTCCAGCCGCCGGGCGGCTTCCTCGGCCGACTCCTCGCTGCGCTGGCGCGCCAGCCGCAGCGTCTGCTCGACATCGCCGCGCTCCAGCGCCTTGAGCGCCTGGCGCCACAGCCTGACCGAGCGCTGGCGCCGCGCCACCGTGGCCAGCCCCAGCTTGCTGTAGCGCAGGCTTTGCAGCGACAGCTTGGCGATCATGCGGCGCAGTCGTTCGTTGCCGGCAAAGTGGGCGCCGATCTGGATCAGCCGGTACGTCGTCTCGGCATAGGCATCGCCGCCATCCGGCGCGTCGGCCAGCACTTCGAGCCGCGCCACGCCGGCACGCGTCACCACCAGCAACTCGGGCGGCAGGCCGGCGGCCATCACCTTGCGCAACGCGATCTCCACCAGCCCGGCGCGGATCTCGAACAGCTCGCGCAGCTCCTGGGCCGACAGGCTGCTGACCACCGCGCCGCGCCGCGGCAGCACCGCCACCAGGCCCTCTCGCTCCAGGATGCGGATGGCCTCGCGCACCGGCCCGCGGCTGATGGCGAACTCGTCGGCCAGCTCCTGCTCGCCGATGCGCGCACCCGGCGCCAGCGTGCCCGCGATGATGCGGTCGCCCACCTGCGCCGCCACCTGCTCGGGCACGGTGCGCGTCGGCTCCAGACTGTCGGCCAGCAGCCGGAACTGGATCGCGCGCTCCCAGCGCTCGAAGACTTCCTGATCAGACGCGGCTGTGGCCATGGCAGATGTCCCGTTCCACCGGCAAGTGGCTTGCCGGAACCCTGATTGTTGACAATTGACAGGAGTATAGAAACTGCACGGGGCCGGCCGCGGCGGCCCACCGGCTACGCCAGTGGCCCAAGCTTGCCCTGCACCAGCCTCAGCGTCCGCCCGCAGCGCGCCGCCATCTGCTCATCGTGCGTCACGACGACAAAGGCCGTGCCGTGCCGCGCAGCCAGATCCATCATCAAGGCGAACACCGCGTCGGCAGTGGCGCGGTCCAGGTTGCCCGTGGGTTCGTCGGCCAGCACGCAGGCCGGCTGCGTGACCAGGGCGCGGGCGATGGCCACGCGCTGGCGCTCGCCGCCGGACAGCTCGGACGGGCGGTGCTGCGCGCGCTCGGCCAGCCCGACCTGCGCCAGCATGCGCGCCGCCGTCTCGGCCGCCTGCGCGCGCGGCTGGCGGCGAATCCACAGCGGCATGGCGACATTCTCGAGCGCGCTGAATTCGGGCAGCAGGTGGTGAAACTGGTAGACGAAGCCCAGGTGGCGGTTGCGCAGCTCGCCCTGCACGGCCGGGGACAGTCCGGCCAGGTCCCGCCCCATCAGCCGTACGCGCCCGCCGGTGGGCGCGTCCAGCCCGCCCAGCAGGTGCAGCAGCGTGCTCTTGCCCGAGCCCGACTGGCCGACGATGGCCAGCGTCTCGCCCGCGCGCACCTGCAGATCGACGCCCTGCAACACGGTGACGTCGAGCGGCCCTTCCTGGAAACGCTTGCCCAGGTTATCGGCTTCCAATACGACTCCAGCGCTTGTCGGGTGAGCGCCAGCAGCTATCAATGATGTAGCGCGCTCATTCATAGCGCAGCGCCTCTGCCGGGTTGACGCGGCTGGCACGCCAGCTGGGGTAGATCGTCGCCACAAACGACAGCAGCAGCGAGATGACGCCGATCGGCACGATGTCGCCCGCCTGCGGGTCGCTGGGCATCTGGCTGATCAGGTAAATGTCCTTGGGCAGGAAGCTGGCGTGAAACAGCCGCTCCAGAAAGGGCACGATGACGTCGATGTTGAATGCGATCAGCAGGCCCAGCGCCAGCCCCGCCAGCGTGCCGATCACGCCCACCAGCGCGCCCTGCACGATGAAGACTTTCATGATCGACGCCGGGCTGGCCCCCAGCGTGCGCAGGATGGCGATGTCGGCGCGCTTGTCCTGCACTGTCATCACCAGCGTGCTGACCAGGTTGAAGGCGGCCACTGCCACGATCAGCGTCAGGATGATGAACATCATGCGTTTTTCCAGCTGCACGGCGGCAAACCAGGTGCGGTTCTGGCGCGTCCAGTCGAGGATCAGCAGGTGGCCGCTCAGGCTGGCCGCCAGCTGGTCGGCCACGGTGCGCGCCTGGTGCAGATCGCGCAGCTTCAGGCGGATGCCGGTGGGCCCTTCCAGGCGGAAGATGCGCGCCGCGTCCTCGATGTTCAGCATCGCCAGCGCCGAGTCGTATTCATAGTGCCCGCTGCTGAAGGTGCCCACCACCGTCATCTGCTTCAGGCGCGGCACCACGCCAGCGGGCGTGACCTGGCCGCTGGGGGCGATCAGCGTCACCGAGTCGCCCTCGCCCACGCCCAGCTTGCGCGCCAGATCGGTGCCCAACAGGATGCCGAAGCTGCCCGGCGCCAGGCGCGGCAGCAGCGTGTCCTTCAGTTGCGCGGCGACGTCGGTGACGAAGGGCTCGCGCGTCGGGTCGATGCCGCGCACGATGGCGCCCTGCATGGTCTCGCCGCGCGCCAGCAGCGCCTGCGCGCCGACGAAGGGCGCGGCGCCCACCACCTCGGGGTTGGCGCGCACCTCGGCCAGCGTGAGCGCCGGATCGGCCAGCGCCTGGCCGTCGGGCGAGAACACCTCGACGTGCGAGATGACGCTGAGCATGCGGTCGGTGACGTCCTTGCGAAAGCCGTTCATCACCGACAGCACCACGATCAGCGCCGCCACGCCCAGCGCGATGCCCAGCATCGAGGCCGCCGAGATGAAGGAGATGAAGCCGTTGCGCCGCGTGCCGCGGCCGGCGCGCGTGTAGCGCCAGCCAAGCAGCATCTCGTAGGGCAGGCTCTGTGCCAGGGACATCGGGGGGAAGGCGCGCACGCCGTGAACGACAAGCCCGGCATTGTGGCATCCCGGACAATACCGCCATGTCCGTTGCGCCCGCCTCGCCGCATGTCCTGATCCCCGACGCCGTGCTGGCCCTGCCCGCCGGCGCGGCGCAGCCGCCCTGGCCCGAACTGCCCACGCTGCGGGCCCTGGTCGGCCACCTGCGCCCCAGCGCCACGCTGGCGCTGGACGACGACAGCCCCGCCACCCCGTTCGAAGTGGCGCTGGCCCGTGCCCACGGCCTGCCCGACGAGCCCGGGCGCACGCCCTGGGCGGCGTTCGAGGCCGGCGTCGCCGGCACGCCCTGCGCCTGGCTGCTGCCCTGCCACTGGCAGATGGGCATGAACGACGTCCGCGTGCTGCACCCGGGCGAGCTGGGGCTGGACGAACACGCATCGCGCGCCCTGCTGGCCAGCGTCGAGCCGCTGCTGCGCGACGACGGGCTGACGCTGCACTACCTGCGCCCTGACGCCTGGCTGGCCCAGGGCGAGCTGCTGCGTGGCCTGTCGTGCTGGTCGCTGCGCCGGGCGCTGGCCCAGCCGGTCACGCGCGAGCAGCTGGCCCAGGCGCCGAACGACGTCCAGGGCCGCGCGCTGCGACGCCTGCAAAGCGAGCTGCAGATGCTGCTCTACACCCACCCCGTCAACGACGCGCGCGAACGCGAGCGGCGCTGGCCGGTGAACGCGCTGTGGATCGGCGGCGCGGGCGAGCTGCCGCAGGCCGTGGCACCCCGGCCGGGCGTGCAGGTTTGCACCGAGCTGCTGGACCTGCCGGCCCAGCTGGGCCTGGACGACTGGCAGCGCGCCTGGCGGGCGATCGAGACGAACGCGCTGGCGCCGCTGCTGCAGGCGGTGCGCGGTGGCGCGCAGGCCCAGCTCACCCTGTGCGGGCCGCGCCGTGCGCTGACGCTGTCGACCGACCCTGGGCTGCCACACAAGATCATGAGCAAAATCAGGCCTTTGCGCTTGTCCAGCCTGCGCGAACAGCTATGAAAATTGAAGTTCGAGACGTCCCCCCACGCGCCGCCTGGGCGCTGGAGCAGACCGGCGTGCACCCGTTGCTGGCGCGCCTGTACGCCGCCCGTGGCGTCACCTCGGCCGCCGAGCTGGACGACGGCCTGGCGCGCCTGCTGCCCCCCGCCGACCTGAAAGGCGCGCAGGCCGCCGCCGTGCTGCTGGCCGACGCCATCGCCGCCGGCAAGCGCCTGTGCATCGTCGCCGACTACGACTGCGACGGCGCCACCGCCTGCGCCGTCGGCCTGCGCGGCCTGCGGCTGCTGGGCGCGCGGCACGTCGACTACCTGGTGCCCGACCGCGTGGTCGACGGCTACGGCCTGACCCCACCCATCGCCGAGCGCGTGGCCGCGCGCGGCGCCGACCTGCTGATCACGGTGGACAACGGCATCGCCAGCGTGGAAGGCGTGGCGCGCGCGCGCCAACTGGGCCTGCAGGTGCTGGTGACCGACCACCATCTGCCCGGCGCGGAGCTGCCGCGGGCCGACGTCATCGTCAACCCCAACCAGCCCGGCTGCGCCTTTGCCAGCAAGGCGCTGGCCGGCGTCGGCGTGATGTTCTACGTGCTGCTGGCCCTGCGCGCCGAGCTGCGCCGGCGCGGTGTGTTCTCGGCAACCCACCAACCCAGGCTCGATTCGTTACTTCCCCTGGTCGCCCTGGGCACCGTCGCCGACGTGGTGCCGCTGGACGCCAACAACCGCCGCCTGGTCGCCCAGGGCCTGGCGCGCATCCGCGCCGGGCAGTTGCCGGCCGGCCTGGACGCTCTGTTTTCAATAGCTGGCCGCGCAGCACCCAAGGCCACGACCTTTGACTTCGGCTTTGCCCTGGGCCCGCGCATCAACGCCGCCGGGCGGCTGGCCGACATGACGCTGGGCATCGAGCTGCTGCTGAGCGACGACGCCGCGCGCGCCGATGAACTGGCGCGCCAGCTCGACGCCATCAACCGCGAGCGGCGCGAGATCGAAGGCGGCATGCGCGAGCAGGCGATGCAAATCGCCGAGGGCCTGATCGACGTCACGCAGGAGCCGCCGCCGGCCCTGGCGGTGTTCGACCCCGACTTCCACGAGGGCGTGGTGGGCATCGTGGCCAGCCGCATCAAGGACAAGCTGCACCGCCCCACCTTCGTCTTCGCGGCCAGCAGCGCGCCGGGACGCGAGCACGAGCTGAAGGGCTCGGGCCGCTCGATCGCCGGCTTTCACCTGCGCGACGCGCTGGACCTGCTGGCCAAGCGCCACCCCGGCGTGCTGCTGCGCTTTGGCGGCCACGCCATGGCGGCCGGCTGCACCATCGCCGAAGACCAGTTCGAGCGCTTCGAGCAGGCGCTGCAGGACATCGCCGCCGAATGGCTGGACGCCGCCACCCTGACGCGGCGCCTGCCCACCGACGGCCCGCTGCCTGCGCAGTACCGCCGCCCCGACGTGGCCGACACCCTGCACGCCGCCGTCTGGGGCCAGGGCTTTGCGCCGCCGCTGTTCAGCGAAGAACTGGAAGTCATCAGTCAGCGCCTGGTCGGCGAGCGGCACCTGGCGCTGAAGCTGCGCCATCAGGGCCAGCCGGTCGACGGCATCTGGTTCGGCCACACCGAGCCGCTGCCCGCCCGCGCCCTGCTGGCCTTCCGGTTGGAGGCCGACGAATGGCAGGGCGTGCGCCGCGTGCGGCTGCTGGTGGAGGGGCTGGGCGCCTGACAGGGCCTGCCGCGCCGGCACGCATGACGGTATGCCCGGCGGTTATTTGAACCGGGCGACAATAGCCGGTTTTCAACTGACTGGGCAGGCGCTGCCGCGCCGCCACCCGCCCCACACGCCATGGCCGCCTTCGACGACGAAAAAGTGCTCTCCGTCCACCACTGGACCGATCGCCTGTTTTCCTTCACCACCACGCGCAGCCAGAGCCTGCGCTTTTCCAACGGCCACTTCACCATGATCGGCCTGCGGGTGGACGGCAAGCCGCTGCTGCGTGCCTATTCCATCGTCAGCCCCAACTACGAGGAGACGCTGGAGTTCTTGAGCATCAAGGTGCCGGACGGCCCGCTGACCAGCCGCCTGCAGCACATCCAGCCGGGCGACAGCGTGATCGTCGGCCACAAGCCCACCGGCACGCTGCTGATCGACTACCTGCTGCCCGGCAAGCGCCTGTACCTGCTGGGCACCGGCACCGGGCTGGCGCCCTTCATGAGCATCATCCGCGACCCCGACACCTACGAGAAGTTCGACCAGGTCATCCTGGTGCACGGCTGCCGCCTGGTGAGCGAGCTGGCCTACCGCGACTACATCACCCAGGAGCTGCCCCAGCACGAGTTCCTGGGCGACATGGTGAGCAGCCAGCTCAAGTACTACCCCACGGTGACGCGCGAACCCTTCCCCACCCAGGGCCGCATTCCCGAGCTCATCGAAAGCGGCCGCATGGCGCGCGACCTGGGCCTGCCCGACCTGCACCCGCAGCTCGACCGCGTGATGCTGTGCGGCAGCCCCGAGATGCTCAAGTCGATCAAGGAAGTGCTGGAAAAGCGCGGCTTCAAGGAAGGCAACACCACCACGCCCGGCGACTTCGTGGTCGAGCGGGCTTTCGTTGAACAGTAAAGCCAAAAGATCGCCTGGCGCAGGCCCAGGCAGCGCCAGCAGCTCCTGATTTCGTAGTAGGCAGGCCGCCCCAGCCGGCCGGCTGCTCAGCCGCGTGCCCGTTCGCGTCGCTGGCGCTCCAGGTGTGCCAGCACCGGCGGCGACACGAACTGCGCCACCGCCCCGCCCAGCATGCTGATCTCGCGCACCAGCGTGCTGCTGATGTGCTGGGTGGCGCTGTCCGGAGTCAGGAACATGGTGTCGACCTCGGGCACCAGGGCGCGGTTCATGCCGGCCAGTTGCGCCTCGTAGTCGAAGTCGGTCACGCTGCGCACGCCGCGCACCATCACGCGCGCGCCCTGCGCCACGGCAAAGGCGGTCACCAGGCCGGTGAAGGGCTCCACGCTGACCTGCGGCAGGTCGGCCAGCGCCTCGCGCGTGATGGCCAGGCGCTCCTCCAGCGTGAACAGGGTCTTCTTGTGGTGCGCCGTGGCCACGGCGATGACCACGCGGTCGAACAGCCGCGCCGCGCGCCGCACGATGTCCTCATGCCCCAGGGTGATGGGGTCGAAGGTGCCGGGGTAGACGGCGATGACGGGCGAATTCTGGGACATGGCTCTCCGGCGCGCGGGCGCTCAGGCACTGAGGGCGATGGCCCGATTATGCGGAAGGCGCCGGCCGCGCCAGCAGGTGGGCGTGCACCGCCCCGGCCTTCAGGTGGCGGTGCGCGGCCAGGCCCAGCGCGTCCAGCGCCGCGTCGTCCCAGCGTTGCGGGGTTTCCAGGTAGATGAAGCCGCCGGGCCGCACGGCGCGGGCCGCGGCGGCCAGCGCCGGCGCCGGCAGCGCGGCCTGCTCGAACGGCGGATCGAGCAGCACCAGATCGACGCTGGCCGGCGCCAGCGCCGCCAGCGCCGCCACGCCATCGCCACCCTGCACGCGCACGGCGCCCAGCCGCTGCTTGAGGGCGCGCAGGTTGGCCAGCAGGCCGGCGTCCAGCTCGATGAGCAGCACGTCGGTGGCACCGCGCGAGGCGGCCTCCAGCCCCAGCGCGCCGGTGCCGGCAAAGGCGTCGACCACGCGCCAGCCGCCCAGGTCCTGCCCCAGCCAGTTGAACAGCGTCTCGCGCACGCGGTCGGGCGTGGGGCGCAGGCCGGGTCGATCGGGCACCGGCAGCAGGTGACGGCGCCACTGGCCGCCGATCACGCGCACCTGGCGCGGCAGGGTCGCCGCGCGTGGACGGGCGGCGGGCTTGGAAGGCTTGGACATGACGGCATTGTCTCGCGCGGGCGCAAAGCGCCGTGACCTGGATCAATAAAGCGCGCCGCCCGCCACGGCACGCCCCCATGAACCCGGCACTCGGATTAGACTCGAACGAATTCATTCGACCCTGGAGAATCGCCATGAGCGCCGCGCCCCAGAACCCGATCGACACCGACGCCCCGCTGACCAATTTCTCGCAATGCCACGCCGGCATCCTGCGGCACCTGAACGACTTCGGCCAGCTGCCCGAGTTGCTGGAGCCGGCGCAGCGGCTGCGCCAGATCGCCGAGCGCTTTGTCGAGTTCTTCCGCGAGGCGGTGTTCGAGCACCACCAGGAAGAAGAGCGCGAGCTATTCCCGGCCGTGCTGGCCAGCGCCGAGCCGGGCCCCGAGCGTCAGCGGGTGCAGCAGATGGTGGATCAGCTGACGCGCGAGCACCGCGACGTCGAGGCGCAGTGGAAGCAGCTGGAGCCACTGATCAAGAAGCTGGCCAAGGGCCAGCCGGCCGACGTCAACCCTCAGGCCGTCAGCAGCCTGGTGGCGCAGTACCAGGCGCACGCCCGCTTCGAGGAGCAGGAGTTCCTGCCGCTGTCGGAAAAAATCCTGTCGCGCAACGGCGACCACATGGCGGCGCTGGGCCTGTCGCTGCACATGCGGCATCAGCCGGTGTTCCTCAGCCACGTCTGATTGCTGCGTATTTCGTAGCTGCTGGCGCGCGTCCCGCCTGGGGCGCGCGCTTTTTTTCGGCCGATGACTCAGCGCCCACTGAAGCGTGCCGGGCGCTTTTCGACGAAGGCGCGCACGCCTTCGGCGGCGTCCTCGCTGGCGGCCAGGCGCGCCTGCACGGGGATGAAGTCGGCCACGGCGGCGGCCTGACCCAGCTCGATGGCCTTGAGCACGTTGCGGCGCGTCTCGATCACCGCCTGCGGCGCCTGGGCCGCGATCTGGCGCGCCAGCGCCAGCGTGGCGTCCAGCAGCTCGGGGCGCGGCACCACCCGCTGCACGAAATTACAGCGCAGGGCCTCGGCGCTGTCGAACACATCGGCGCTCAGCAGGTGCAGCAGCGCGTTGCCGACGCCGGCGCGCTCGGCCATGCGCAGCGTGGCGCCGCCGGTGGCCATGATGCCGCGTTGCACCTCCATCTGCGAGAAGCGGCAGTCGTCGGCCGCCAGCACGATGTCGGCGCCCAGCATCAGCTCGATGCCGACGGTGTAGCAGATGCCCTGCACCGCTACCAGCATGGGCTTGCTGCGCCGGCGGTAGCCGGGCATGCCGAAGTCATAGGGCTCGACCAGGCCGGGCGGCACCACCTTCTGGCCGCTGCGCAGGTACTCCACCATCGCCGGCAGGTCCAGCCCGGCGGTGAAGTGATCGCCAAAGGCGTGCAGCACGCCCACGCGCAGGCCGGGTTCGTCGTCCAGCCGGGTGTAGGCCTCGGCCAGCTGGCGGAACATGGGCGGCGTCCAGCCGTTGCGCTTGGCCGGGCGGTGGATACCGATCAGCAGGATCTGCCCGTCCAGCACCTGGGTGTCGATGCGGCCTTCGGGCGGCGCGGGCGTGGTGGGCGTGAGGGCGGTCATGGGCGGCGCTCTCCTGGGGTTGGTGCCCGCGAGCTTGCGGCACACACCGCGAGCGCGCAATCACCCCGGGGACAATTCACAAGCCAAAACCCGGCCTGGCGCTTATCCAGACTGCGCCAGCAGCTATCAAATCAGGACTATTTGCCGGCGGCCGCCGGCTGCGCCCCCACCACCACGGTGACCATGCGATCGGGTTGCAGCTTGCGCTGGAAGGCGGCGCGGATGTCGGCCGCGCTGACCCGGGCCACGCGCTCGGTCCAGTGCGCCAGATAGTCCAGCGGCAGGCCGTTCCAGGCGATGTTGGCGACGTTGGCCAGCAGCTTGCGGTTGCCGTCCAGCCGCAGCGCAAAGCCGCCGATCAGGTTGTCCTGCGCGGCCTTGAGTTCGGCGGCGGTTGGCCCCTGGGCCACAAAGTCGGCCAGCACCTGGCGCGCCACGGCGACGGCCGCGTCGGCCTGGTCGTCTGCAGGCCGATGCTGAAGGCGCCGGCATGCAGCCCGGGCGAGAAGTCGCTGTACACGCCGTAGCTCAGGCCGCGCTTTTCGCGCACCTCGCTCATCAGGCGCGAGCTGAAGCCGCCACCGCCCAGGATGTGGTTGCCCACCAGCAGGGCAAGGAAGTCCGGGTCGCTGCGCTTGTAACCCGGCTGGCCGATCAGCACATGCGCCTGCGCCGACTGGAAGGGCATGCGGATCTCGCGCGCCGCGGCCAGCGGCGCCACCTCGGCCACCGGCGGCAGCGGCGGGCAGGCGGCGGCCGGCGGCAGGCGCGACAGCAGTTCGGTCACCAGCGCATCGGCCTGTGCGCGGTTGACGGCGCCCACCAGGCTGACCTTGGCGCGGCACGGCTGCACGTGCTGGCGATAAAAGGCGCGCAGGTCGGCCACCGAAATGCGCGCCAGCGTCTCGGGCGTGGTGTCCTGGCCGTAGGGATGGCTGCCGTAGACCGCCGGGTTGAAGGCCAGCGCCGCCTGCGTGGCGGGGCGCGTGCGCGCCTCCCGCAGGGCGGCCGACAGGCGCTCGCGCTCGCGCTGCCACACGGGCTCGGGCCAGGCCGGCTCGCCCAGCTCGCGCGCGGCCAGGGCCACGGC
>Ga0207420_1001117_pt1 | contig 17857 bp, 15 predicted proteins | sample ThiBio_inoc_biof_FD_183941 | JGI IMG/M metagenome (GOLD analysis project Ga0207420, IMG submission 183941) | Wastewater bioreactor microbial communities from Cape Town, South Africa - Thiocy_inoc_biof (SPAdes) | ecosystem: Engineered > Bioremediation > Thiocyanate > Unclassified | place: South...
ACTCGAACCCATCGGCTATATCCCGCCGGCAGAAGCCGAGGCAAACTACTACCGGCATCTCGCCAGTCCCGTCGCAATGGCGGCGTGACTTAAACCAAACAGCCTCCACGAAACCCGGGGCGGTTCACTTTCAGAACAGACGCGATATTGGGCAATGTCGTTGCTCCAAGTAAGGGATCATCGAAAGTATACGAATATTTGGCCTGAATTCAGCCCAAATTGCTTGAATCGATCAACGCCAATTTCCTCACGACAAGTTGCGTCTGCCCATTGCGAATGCTGTTCAACGGCGTCTCATACCAAGGCACGGCTCAAGTCTAGGCATGTTCCATGGTTGTTCGAAGCGGCCCGTAACGCATTGATAGTGAGGGATTTACCCTGCTTTTCAACGATACCGCTTTTTACAGGATAAATGCTCTAACTGGCCTCTTTTCCGCGCTTGCGGGGCGGTGTCCCAACCTTGCCAGGCCCGCCGGATCGCAGTTTTCGCTTTGCCGGCTTCGGGGCGGCTGCGCTCACTTTGAGCTGCGTGTGGAGACGTTTGATTTCGGTCGACTGAGCCTCCACAGTGGCCACCGCCTTGATCTGGGCCCGCTCGCCTTGGGCGAGCGCTGCCTGAAGATCGGCCACGCGTGTTTCAAGATCACTCATAACCTTCGCGTGTCGTGTCTCGAGTTGATCGAGGCGCGTCTGCGTCTTGCTGGCGTCCTGGCGTGCCCGATCGACCTCCTGGAGCCAACGATTCTCACTCGCCCGAAACTGTGCCTCGAGCGTCTGGCGCTCCGCGACGGCTTCACGTTGGACCTGTTCATGAGTGTCGTGTGCCTCAGCGAGACGGCTTGTTAAGAGGTCGCGCTCGGCGATTGCCGCATCGCGCTGCGTCTGCAGGTCATCGCGCTGCTGGGCCAGGGACTGGTTCAGGCGATTCAGATCTGCAAGGCGGGTTTCGACGTTGACTTGCATCTCAAGGGCTTTCTGTGTCGCCGCGTTCGCGGCCGCGAGGTCGGCATCCCGTTGGCGCTCACGCTCCTCCATGGCCACCCTCTCGTGGGCCAGTGCGGCCACTTCGTCCGCGATTGCCGTCTGCGCAAGGCCCTGCGCCTGTTCGACCGCCGCAAGCCAGAGCTGCGATGCCGCCACCACGACGGCTTCCGGCGCGTCCGGTAACGTCAGTTTTGTGGCCTGCGCGTCGAGTCGACGCCCCAGATCCGACCACCATTCTTCAAGGAGGCGAACGAGCGTGTTCGGTGAGCCGGTGCCAAGTGCCTGGCGCACGCGCTCTATGGTGGGCCGCTCGCCGCCGCGCAGCAACGCGTCCGCGGCTTCGTTGACTTGCGCCTGGGTGATGCCGGAACGCGCCATCGGGGGTCTCCTGTGTGTCCGCCCTGCCCTGTGGAATGTGTACTGGCGATAAGGGATGATTATCGCTGGTACGCTACCAATTACGTATTATAAACTACATACTATGAAACAGAAAAGGCGCATACCCGCTCTCGCTTCGCCCAGTCAAGCGATGATCCTGCCGGCCCAACTGGCCACCAGCGCCGCCGACGCGGTGCGCGAGTTGCTCGCCGAAGCCGCAGCCGCCAATACAACGCGGAGTTACGCCACCGCCTTGCGCTACTGGGCCGGCTGGCACCGCGCCCGCTATGGCGTCGAACTCGCCTTGCCCCTCGACGAGGCGATCGTCATCCAGTTTGTCGTCGATCACGTCGCCCGCCGTAGCAAAGCCGGGTTGACGTGGGAGCTGCCGCCCGAAATCGACCAGGTCCTGGTCACCGCCGGATTGAAGACGAAGCCTGGCCCCTGGAAGCTGACCAGCGTGGTCCATCGCGTGGCGGTGCTGTCGACGGCCCACAAGCTCAAGCGACTGGCCAATCCATGCGAACAACCGGCGGTCCGCACGGTGCTGAGCCGCGCCCGACGCGCCGCCGTCAAGCGTGGCGAGCGTCCGACCAAGAAAACCGCGATCGCCAAGACGGAACTCGAAGCAATGCTGGCCACGTGCGATGACTCCCTCGAAGGTCTCCGCGATCGCGCCTTGCTGCACTTTGGGTTTGCCAGTGGCGGCCGCCGGCGCAGCGAGATTGCTGCGGCGCAGATGCACGATTTGCGACGTACCGGGCCAGATTCGTTCATCTTCCGACTCGAACACAGCAAGACCCAGCAAGCCGGGCCGACGGCGGCATCGACGCCCGACAAGCCCATCCTCAATCGCAGCGCGCATGCCCTTGCCGCCTGGCTGGAACAGGCCGCGATCACTGAAGGGGCGATTTTTCGTCGATTGTGGAAGTCACGCGTGGGCCCTGCCCTGTCACCGGCTGCCGTGGGCGAAATTGTGCAACGGCGTGCGCGCCTCGCCGGATTAGAGGGTGACTTTGCTGGGCACAGTCTTCGGTCGGGGTTTGTGACTGAGGCCGGTCGGCAAGGTATTGCATTGGGGGCCGTGATGGCCATGACGGAGCATCGCGCCGTGTCGAGCGTGATTGGGTACTTTCAGGCAGGGCAAGCAGAAGACAATCCTGCAGCACGACTACTCAGATGACATCAAGCAATCACGAGCGTGAGCCATACTTTCGCTCTTGGATAGGATCACGCGGGATTCGAAGATCCTCCAAATTCCGCCCGTATCGCCATCAAGGCATCGCGATTGTTTAGCACTACCTGTCGGCGCCAAAGAGGCAACGACTCGCGTTCGATATCCAATCCATAGTGACGTTCGAAGTACTCGGTGAGGCACAGTCTCATCTCGATTCCGATCTGTCCTTCGGTCATTCCGAAATCCATTTCGATAGCTCGCCTCTGGCCTTCTGGCAAGTCCGGGTGAGGAGCGAGTTCCATGGTGAAGAACTGATGCCACTCGCCATCTAGTGACGAGTCGATGCCTGAAGGGCGCGTCTCTCGCAAGGCCAACATCCGCGCCAACACGAAGTCAGTGAACCTCGATTTCCTGTAGCACCAACTTCGCGCGTGCCAGCGAGCGCCATCGTAGACGAGTGCGTGTGGTGCGATCTCACGCCAAGTAGGTTCCGGCGAAGTCATCGACTGGTACAAAACGCGAATGGCCCGCCGCTGGTGGATGCAAGCAACGATCGGGCGCAGGGTCTCGGGATCCATCTTCCGGCGCACTCTTGGGATGGCATCAAAATCGGGCTCCCTCCCGAGCCATGACTCCAACGCGGGCGCAGCTTCATCTTTTCGAAGCAATAGTTGGCTGAGATAGTTCCGCGCGCTCGGCTCAAAGTATCGTGGCGCGAACCCCGTCGACGGTACATAAACCTTCCGACTGCGGTCGAACTCCACGTTTCCGGGCACCAACTCGTCGTACCGGTGGACGTCCATGGACGCTTGGGGCGCAGAGATGCCGAAACGATCAACGAGATCTTGTCGGCTGAGCGTGCCCTCCCAATACAGCCTTCGCTCGATGAAGGCGAGCCGCTGCCGCTGGCTCCAACGCAGCGCTGCTTCAGATGATTCCATCCCCTTCTCCTGAAAATGAATGTATGATAACCGAAAGTTGCTATACCAGTATTCACAAAGACCTGATATTTGGCAGACTATAGCTGTGACTGCCAAACCCCAAAATGCTAGGGGCCAACAGCCAACGACATACCCCATATTGTGTTGAAGCATCGACGCCATAAATCGCTGAGGAGATTAGACATGGGCAAGAACGTTCATATAGTGCCGCATTCGGACGGGTGGGCGGTGAAGATCGAAGGCAACGATCGCGCCACCTCGGTCCACGACACACAAGAACAGGCCATCGAGTCCGGGCGCGATCGAGCTCGACGCGATGAGTCCGAGATTCTCATTCACGGGGAAAACGGTCGCATTCGGGAACGCGACAGCTACGGCTCCGACCCCTTTCCCCCGAAAGGCTGAGTCCTCGCTAGGCCGGCCTCAATTCAGTTGCCAGCAGGAGCAGAAACTCGTATGTCCGTCATCAATGAGCAGGGAGAGGACGATCCGCAAGATCTAACGGGCAGCGCGTCCAGTGCTGCCCGAGCCGATTTTCCATTCCGGATTCTGAGCCTGTCCGGCGGCGGCTATCGTGGTCTCTTCACCGCCCGAATCCTTGCCGATCTCGAAGAATGTATCGGCGCTCCAATCGCGACCCGGTTCGATCTGATCGCTGGCACCTCGATCGGCGGCATTTTGGCGTTGGCGCTGGCCTTGCGAGTGCCGGCCCAGCGAATGGTGGCGCTTTTCAAGGAGCATGGTGACCAGATCTTCAAGAAGCGTCGGTCGTTTCTTGGCTACCTGCGCTCGCCCTATACCCAGGCATCCCTCGCCGCTCTGCTTGAATCCGATACCCTGTTCGGCCAGCGAACCGTCGGCGCATGCGCGCATCGCGTCATCGTCCCTGCCATCAACCACACCACAGGGCGCCCCGTCCTTTTCAAGACGCCGCATCACCCCGATTTCTCCGCGGACCACAAGCACCGTTTGGTTGATGTCGCGCTAGCCACCAGCGCCGCACCTGGATTTTTCCCACGCCACAGCTTCAACAACTGCCAGTATGTCGATGGCGGGTTGTTCGCAAACGCCCCCGGCCTGCTGGCGTTGCATGAAGCCGAACATTTCCTGGGCCAGCAACGCTCGAGCATCCACGTGATGGCAATCGGCACCATGTCGGCGAAGTTCACCGTCGACCCGCACCGCAACCGCGATGGTGGCGCGCTGGACTGGGGTGGCTGGAAACCGGCAAACATGCCCAAGCGACTGTTCGGCGTTTCCATTTCCGCGCAGGAAACGCTGGTTCACCACCTTTTGGGCCATGCGATCGCGCCCGGTCAATACCATCACATCGACGAAGACCTGACCGACGAACGGGCCCGCGCCGTGGCGTTGGACAAGACAGACCGAACTGCTCAGGAAATCCTGCTGGGCTCGGCGGCGGAATGCGCCAAGCGAGCCCTGGGCAGTGCATCGATACAGGCGATGCTGGATCGCCTCACGCCACAACCGATCTTCTACCACGGCGAGAACGCCAATCCTGCTCAAGGAGCACGACATGTTGAAGTTGCATAAGCTCTTTCTCAACGGCGGCCATGTCCTGAGCCTCGATGTGGTCATCGAGCCGACGACGTCCCAGTGGCAGACCTTGGTCGACGCGAAGAACGCCATTCGCGATCACCTGCGGGCGAGCCTGCGTGCGGCTTCGACCCAACTTCTAGGCATGGATCGGAAAATTGGCCCGCGCTTCCGCAGTCAGGGCTCGTGCGTCTACCGCACGTTGATTCAGCCAGCGCATCCCACACAGGAGATGGACTGGGATTTCGGCGTCTATCTGCCGGTGGAGATCATGGATGCACGGCCAAAGACGGCGGCTAAGACTTACTTTGACATCGTTGAAGCGGCCCTTGACGAACTTTGTAGGAAGCGCAGGTGGACGCTGGACCGCAGCAAGAAGAGTTGCGTACGGGTCAAGATCGCGCCTTGGGCGCACATCGACGTCCCCCTCTACGCTGTGCCTGCCAGTGAATTCCATACCATCCAGGAACGCGCCCGCGCGACCGCTGAGCTCTACGCTGGCGCGCGCGACAGCAAGATGCTGAGCGAAAGCGCGGACTTCGCCGAGATGCCCGAACCTTTTTGGCAGATGATCGAAGGCGTGCACTTGGCTACCCGCGCCGGTGAATGGATCAAGACGGACCCTGAGGAGGTCGCACGCTGGTACAACGATCGCGTGGAGCAACATGGTGAGCAGTTGCGCCGGATCTGCCGCTACGTGAAAGGCTGGCGCGACTACTACTGGCCCGACTGCGACGGCCCCAGCTCGATCTCTCTGATGATCCTGGTGGCGCGGAACTTCGTTCCTCGCCTGCGCCGCGATGACCTTGCGCTCGAGGATGCCGCCCGCGCTGTCTACGAGGGTATTGGACAAGACATCTACGAGCCCGGGATCGACGGCGGCGACGTCGACTTCAACCGACTAGATGTCGCCCGGCGGAAGATAGCCAAGGCGCAGGCGAAAGATCTCTTGGACCAGTTGTGGAACTCGCGCCACTACGCCAGCCTGAACCTAGCGCGGGATGTGATCCGCAACATACGCGGGCAATTCGGCAGCCGCATCGCCGACGACACCAGCTTCATAGAGGTCGACGACAGTGCCGACCAGGTCCGCAGATCGTCGGCCGCGGCGGTGCCCCCGCCGCTGGTGGGCTCGAACCAGTCGGGGTGACATGACCGCATCGCGGCTCGCGCTAGCGCTGAGGAAACTGGATGAACTCGGGTTCAAGCCCATTAAGCGTCCAGGTTCAGCGCGCTGCTTCGTTGGCGAGCTGCCGTGCGCCAGGGGCCCAGTTAAGGTCAGGTTCGAGATATCGGATTGGGAATTCACCACCTACCCGACGCTCATCATCCTGGAACGCCCGCCGTTTTTGCCCGCGCTGACGCCACACGTTTCCGGCGACGGCTTCCAGTGCTATTTCGTGCAGGGACGAGTCGTACTCGATCGCTATCGTCCCGACAATGCGATCTGGCAATGCGTCGAACAGGCGCGGCGGGAACTCGATCGACTCAGCGGCAGCCCCATATATCGCGCGCGCGAATTCGAGCAGGAGTTCGGTGCAACTTGGGAGATCGGCCAGCACCCCCTGCCCATTCCTGTGCTGCTAGCCGACGTAACCGGCGATGGTGCTGTGCCCTGCTTTGGCATCGGCGCCGATGTCGGGCTTTACATCATCGCTGCCAGCAACGAAGCGCAAGTCAAGGCGCTGGCCGCGGCCCGCGGCTGGCCGTCTCCTACGCGCAGGAAGATCGGGACCTACATTGTCCGCAGCGCCAAGTCACCGACGGTGCCAAACGAACGGCTGCCCGCGACGATTGCCGAGGTCTTCACCTGGATCAAGTCGTGGGATGTGGCGGCAATGCGCCGGATTCATGCAGTGCTCGGCCAACGCGAGTGGCTAGGATTCAACGCGGTTCAATTCCTTATAGAGAGCCCGGCCGGCTGGTTCGGCTTCTTCTTCGACCTGAACCCCAATCGCGCGCTTGCACACCGGCGCAAGCCGTCGGGATATCGGCAGCACCTGTACAGTAAGGGGCGCGAACTTCCCATCATCCGGGTAAGCGTCAGGCAGATCAGCCCGGACTTCATTCATAGCCGTAACCTGCAATTCCCATCGCTGAAGGACCGCCACATCACCCTGATCGGTTGCGGCGCGATCGGCGGGTATCTGGCACAGGCGCTGGTAAAGCTGGGCGCTGGATCTGGCGCCGGCTCGTTGAGGCTGATTGATCCAGACGACCTCGCTCCCGGCAATCTGGGCAGGCACGTATTCGGCATGGATAGCCTCTACAAGTCCAAGGCAGTAGCACTACAGGAAGCACTGATCCGGCAATTTCCCCATGCCCAGATCGTTGCTGAGCCGCGTCGCGCAGCCTACCCCTCGGACATCGCCGGCGACCTCGTCATCGACGCGACCGGCGAAGAAGCGGTCAGCGAAGCGATCAATGCTAACCGACACAGTGTGCCCAGCGCCGAAGGCGCGCGCGTCCTGCACATATGGATCGTCGCAAACGGTGAGGGCGTGCAGGCGCTTTGGGTCGACCAGCGTAAATATGCGTGTTTCCGCTGTATGCGCCAGAACGACCTTGCGCGATCGAAGCGATTCCACGTCGTCGATCACGAACCAGAAACCAGAATCGCTGGCTGCAACGCCTACACCCCCTACGCCATCTCTGCGCCTATGTCTGCTTCCGCTCTCGCCATCGACATGATCATCGACTGGCTTAAGGGCGATGTGTCACCGCGTTTTCGCACGCGTAGCATCGAAGGCGCGGACATCAGAAAGATTAAGAACCAGAACGTCTCGCCGTTGGAAGGATGCCCGGGATGCTCACTCCCCTAGTCCTGAGACGACCTGACGATGACGGCTTCGTCTTGGTCGAAGAGCGAGTGCTCCAGGTATTCGCTCGACACCGCCAACTCTTCTCGAGCGCGCCCGAATCTGGTGGCATCCTGCTGGGATACCGACGTTGCTCCCACCTGCATGTGACCGAGGCTACCACGCCGCTGGATTCCGACGAGTCAAGCAGGATCTGTTTCTTTCGCTCTGCGGCTCAGCACCAGAAGGCCGCTCTAGCGCGGTGGCGTGAGAGCAGCGGAACCATGGACTATCTGGGAGAGTGGCATACCCATCCGGAACACAGTCCGTCGCCATCAACGATCGACACGCATGGATGGCAGCGTATCTGCAACACGCGCAAGATGCCGATGCTGTTCGTGATCGCCGGTACGCAGCATCGTCTCTGGATCGGCCTCGGCATCACGACCGAACTACGCTCGATTGCCGAACTGGCATAGGAATGGCGTGGCCATGACCGCTCGGCATGCCGACTCAATTGGCGTCGACAGGCTTCCTCAGGCCTATATAATCTCGACCGATGAGTGAATTGCGCCCGGAAGAAATCTTCGATCTGCTTGGGCAAGTGCGAATGCATGCCACGCATGCTTTCTCCGGTCTGGGTTTGATTTTCTATTCCTCGTTGGCGGATCTGCACACCGTATGTGGGTGAAAGCATAGTTTGGCCGAAATGGCCAAACTATGATTGAAGTGAAAGCAAAGCCTGGCCGCATGGTTGGTGGTCAACGCCAAGGTTTGGTCAAGCTGCAGCGTCAATCTCTAGATACAGCGACAACCCGAAGGCATACGGACTGAGGTGCGGCCAGGTTTCACGCTGTTCGGACGGAATGGGCTTCAGGAAAGGCATGAGCCCGATCGACATAGTCATGCCGGCGTCGGCCAACGCGACGCGCAACTCATCGCCGTCGCTGGCATAAACCAAGTCGGGTAGCTGGGGCTCTACCGGAAAGAGGCCGTTGCGAAGTGCCAACGACGCGCTGAAGTTTTCGATGGCCTCCCTCACCACCTGGTGCTGCGTCGGATCCAGGCCACGCGCCATGGAATAGCGGATATGGTGCAACCGCGGCATCAAGGCGCGAAGGAGTTGGTCATCATGGATCGCAGTCATCTCCGAACGCGCCGGCCTACGCACCATCACCGCCGGATCGGTGTGCTTGAGAAATTCGCCCAGCGTCATCACGAGACCGAGGTCCACCGGCGCCTCCAGCGAGGGTTCGGAGATCTGGACTGTTTCACAGAACGACGCCCAAGTCGCACCCATATCGGCCAGAGCTCGGCTCACTCGCCTCGCATCGAGCATGCACTGTGTTGGGGGCTCGGCAAGCCAGGCAAGGCGTTTGGTGCCTGAGAATTTCGCTCGCGGGGCGAGCTTTTCCGCAGCAAACCGGAAGCGGCGCAGCAGCTGCGTGGATTCGCGCAGCGGCAAAATCGCACGCGCCATGCCGAGAATAGCGTCATCGGGGCGCAGCGTCGCAATTTCCCATACGTAGCGAGCATCGCCGCACACCCAGGCACCCGTCTCACCCACGACGATGCGATTCGGATCGTCGCCCTCCAACGCCTCCCGAAGCTGGGTCCAACAGGCCACTTCATCACCGCGTGCAATCTCGAATCCGGACTCGGCGTCGTGTGGATGGTCCTTTCGCAGCAACACCAACTCGCTGTTGGGCGCATCCGCATCCTTGAGCTCAGTGCCAAACCACGGAGCGGCCGCGTCCGTGCCCGTGCAAAAGTGGGCCAACGCGATGCCGTCCAGGACGCCGCCGTGGGTTTCCTCCACTTGCCGTCGCACCCTTTCAAATACGCTGGCAGCGCCCGGCAACCATGGCCCTGTTACCGCGGGTCGCACAATAACCACGGGCATGATCGCCTCGCTGCCATCCTCAGCGGGAGCAATCCCGTGAATGGCCAGGGCATGTGCCTGGACGTCCAGCCGCATCAACGCGTGCGAAGCATTGGCCTTGAGCCACGTCTTGCAAGCGTCCAACACGAAACTGGCCGCGGCGCGCCAGCTCGCAACGGGCTGCTGTGAAAGCCCGTCGCCGGCCGTAATGACCTCCAAGGTCGGCGCCGGTTCGGGCACGTCGAAGTAGGTGGCATAGCCCTGCAGCTTCGCGGCAGCCTGCAATGAGGACTGATGTGCGATGGCGACACGCTCTGTGCCAAGGGCGGTGCGCAAAGCCTTGGCCAACACTTTGGTCGGTGCGTCCCAAAGCCCTTGGACGTCCCGCACAACGCGGTCCGCGGCGTCCTTAGAGAAACGGGGGTGCTTGTCAGCGATATAACCGCGCAAGCGCTCGACACGCTCCGAGAGCGTGGCTGGCGATTTCGATTCGGAATGCATGATGGCTCCTCGAGGGAAGCATCGGGACGGCACGCATTTCCCACTTCCCCCAAAGGCGATCAAAAAGGGAGTGTTGTAAAGGACTGCTGCTGGCTTTGCCCTGGCGGAAAACCGCTGCGTGCGACTGACAGGTGCCAACTTACCTACATTCATCGTAGACCCGCGCGACCGTCGTCGTCAACGCCACATGCTCCAACGCGACCACATCATGGGTCATTCGCCCTGGGAATTCGAGGTGGCTACCGAGACGAGTAGCGGCTGCAGCGACCGTGGCGGCTGGGTGGCATAACGCTAGTGTTCGAGCGAAGCCAGCCACTGATCATGGTAGCGGTGAAGTGGTCAGAACGCTCGGTCCCGGCTTTTTCGCCGGGACCGAGAATCATGATCACGACTAGCAGCGACCTTCATGCCACGCCGCAGCGAATCGCCCTTCAACTCAACCGCGTGCTTGTTGTGGAGCAGACGGTCGAGAATGGCGTCGGCGCTCGTCGGCTCCCCCAAGTAGTCGTTCCAACTCTTCGTCGGCAACTGCGAGGTGATCAGCACCGACTTGCCGGGCACGCGGACGTCGATGATTTCCAGGAGATTCTGGCGCCCGCGCCCACGGGCGCCACGCCCCAATCGTCCAGGAACAGTACATCCACTTTGGCCAGCCGCGTGCGCAGCGAACCAGCGGCAATCTTTCGATATTCGTTCCACCACTGTACGAAATTTCCTACATACCGACGCAGCAAATTGCCATATCGAGCCGGCGCTCGACCGGGCAACCTAATATCGCTCGCGATGTCCTGGCATATACGTCCCTTCCCCTGGGGATGTCCGAAAAGCCGACGTCGCGAGCTTCTATTCTGGAGACCGGTATGGAATCGATGCGACAAGCGACAATCGCAGCACGTGCTGCGACTAATGCTCTGCAAACCGTTACTGCGATCTGCGCGGATCTGATGTCGCTAGAAGGAATGTTGACCGACGAGCAGCGGACGGCAAAGGCAAAGCTGATTCGGGACGTCTTGCTGACTCGAAAGCTCACACAGATCCTCAAGAATCGTGCCGAGGCGCTGGCCGGCAAGCTATCTCGAGTTCCAAAACTGAAGGTTGCGCAGCGGGCCTAGGCGGTGGAATGCTTCGACCTTCATTCAAGGCTGAGGCAGCCTCAGGTGCTATTCGACCCAAGTTGAAGGGACGTACGCGCTATACGTGACGAAGCGCGGTGCCGACACATGCGTTCACGAATTCGTGAAGCCCTAGGCAAATCGTTCTGAAGATCGGCGAATCAGGATTCCCAGGTGCACCGACGCGAACTTCAAGAATCCTGCTCGCGAGCATGAGCAATCCATCGCGACGATGAGCGCGAATTTCGACAGCTCCCAGCTATCAATGCGTGAACAAGAGTTGTTCAAGCAAAGCAAACGACTCGCGGATGCTCAAGGATCGAGCCGAGGCGTTGGCAATTTCCCTCGTAGGGCGCCGTCCCTTACTCAAATCCGTTCTGAAATATCAAATCGCTCGGTGCGGGACAATTCGTGTTTGTGAATACACAACGCGCCCATTCGGGATGATCGATGAATGGATTGCGGTTGTGTTGGAAGGAATACACGACCTCATTGCGCAATTGCTCGCCGGCATCCGGCGGATCGAGGTCGTTCCAGTTGAGCAGATCCGATTCGAGGCCCATGTAGGCCGTCGCCACCGTCATGCCGGACGGCGTCGTCTGGATGAGGTTCACGTTGTCCGTGAGAATCAGGTCCGGCTCGGATTGGCCCAGCGCGTTGGTGCCGCCGTCGTAGCGCACGGCCATGTACAAGATTGCACGGGCCGCGTCACCTTTGCGGTGATCCCAGACTTCCCAAACAGCGGATGACCGATAGTTCGAATGGCCGGGGCCGCCAAATCCGTTGGTGGCGTCGGTCGGCTTCTCCGTGCAGGCTCCTGTTCCCGCACAGTTGCCGTAGGGGTTGTTGCCGCGACTCTGGTTGTACGAACTGTCGGCCATATAGAGCATGTGGCAGTCGGTATATGGCGGGTAAGGCTGACCGTTCACGGTGGTGATATCGTTGAATCCGTAGGAGTTCGGCCAAGTGTGCTCGCGGTTGAGGCTGCCGCTGGTCTTCACGTACGAGGTGTTCTTGTAGATGTCGACGACATTGTTCGGGTTCATGGGATCCTCGTCGGCCATACGCAAGATGTCCCATGCATCGGTGGTACCCGCGGTATAGGGATAGGCCACGTGATCTTTGATCGTGTTGTGCAACCAGATCTCGAGGGCCGGTCCGCTACTGGTATCGACGCCCGCGTAGTAATCCGACACGTCGGCACCCGTCATGAACTCTACGGTGACGTCGGACACCATCTGGTCTGAGGTGCCATCCTGATCAAACACATGCATGGCGAAGATTGTCAATGTGCAGTCTTCGAGCGCGGCAAAATTGGCGTCGGGATTCAGCGCATAGCTGGCACTGGAACCGCTGACCGAAACCGCGTGGGATCCGCTGGTGTCGCAGGTAAGGTCAAAGACCCCGGGTTCCACCAGGTTGACCGGCTCGCTGAAAGTGATCTGCAGATTCGAACCCAACGGAAATCCGGTTGCCCCAGGCAACGGAAATGTTGAGGCAACGATGGGTGGCACATCTTCTGGAACGGTCGTAAAAGCAAAGACGTAGTTCGCCAGCATGTTGTCTGGCGACCCATCCAGGTCCACCACCTGGTCCGCCAAGACCGTCACGGTGCAGGTCTCATCCACAGCAAAGTCGATGTCTGGATCGAGCGTATAGGTTCCGCCGCTACCACCAATCGCCCCAGTGTGGACACCGCTGCTAGTGCAAGTGACGTCCGCGAAGGTGCTTGTGAGCGTAACGGGCTCGGAGAACGTGACTCCGAGCGTCGTATTCAGGGGGGCATTAGTCGCATTGTTTACCGGGATGGTGCTGACCACTGCCGGCGCGATGTCTGGCGGCGTCCCGAAAATCTGTCCGGTATTGCAGGCACCGAAGGTAGCCGGTGTATCCGGCTGCCAAGAGAAGTCGCTGTACTGGGTACCCGTGCCACTGAGCTGAAGCGAGTCCGACGCGGCGCCCGTGCCATTCTCGCTAACACCGATGTCTACGCTCGTCATGCCGATAGCAGGTCCGCTTGTCGCGATGAAGGTCCCCTCATAGCTCAGGAACTGAACGACTTGCCCGGCGTTGGTCACCAACGCCAGACCATCCGGCGCGCCGTTCTGAAGCCCCGTGATGGGTGCCGACACGACGCCATAGCCGCCGCATGTGGGCGGAATCGCGCCCGAGAGGGTCGCGATAGGTGTATAGGAAGCACCGCCGCCGCCGTTGTAAGGGATAACTTGCCATCCGGTGAGATCGGTGCCGGCGGGACCCACAATCTCGATGCCCTCGTTGGCATCTGCGCCTACGTTGTCGTAATGGATTTCATTGATGAAGACGGTCGTCTCTGCCAGCGCAAGGCTCGACGCCAGCAGCAATGGCAGTACAAGACCCCAGAAAACCGTTCCACACCTCATGCATTTCCCCAATCAATCAAGAATGTGCGCAGAAGTACTGCGCGCCCGGTACCTACCCGAGCGCTCGGGGCGATAGTTGCTCACTGAGTGCTCAAGGAAACTGAGGCAGAGCCGAGTGATATCTTACTCCTCCTCAATTCTGCAGAAGAGCTCATTCTGTGGACGGCCACGCGTCGGTATCCCGGAAGCATATAGCGCTCCATTACGGAACAAACCGGTTGTCCCGGCTCAGGCGCTTGGCAGCCGGTCCCCGGTAGCACGCACCAGCGCCGCTGCCTGCGGCACGGGCGCTTGTATCGTTCATGCAGTGGGCGCACGATGCCCATATTTCCACCTATGAAGGATCCATGGATGGCGATCGTGCAAACGGCCGTGAGAGGGCTCCTGAGCCTCGTGCTCGCGCTCAGCTACACCGGAGCTCTGGCCGACGAGGCCATCAAACTGTGTGTTTCACCGATTGTACAGGTTACTTCATCGGTTTCGATCCGAGAATCCCCGTCAACCCATAGCGCGCTCGTGGGGCGACTGACTCCTGGCCAGCAGGTCCCGCTCGCTGGTGAAGTTCCTTATTGGTATCTCGTTGAATTGGCCGGGGGCAATATTGGCCACGTCTCCAAGCGTTGGACGGATACGCTTGATTGCGCAACCAGCGCACCCGTCGTGACCTCAAGCGGAGCTTCATTCGAGCTGGATGCAATCGACGTCGGAACCGGCTTGTCCGTCTTTGTTCGCGGGCCAGATTTCACGCTGCTCTATGACGCGGGGAGCAACGATGATCTCGCCAAGGGCGTGAAGAACCGGGTCACAGAATACCTTGCTACTGTGTTTCCCGACGTTCACAAAGTCGATCACCTGGTTCTCAGCCATCCGCATCGGGATCATGTCGAGCTTCTCGCTGATATTGTGCGCAACTACCACCCGAGCGATGTTTGGGATTCGGGGGCCTACAACGACATCTGCGGCTACCGTGATTTCTTGCGCGCAGTGGCGGAAGCGCCTCAGATTGAATTCCACAATGCCAATATGACGACGGGGAACGAGACTGTCTTCCTCGCGAGCAAGACATGCTATGGAAACGTCGAGCCTACCTCTCAGATCGTCCTGCACCACGGACCCCGCATCGACACCTCGCCCATCGCGCTGGGCGGGAGCGCAAAAATGCAGTTTCTCCACATCGACGGAGCGCAACACAGCAATACTAATGACAATAGCCTTGTCCTGCGACTGGAACTGGGCAGCCACGCAGTCATGCTGATGGGCGATGCTGAAGCGGGTGGTCGCGCGTCGCCGTCGTCCACGCCAAGGCCGACTTCCGTGGAAGGAAAGCTGCTCGAATGCTGCAAAGAACTCATGCGCGCCGACGTTCTAATCGTTGGACACCATGGCAGCATGAGTTCGTCCAGGAGGGCGCTGCTTGATGCCATCGGCGCATCTTACTATTTGGTATCGGCTGGACCGACCAAATACTCAAGTGTGGTGCTACCGGACCAAGTCGTGATTGACGAATTGACGAGTCGCGGCATGGTATGGCGAACAGACATGGATGATGAGAGCTGCAAAACGAGTGAAACGAAAATCGGTGAGCAAAATGACGATAAGGCGGGTGGCTGTAAAAACGTTCGAGTAACGTTAAATGATTCAGGGGTGCGTGCAGCCTATTTCCCCTGATGGGGAGATCGGACCGCCGTCTGGCTCGTTTCGGCCATGAGCGGACCTTGCGATCGCGGCGCTGAAGCTACACGTCCAGCCGATCGAGCGGGCTTGTGGTTTGACGCACGAGCGGGTGGCCGACATCCGGGATCACGTCCGATCAGCCCGTAGTGTCGAGCTCCTTCTACGCCAAGGATCTAGCAGTTTGCCCGCAAGCTGACGTATCAGCCGTGGACTCTTTGGCCCGGCCTCGTCCACTGTGACAGGTCCATGGCTCTTTTTCACCTACTCGCAGCCACTGGAAAGTTCTACATTGGGACCCTACCCCACAACGTGGTAACTCCTGTGCACCAGCTTCCCGCCCCCGACAGCGTACGAATCCATGCCGGTGAGCCGCTCACCGCCGTCAACGACATAGAGAGGGACAGCCTCGGGCGGAAGGGTTTCGCCGGCGCCGCCGTGAGGGCGCTTCGGGGGGTTGGCTCATCTGCAGGCCTGGTCGTGTCCATCGAAGGCGCGTGGGGCAGCGGGAAAACGTCTGCTCTCGCGTTGATTGAGGCCTACCTCAATCAAGAGCCGGAAGAAACGCGCCCCGTGGTGGTTCATTTCAACCCCTGGCTCGTCGGCGAGCGGGATGCCCTGCTGAAACTGTTCTTGCAGAAACTGGCGACCGCGGTCGGCCTGACGAGCAACACAGCGGTTGCCATCAAGGCAGCTGAACAACTGCGAGCGTACTCACGCGTCTTCGGTGTATTGAAGTTCGTGCCAGGCGCTGAGCCGTGGGCCTCCATCACCGAAAAGGTCATCTCGACATCCGGCCGACTCACGGAGTCGGCGGCCAAGTTGAAGGCGCCCGACCTCGAAGGCCAACGGGACAAGGTCGCGGATGCGCTGAAAGAACTGACACGGCCCATTATCGTGTTCATCGACGACGTTGACCGCCTGTTCGCGCAGGAGGTCTTCGAAGTCGTTCGCATCGTCAAGGCCGTCGGCGAACTGCCCAACGTGGGTTACGTCATCGCGTGGGACGCGGACTACGTCACCAAGGCTCTCGAAAGTCTCCATGTTCCCTTCGCGGCAACCTATCCCGACAAAATCGTCCAAGTCCGCCTGCCTCTTCCCGCGATTTCTCGGGCAGGTCGTGAGCACATGCTCACCGAGCAACTCGATTCACTGGGCGAAGATGTCACCCGCCACAGGTTCCCCAACGAAGAGGATCGTTTGTCCCTGCTCTACTGGTCGGGGTTGAACGACCTCTTGGCGTACCCGAGAGACTTTACGCGTGTGTTCAACACGCTCAGGACGATAGAACCGATACTGCGAGGCGAGGTCGCGTTCGCGGACTTGCTCGGCTTGGCCGCGTTGAAGGTCAAGGCGCCCTCCATCTACGGATTGCTGCATCGACACCCTGAGTATTTCGCAGGCAGCCTCAACAATCGAGAGATGGGCGAAAAAGGAGAAAAAACCGCCGGCGCACTGGCGCGCGCGGAGGCGTTGAAAGCATGCGGCGCACCGCTCGCCGTCCGCAATCTCGTGCATCACCTATTTCCGCTTACCGCATCGGAGGATGGCGCGTTCACGATAGGACGAGTAGAAAGCACGGAAGGCCACTTGGCAGCCACCGACCGTCTTGCCGTGGCGCTTCAGATCGGCACGACCGATTCTGACGTGAGCCTTGTCGCAGCTCAGGCCTACCTCTTCGAGCCGTACCGTCGCGAGGAGTTGTTGAAGTCCATCACGACGCTCAACTGCAACGAGTTTTTGCGCATGCTCGGTCAGGTGCTCGAATCGACGACGGTGCCAGTTGAGGATGCGAAGCGTCTGTGTCTCGATGTCGCAAGGCTCGTCGACCATCCCGTCTTCATCGAGCGCAAACGCAGCCGCCGAGATGACTTCTTGCTTCGTGGCGCTGAGGACATTGCGATTCTGTTGGCAGGCAGTGTGGCAAAACGGCATGCGGAAGGGAGTGCCTCCCTCATTGCCGCAGCGTTGGCCAGCGATGCAGGTTCGTTGACTGCTGCTGCGCGTCTGCTATGGGAGAGCTATGTGGGAAGAGACGATGACCCTCCCGCCGAGTTCGCCTGCGCCGCCGACTCAAGAACTGAGATAGTGGCGGCCTACGCCGGGAACGTGCTCGCCGCGGCCAAAGCAGGGAAGCTGCTGACCCTCGCGAACCCAGGGTCGGTTCTCTGGCGATTGGAAGAGCTTGCTCCGGAAGCTTGTCCGGCGGTGTTCTCGGCGATTCGCGAGATTGACCCAACCCTGGATTCGTTCGCGCTGGAAATCCTTCGCAAATCGTCCCACAACCCGGGCGGTCAAGCCTACGGGCTAAACGAAGATTCGGTCGATGTTGCTGCCCGTTGAAAATTGACCAGAAAACGAGGGTTCTGCTCGCTGAAAATTGACCAGGGTGTTCTGACCTAACCTGCCGACCTTTTGGACCGGCAGGGAGACGAGGTGCACACCATGGCAACG
>Ga0207420_1001125_pt1 | contig 17682 bp, 10 predicted proteins | sample ThiBio_inoc_biof_FD_183941 | JGI IMG/M metagenome (GOLD analysis project Ga0207420, IMG submission 183941) | Wastewater bioreactor microbial communities from Cape Town, South Africa - Thiocy_inoc_biof (SPAdes) | ecosystem: Engineered > Bioremediation > Thiocyanate > Unclassified | place: South...
AAGAAGTAAGTATGAGCGTATTTCTATTTGAAAAGGAATATTGTTTGCTTGAGCCGTGTGAGGGGAAACTTTCACGCACGGTTCTTAGGGGGGAAAGCACCCGTAAGGGTGCTGACCTACCCGACCCTGACCTTTCTACAATCGCTTATAATCATTTACTGAACAATCAATTAGGCTACAAAAAAGTCCCCACGTTTTACGTGATAAACTTCGACGATCCGAGCCGTTCACACCGATGTAATCCAATCAACCCTTCTTTCATGGAAGATATTAGCGATGCTTACGAATCGAGTTATACAATTATGCTTAACCTTAATAAAACATGGGTGCAAAAACAAGGCGACTTCTTTGTGGAATCTCCGATAATTCTGTTTGCTGCTATTATATGGTATCTCCGAATTTATAAAGACGGAAAATATTGCACATTCCCTCATGCGATAGAGTTCCTGAATAAAAGGTATGAAGATATTTTCCCTATTTTGACAAGTTATCCCGAACTGGAAAACTACCTAAGTCCCTTTATGGACGCGTGGCTTGGGGGCGCAATGGAACAGTTGCAGGGACAGATAGCAAGTGCTAAAATACCGCTTTCAAGAATGATTAGCCCGCAATTATACTGGGTAATGAGCGGTGATGAGTTCACGCTTGATATAAACAACCCTGATGATCCGAAGGTATTAGTCGTAGGCAATAACCCCGATAGGCAAAATATATACGGCGCAGCTTTGGGACTTTACAATTCCAGAATAGTTAAATTGATAAACAAAAAAGGGCAATTAAAGAGTTCGGTCGTAATCGACGAATTACCGACAATTTATTTCAAAGGTCTTGACAATTTGATCGCAACAGCCCGTAGTAATAAGGTTGCTGTGCTTTTGGGCTTTCAGGATTTTTCGCAGCTAATAAGGGACTACGGGGATAAGGAAGCAAAAGTTGTGATGAACACCGTAGGAAATGTTTTTAGCGGTCAGGTTGTGGGAGAAACTGCAAAAACATTATCCGATAGATTTGGTAAAGTCTTACAGAAACGCCAGTCTATGACTATTAACCGCAATGATAAATCGACCTCTATAAGTACCCAGATGGATAGCTTGATACCACCGTCCAAAATCAGTAACTTGACACAAGGGATGTTTGTCGGAGCGATTGCCGACAACTTTGATGAACGTATCGAGCAGAAAATTTTCCATTGTGAAATAGTTGTAGATAATGCAAAGGTAGCTGCCGAAACTAAGGCTTATCAATCTATTCCTATTATTACCGACTTTAAAGACGAAAACGGAGTAGATAAGATGAAAGAGCAGATACAGCTCAACTATAACCGTATCAAAGAGGAAACCAAACAAATTGTTGCAGAAGAACTACAACGCATTAAGGATGATCCTTCATTGGCTCATTTATTACAGCAACAAGAATAAATATACATATATATATAATGTAGGAGAGCCGGATTTCCGGCTCTTTGTTTTTCCTATAACGCCACTCACTGCCAAATCGAAGCCACAAGCGACCACCTGCCGAAAAATCAACAGCTAACCTCTTGATTACCGCTACTTTTATTCTGCATTAATAGTGATGCAGAACAAAAACAGTTTTTATTATGGATGAAAAATTAAATCCGAAAGACAAAGTTCTCCTGATGCGAGATGAAGGAGAAGGCAACAAACTCAAAGTCGTGAAAGGCATCGACAAAAAAGGTAAAATTGATGCCATTGATCCCATGAAGGCGAAGCAAACCGATTTTATCAAAATTGACAAACACGCCGATCCCCTTGAAAACTTTTTCAAAAACTTCTTTAATCAAGCTAAAAACCCGTCGCATACAGGATTCTATGCGGTTACCGTCGATATGCTTGATAAAGTATTAAAACTAAGTGATGAAGATTTGGAGAAGTATCGTATCAATCCGAAAGATTATATGAATCAGCAGGAACAATCCACCAAAGAGAGTGAAAAGCAAGTTCAAACCGAAAAAAAAGAAGAAAAAATGGAAGCAACACCAGCAACCGAACAGAAGACCGAATTTAAGCAATTCGACACAAGCCGTATCCCTGAAAGTGAATATCAGAAATACGGTATCAAGCCCGAAAATCTGGAGGGCGAACTCAAAGCCATGAGTTACGGGTATAAATCTCCGCACCTTGTAGATATCAACCCCAAAATAGAGGGAGTAGAATATCCCATGAAAGCCCGTCTTTCACTGGAGGAACAGCCGGATGGCAGCCTGAAATTTACCCCGCATCCATACCAACAGCAGGTTGATTTGGAAAAACCGTTTCAGGGCATTATGCTCCCCAATGACGTAAAAGAAAACCTGTTAGCAACGGGTAACAGTGGTAGGGTGGTAGAACTGGAGCCAAGACCGGGCGAAAAAGTACCGTCGCTTATTTCTATCGACAAGCAGACTAACCGTTTGGAAGCCGTACCCCTTGATAAGCTCACAGTATCTCAAAACCTGAAAGGTGTTGAGTTATCTCCTGAACAACAACAGGCATTAAAAGAAGGGAAAAAGGTACTCGTAGAGGGTATGACCTCCAAAAAGACAATAGGTACCGATAATCCTAAAAAATTCGATGCTTATGTTCAGTTTAATGCAGCCAAAGGCGGTTACGATTTCAATTATGACGGATTAGACCGCAATAAGTATCAGCAGAACAATAGACAGGAACAAAGCCAGAACGGAGAACAGCAGAACCAAGTCCGTATTCCTAAAAAACTTTTAGGCGTTGATTTGGACGATAAACAACAAAGTTCTCTCCGGGAAGGAAAAGCCGTCTATGTTCAGGGTATGATGAAAGACGGAAAGGGCGAGCCTTTCAATGCCTATGTAAAGGTCAATCAGGAAAAAGGCAAACTGGATTTCTTTAAGTGGAACCCGGACAGAGCCAAAAAGCAAGGTGCGGATGTGAAAGTTGCCGAAGGCAATAAGACACAGGTAGCAGTCAATTCACAGGGTAAAACCAATGAAGCAACCAAACATTCAAATGAACCCCTGAAACAAGGTCAGCAAAACCCGACCGAAAAGCAGCAAGAGCAGAAGCAGATTAGGAAACCTGTGAAAAAGTCCACAGGACATAAAATGTAATACCAACCACTAAAAAATCCAATAGTAAATGAAAGTAATAATTGCAGAAAAGCCAAGCGTAGCCCGTGATATAGCGGCTATCGTTGGTGCGGATAACCGCAAGGACGGTTATTTAGAAGGGAACGGATATTGTGTAACGTGGGCATTTGGCCACCTCATAGGACTGGCAATGCCGCAGGACTATGGTATTACAGGATTTCAGGCTGAAAACCTACCGATACTTCCTGCCGAATTTAAGTTATTGCCTCGTCAGGTAAAGGACGGTAAAGAATACAAACCTGATCCGGGCACAATGAAACAACTTAAAGTTATCAAAGAGTTATTTAATAAATGTGAGCGTATAGTGGTTGCGACCGATGCAGGACGTGAAGGGGAGTTAATTTTCAGATATATATATAATTATCTGGAGTGTTCCCGCCCTTTCGACCGTCTTTGGATAAGCTCTCTCACGGATCAGGCTATCCGCAAAGGATTGGAGAACCTACGTCCGGGAAAAGAGTACGACAACCTGTATCGTTCGGCAAAAGCCCGGAGCCAAGCCGATTGGGTTGTCGGGATAAACGCTTCACAAGCCCTGTCAATATCAGCCGGGCACGGCGTATGGTCATTGGGACGGGTGCAAACACCTACACTCGCCATGATATGCAGCCGTTATCTGGAAAACAAAGATTTCAAACCGCAAACCTATTTTCAGGTAAAATTGCATACGGCAAAAGATGCAACCCAGTTCGCCGCTATTTCCACAGAACGGTACAACACAAAGCAGGAGGCAGACGACATCTTAAACCGTGTCCGATCCGCCGAATCCGTAAACGTGATAAGCGTAGAAAAGAAAGAAGCCAATCAGGAACCGCCATTGCTCTACGATTTGACTACTTTGCAGAAAGAAGCGAACAGCCGCCATAGTTTTTCAGCAGATAAAACCCTGTCGGTAGCCCAGTCGCTTTACGAAGCGAAACTTATTTCCTATCCAAGAACGGGCAGCCGTTATATTTCCGATGATGTTTTTGCCGAGATACCCGCCCTTATAGGTCAGTTATCCGGTTACGCTCCATTCGGCAACTATGCAAAAATAATGTCAGGGGCAAGCCTGAACAGGCGTTCTGTAAATGATAAGAAAGTAACAGACCACCATGCTCTGATTATCACCGAAAATATGCCGAAAGATATTTCAGCCGACCAACGTATCATATACGATATGATTGCTGCCCGAATGTTGGAAGCCTTTTCCGGCAAATGCACCAAAGAAAACACAAGCGTTTCTTTGGATGCTTCGGGCATTGCTTTTTCAGTCAAAGGTAGCATTATCCTTATTCCCGGTTGGCGTGCCGTATTGAACGCACCTGATGAAGAAAAAGGATGCTCCGGCACTTCCATCCCTGTCCGATGGGGATGTACTTCCCATTAACGGAACGGACTTACTGGAGAAACAAACCAAGCCCCGCCCATTACATACGGAAAGTAGTTTATTATCTTCTATGGAAACCTGTGGTAAAGACCTTACCGACGAAACGGAACGGGAAGCGCTCAAAGAATCGGGTATCGGAACACCTGCCACCCGTGCCGCTATTATCGAAACGCTTTTCTCCCGTGAATATATTCAGCGTGAAAAAAAATCCCTTGTTCCTACCAATAAAGGATTGGTAGTCTATCTGGCTATCCGTGATAAAAAAATAGCGGACGTAGCTATGACCGGAGCATGGGAAAGCGCATTGAATAAAATAGCAACGGGAGAAATGGATGCCGATACCTTTCATAGAAGTATCGAAGTATATGCCGCACAGATTACCACCGAATTACTGGAGAAGAAAATCGAAGGCGGCAATACAAGAGAGAGCTGTCCATGTCCGAAATGTAAAAACGGTCAGGTAGTAATATTCCAAAAGGTTGCAAAATGTAACAATGAGGCTTGCGGACTGACAGTATTCCGGAATAAATCAGGAAAAGACCTGACGGACGGACAACTGAAAGACCTGCTTACCAAAGGCAAGACAGGTACTATCAAAGGCTTTAAGAGTAAAGAAAATAAGCCTTTTGATGCTGCCGTAGCTTTTGATGCAGAGTATAAAACGATATTCCAATTTGATAATTCCAAAAAGAGGAAAAAGTAATGAAAATAAGTTTGTTATTAAATTTAGGACAGGCATTGACGAGAAATGCAAATCTGGATAAGCCGACTAAAATGCTATATTCTTTTATTGATTATTGTAAAAGTCATGATTTTCCATATCCTACTATTCCAAGAATCGGAGAATTTATTTCATTGGAAGAGTTCTTTATAGAATGGGCGAAATCGCTTGATGACTGCGAATTAAATATGCTTGATAATATTAATTCGCTAACTACGTGTATCGGTAAGGAAATTAAGGTCATCAATGTTATTCACAATGTAAATCGCTCAGTCCTGTACTGTTCTGACTTGTATAAATTGGAATAAAACAGCTATCTTTGCCACTAAGAAGTTCATATGGCACAGGTTTTAATGAGAAATTATTAAATCTATCCTATTGAATTTTTTAGTGGTGGCACTGGGGAGGGATACCCCGGTGCCTTTTGCTTATCCGTATCAATAGTTTTCCACTAAAAAATTCATAGTTATGAAATACAATTCAAATTTAGAGCCTGCGGAAATGTCATACTTCCGGCTCAATCTACTTTCTTATTTACGTGATTCCCACCCCGACAAAGCAAATGACCTTTCATTTATTGCCGGACGTGGGGATATGGCAGCCGAAGCGTACAGCGAAGCCGTAAAAAGCGGTTTAGACCATATTCAAGCTGCCGAAATTGCAAACGAAGCCTTATTCAAAGGCTTACACTTTTCACCTTATAATATAGTAGTTGAAATACTTTGGAACGAGTTTTTCGACGAAGTTTCTCCGGGTGGTGCCCAGGCAAAGGCAAAAGAACTAATGCCCGAATGTCAGGCGGTATTTGCTAAATACAACCTTAGTGATGATTATGCCGAAACGACAGAGTACCAGTCGCTTTATACAGAGCTTGTCGGCACGATCCTGATACTGCTCGAAAATGAGTTACAATAAGCGAACTCATTTGCGTCAGAATATTGACGCAATAAAGTTAGCGTTAAGGCTCGACAAGGAACAAAAAAAGGCAACACCCGAAGAACGGGAAATACTCGCAAAATATTCAGGCTTTGGAGGGATTAAGGCAATCCTTAACCCTGCCGACAAACCCGAAGATATTGAGCGGTGGTCTAAATCCGAAGTCGAGCTTTTCCCGTTGGTGCAAGAACTCCACGAGGTACTCCGTGAAAGTTCTCCCACACCGGAAGTTTACAAACGCTATGTCAGTTCCCTGAAAAGTTCTATCCTTACGGCATTTTATACGCCGAAGCCTGTTATTGATGTGTTAGCGGATGCACTAAAGGATAGCGGTATAACTCCGACACGCTTTTTAGAACCCAGTGCCGGAACAGGTGCGTTTATTTCTTCTTTCAAAGATATTGCACCTGAAGCTAACGTAACCAGTTTTGAAAAAGACCTGCTAACAGGTAAAATTCTATCGCACCTTTATCCTGATGATAAGGTACGGATTGAAGGTTACGAAAAAATGGAAGGACGCTATTCACAGCATTTTGATGTGATTGCATCTAATATCCCTTTTGGAGATGTTTCGGTATTCGATCCGCTACTGTCCAACCATGAAATACCCGCCGTCAAACAATCGACACAGGCGATACACAACTACTTTTTTGTAAAAAGTGTCATGTCGGCCAGAGAAGGCGGGTTAATCGCCTTTATTACCAGTCAGGGCGTACTCAATTCGGAACAAAACAAACCGATACGGGAATACCTGATGAACTCTTGCGATGTTGTTTCAGCTATCCGTTTGCCGAACAACCTCTTTTCCGACCATGCCGGAACTGATGTCGGCAGCGACCTGATTGTATTACAACGGAATAATAAAAATATAGTTCCAAGCCAACGACAGCAGGATTTTATCGAATCCCGCAAATTATCTAACGGCATATCTATTAATAACCTGTTCCGTGATTTCAACAGAGTAGTACAAACCCGTTCCAAAATCGACACCGATCCATACGGCAAACCTGCTATTGTTTTTACCCATGAAGGCGGTATTGAGGGAATAGCCACAGATTTGCGGCAAATGCTGAAAGATGATTTTTCAAAACATTTGGATTTGCAGCGTTACCAAAACTATGCACAGGAAAACCCGGCACAGTCGGTAACACAACAATCTCAATCTGCAAAATTGGATAACAGCAATCAGATAACCGAACAGGATATTCAGGAATTAAGTGATTACGCTTCTGAAATGGACAGAAAACTGTATGCCGAACGTCCGCCACAACCCGAAGATTTTGGAATTAAAGAAAAAAAGCAGAATGAAACAGAAGAAAGACAACCGGCTGCTCCAAATACTTTTAGAGGTACTCTTTTCGATATGGATGATCCTGCCATTAAAAAAGCGCCGACTACGGAGGCGAAACCCCAGTCCGTAACGCAGGAACCATTAATAACGCTCTATGACCTTTTCGGCTTTACCCAAGAGGAACGCAGTCAGGTAAACAAACCCAAAAAGAGAGGTAGAAAATTCAAATTACAGGCAAGCAAGTCAAAGGAACTGCCGTTTATGGACTGGCGGGAAGAAATGGCGCATAATGCAGCGCAGCAACGGGAAAAGCTACAACAGGAAAGCGCCGAGGCCTATCCCGTATTCGATGCCCGTCGGGAAGAACAGTTGGAACGGCTGAAAGAGGAAGCCGAACGGGAACAGCAGGAACGCATGAAACCTGTTCCTTTCCTATTGGAAGATATACCGTCCCATTACCGTGATGGCTCACTTGTTACCGACGAAAATAATCGTATCGGTTATTTGCGTGATTTGAATGGATTTCAGCCGATGTTCCATCCGCTTCAGCTCACCGGAACACAGCAGGCGAAAGCATCCCTTTATATTGAAATACGGGACACTTATCACCACCTGTACAGCAACGAAGCAACAAGGTTGGAAGCCAATCCTGCATTAAGGGAAATGCTTAACCGACTGTATGATGATTTTACCCGCCGTTTCGGAAATATAAACGATGCGAAAAATCTTAGTCTTATAAAAATGGATGCCGGAGGAACGGAAATTCTTTCTCTGGAACGGTATATCGACGGTAAAGCCGTCAAAGCAGATATATTTCAACAACCGGTTGCCTTTAATCCCAATGAGATTACCCATGCCGATAATGCACGGGAAGCCCTGACCGCTTCGCTCAATAAACATGCAACGGTAAACCTTGAATATATGGCAGGGCTTACAGGGGGGACTTCGGATGAAATACTGGAGGAACTCAAAGGGCAGGTATTTTTCAATCCAATGATAGGCTCTTATGAAATTAAAGACAAGTTCATAAGTGGTAATGTTATCTCCAAAGCGGAACACGTAGAGCGGTATATAGAAAACCACCCCGACAATGAAGCGGCAAAAGAATCATTAAAGGCTCTGAAAGAAGCAATACCCCGTCCGATAGCATTCGAAGATTTGGATTTTAATTTCGGAGAACGGTGGATACCGTCGGGCATTTACAGCAAATACGCTTCACATTTGTTTGATACGAATGTATCGGTGCATTATGCTCAAAGCCGTGATGAATACACGCTCAAAGCCGACAGCAAAAATATCAAGATATGGGATCAGTACGCTGTTAAGGCAACAAGCCGGACTTTCGACGGTATCGCCCTGATGAAACACGCCTTGCATAATACCTCTCCTGATATAACAAAGAAAGTCAATAAGTTGATTGACGGGGAAATAAAAGAGGTCAAGGTACGTGATTCCGAATCTATTCAACTCGCCAATTCCAAGATTGACGAGATACGGAACGGTTTCGTTGAATGGCTTAACGAACAATCACCGGAGTTCAAAGACCGACTGGCAGATAAATACAACCGTACATTTAATTGTTTCGTCCGTCCGGAGTATGACGGAAGCCACCAAGAGTTTCCGGGACTGGATCTGAAAGGCTTGGGTATTCCCGACCTATACAATAGCCAAAAGGATGCAATTTGGATGGATAAACTCAATGGCGGGGGTATTATCGACCACGAAGTCGGGGGCGGTAAAACCCTGATAATGTGTGTAAGCGCCTACGAGAAAAAACGTTTGGGATTGGTAAATAAACCGCTCATTATGGCGCTCAAAGCCAATGTTCATGAAATAGCCCAAACTTTCTGTACGGCTTACCCCAATGCAAAAGTGTTGTATCCGGGTAAAGAAGATTTCACCCCTGCTAAACGGGCGAAGATTTTCAACGAAATGAAGAATAACAACTGGGATGCAATCATTTTAACACACGAACAGTTTGGTATGATACCCCAGTCACCCGAAATTCAGCAACGGATATTACAGGCGGAACTCGATAGCGTAGAAGAAAATCTGGAAGTGTTACGGGCACAAGGAAAGGAGATTTCCCGTGCTATGGAAAAAGGTTTAGTTAAAAGACAATTAAACCTTGAAGCCAAATTGGAAAATATAACCTACCAGATTGAGAACCGCAAGGATGACACCGTAGATTTCCGTCTTATGGGTATCGACCACTTGTATGTTGATGAGAGCCACCGATTCAAGAACCTGACCTTTACAACCCGACACGACAGGGTTGCAGGTCTGGGTAATGCCGAAGGCTCACAACGTGCCTTGAATATGCTTTTTGCCCTGCGTACCATTCAGGACAGGACGGGAAAAGATTTGGGAGCCACTTTTCTTTCAGGCACAACCATTTCCAACAGTTTGACAGAGTTATACTTGCTTTTCAAGTATCTCCGGCCGAACGAACTGGAACGACAGGGTATTAATACATTCGATGCGTGGGCGGCAATCTTCGCCAAAAAGTCGATAGACTACGAATTTTCGGTAACGAATGAAATTGTGCAAAAAGAACGCTTTCGGTATTTTATCAAAGTACCCGAATTGGCAGCTTTTTATGCCGAAATAACAGACTATCGTTCTGCGGAGGATATTGGTATCGACCGCCCTGTAAAGAATGAAATTCTGCATAATATTCCACCAACACCCGACCAACAGGAGTTTATACAAAAGTTGGTAGAGTTCGCCAAAACAGGTAAAGGTGAAATATTAGGACGTGCGCCATTATCGGAAAGCGAAGAAAAAGCAAAAATGCTTATCGCTACCGATTACGCGCGAAAGATGTCCCTCGATATGCGACTGATTGATCCAGTTAAATATGGCGACCATGTGGACAACAAGGCTTCCCATGTGGCTAAAATGGTATCAGACTACTACACAAAATTCAAAGACCACAAAGCAACCCAGTTCGTTTTCTCCGATTTAGGCACTTACAAACCCGGAGAATGGAACCCATGCTCCGAGATAAAGCGTAAACTGGTGGATGACTATGGAATCCCGGCTCACGAAATACGCTTTATTCAGGAAGCCAAAACGGATAAGGCTCGTAAAACCATGATTAAGGATATGAACGAGGGTAAAATCCGTGTATTGTTCGGCTCTACCGAAATGTTGGGAACCGGAGTAAACGCCCAGAAACGATGCGTTGCAATCCACCATTTAGATGCGCCTTGGCGACCGTCAGACTTGGAACAGCGGGACGGTCGGGGCATTCGCAAGGGCAATGAAATTGCGAAGCTATATGCGGATAATAAAGTAGATGTACTTATCTATGCTGTGGAAAAATCGTTAGATGCGTACAAGTTCGGTTTACTTCACAACAAGCAGCTTTTCATTCGCCAGTTGAAAAATAATTCACTGGGTAGCCGTACTATCGACGAGGGAAGTATGGACGAAAAAGGCGGTATGAACTTCTCTGAATATGTGGCAATTCTTTCCGGCAATACCGAATTACTGGAGAAAGCACGATTGGAAAAGAAAATCGCTTCTTTGGAATCCGAACGACAGGCATTCATGCGTGGCAAGTCATCATCACGTTACAAATTGGAGGATATTATATCCAATGTAGAGCAAAACAACGGGTTTATTAGCCGTATATCCAAAGATATTGAAGCGTTTAACACCCGTGTTCAGCATCAGCCGGACGGTATTACCCGCCTGAATCCTGTTCAGTTAGACGGATTACAGGGCAGTAACCCAAAAGAAGTCGGGCTGAAGCTAAATGAAATAGCCGACAAAGCCCGCACACATGGAGCGCATGAGAAAATTGGTACACTTTACGGTTTTGATTTAATGGTAAAATCTGAAACCACTAATAAAGATGGCTTCGATGTTATACAAAATCGTTTCTTTATTAAGGGAGAGGGCAATATTCTCTACAATTATAATCACGGGGTAATGGCTACTGATCCGAAGACCGCAGCACAAAATTTCCTGAATGCACTCGATACCATGCCTAAACTTTTGGAGAAGTATCAAGCGGATAATGAGAAGTTGCAAAAGGATATACCTGTACTGAAAGAAGTAGTCGAAGGTACTTGGCGTAAGGAACCGGAACTGAAAACCCTGAAAGACGAGTTAATAAAGTTGGATAGGGAAATTCAGCTCTCACTTACTCCAATCAGTGAAACTGAAGGACAAGCGGAAACTGTACCTGATAAGACTGTTTCTACTACCAATCAGAACCAGTCGCAAGGCAAGACCGAAACATCGACTGTTCGGGATGCACCATTGCCAAATACTTTGCAGGGAGTTAAAGAAATAATGGGCGATAGGCTTGTTATTGCATCGGTGGGTGGTAGTCCGCCGAAAGTGGATAAAAAGGATTCTTCTAAAAATTTCAAACTGTAAAAATAAAGCCCGTGCCTGTCATCACGACGGTACGGGCTTTTGAATATAAATTCATAAAAACTATAAATATGGAAATAGTAATGCCCTCACGGGTTTTTCTTATTGTTGCCCCTTTTCTTGTTAAAGTTTTCCCTGATGAAAATATGAACATCACTTTCTTTGTAGTATGTCTTATGATAAACTGTCTGAAAAGGCAGTTCTCCGGTACTACGATAGCGTTGCAGGGTGCGTTTACTTACATTAAGCAACATGCACAAATCCTGATTATCAAGCAAAATTTCTCCATCTAACATATTCCTACGTTTACTCATTTTATCAAGTATTTTATCTATTTTGTCGAAGCGATCCATGATACGCTCCATCCATGCTTCAAAATTTTCTCTATCTATATACATAGTATTTCGTTTTTAGATGATATGCCCTATCATAAAGTAGTTTTGATTGGACGGATCTTTTATAATTATATCTTTCTCTCGCATATATTTAATATAGCTTTTGGCGGTACGTTCCTTTACATCCATTATCTGCTGTATGCGGTCGCATAGGTCTATATAGGTCAGATGCCTTTGTGAATCGAATATCTCACGGGCAACTGTCGCCAGTTCTTTCTCTTTCCTTTTTTCTTTTTCCTCTCGTGGTTTTTCTCCGATATATATGTGCATACCTAATTCTTTATCCCACGAAAACTGCATTAAAGGAACGTCGAGAGGACTGCCGTCCCTTACTTTGAGCGCCTTCACCACTGATATTGACGGATCGCTGTCAAGTTCTATACTAAGGATTGCAGCAGCTTTGCGTTGTAATTCCGAACCAAGATGCCCACGCAATTTCAAGCCATTGGGTACATAATGAAGCACACATATAATACAGGTACGGTATATTCCTGCCAACCTGTATAGTTCATCCATAATCCTGATGCTTTCAACTTCGTCATTTGCCGATGACACTAAATCTGCTATCCCGTCAATGACAACTAAGCGAATGCCCTCATATTCGTAATGGTACTTATCCATACTCTGAACAATAGCTTGTAACCGTTCTTTTCGGGACATTCCCGTAAGAGAAAAAGCCCGTAGTTCTTCCGGTTTTTCTTCCAGTTTAGCACGCTTTAAAAGATTTGATACATTTTTGAAAAGCTGTACTTCCGATTGTTCCGTATCATAGAGCAAAACCGCTTTATGGTCGGAATTATCCCGTACATCAACGCCTAACGTATCAATGGGACGATTGTCGTTTCTTATCGAACCTGCAATCAGGGCAGCAACATAGTTGCTTTTTCCTGTGCCTTCACCGCCAGTAATACAAAGTATGTTACCCTGTGTGCCCAGTGGTACGTCGCCGGCAGATATAACTTCTTCTGCTTTTGCCGGAGGATTGTTAAAATCAATTTCGCATGATTTCAGCATGGTCATTGTTTCATTATATAGGTTATCAAGAAAATCGAGAAATAATTGTCGGAACTCTTTCCGGCTATTACCCTTACTGAAATAGTCGGTAATATCTTTGTCCTTTTTTTCTCCCGAAAGTGGGAGTACAAGACGTTTAACACCATATTCGGACAATGCCTTTTCATGCTTCACCGCACTATCTGTTCCTGTTTTATCTGCATCATAGAGCAGTACAATATGTTTAAACCGGAATGTCAGTTTGTAGATGATCCCTGTCGGGATTATAGAGGTTTCACTATTAAAGCAGATAGCGTGGAATCCATGAGCGGCAAGTGTCATCACGTCTTTTTCTCCGCCGGTGATAAACAGCGTATCTCCTTTGGCGGGTAATTGCTCCAGTCCGAAACAGTAATTCTCCCCGATATTACCACCATATAAAAAACGGACTTCCGAAAACGGACGGTAAATCTTCACATACCGTTTACTCATATATCCGAAAATAGGCTCATTTTCTGATGAAGTATAGTAGAATGGTTTATTGTCTTTATTTTCGCTTCTAAATTCTTTCAGGGAAACTGTTTTGTAGTATTTCAATATTTCGGGCGTAATACCTGATTGCTTCCAAAAATCCAGTTCTTTTTGAGTGAATTTTTGTTGAATGATATTATACGGTTTGTTTTTGGGTAGTTCAGGCGTAGGCTGTTGTTTGTTCGATGTGATTGGCTGCGGAGTATGAGAGTAATCGGAATCACCCAGTCCTAATGCCATATCCCTGTTTATTGTCTTTAATATTTCGACAAAATCAGCTCCATTGCTACAATCCAAACCGTTCAATCTTCCAACGAAGAAAAAGCAATCGCCACTGTAATCGTCATTGCCGAAATCCTTAATTTTATAAACGCCATTACGACGGTCAAAATATACATTGCACGATGCTTTACGGTCTTCATACAAAGGATTAAGGAAATTACGTCCTGTTTTCCATTGGACTGGGATATAGTGTTTGAATACGTCCAAACCGTTATTCGTCCGTCTTAATAATTCGTCTTTGTTGAGCATGGAGTTTATGATTATTTATAAGGTCATTCATACATTCATCGGTGCTGCGGATTCTTTTCTCAGTAAGCATCCGTTTTATTTCAGCAATGGTATAATATGATTTGCCGGAGATAATGGAATAAGAAATCATCCGGTTACTTCGCAAACGTTGAAGTGTTCGTTCGCTGATTTTGAGAAAGGTGCAAACTTCGTAACTGTCCACCCACATTTCGTCCGGGTTGGTAGTATCATCATCCTGATGATCTATCACGAATTTCGCTATGGCATTAATTTTGGAAACTAATTCTTTGTATGCCTGTGATTCTATTGTAATGACATCCATAATTGCTACTTATTGAATTGATGCAAAGTTCGGAAGTTGCAAAAACGTAGAATGACAAGTTGCTATAACTATTTTTGAAATTTCATTCTAAATATCTAATAATCAGAATGTTTTAGTTTTGTTTTTTTAGGAATGTAAAGTGAGAATCTTTACATTGGGTATTTTTGGAAGAAAAAGACGTAAAAAAGCCCTGAAAATGATAGTTTTTCAGGGCTAAAAGAGGGAAAATCCGTTAAGATAAACTTTATATCATCTTTATATTGATTTTCTCATAACTTATTGATAATGAATTGATTTTTATAATTACTTCTGCTGTTTTTTTATTGACCACCTGACATTTTACCTGTTATCGTCATCATCCATTTTTTTGTTAAGGCTATCTCGCAATGAATCAAGATATAAAGTCCGGCTTTCTTTCCGGTTTCTGATATTCAAATAGATGCGGTAAAACTCTCCGGCATCGGTATTGAAAACATTACAGAAATAATCTATCAACTCTTTAATATCAATGTTTCCATAATTTATGCTTCCTTTTGCATATATAGCATAAATCAGTTCGACAAGTTCTGTTTTAGTTCCTGTCCAAGTATGTTTTATACGGGGAAATTTAGAGTTATCCATTTCGTTTTCAGGATGTTTTTCCAGTTTATTTAATTCAGCATTGAGATAAATACGGAGCATCTCATTGGCTAATATTTTAGAAACTTTGTAATCAAAACTGGTAGAAAAATTATTATCCCTTTCAAAGTAGAAGCAATCTACATTAAGTTCAATATTCGGCTCTACCCGAAGAAAATAATAACGGTCAAGATGAGTCTTCTCTGTCCTGTAATACTGGTAGAAATCTAAGTTTTTATCAAAATAATCTTTTATCCTGTCTAATTCCCTTATTATATAATTTTTCTGTGCCGTATCACTTCCAGTCGGTCGATTAGTTTCTATCTTATAAATCTCCGAGTAATAGATTAATTTGCTGAAAAGTTGGGGTTTGTACTCTTTAAAAAAACATATTTCTTCATCATCACTTTTGAACTTATAATCGTTCAGTTTCATCTTTAGCTGTTGCATAATTCCTTTTAGCAACAAAACTGCTTTTTTAGCTTTTCTTAAAGAGGCTTCTTCTTCCAGTTCAATAGCTTCAAGCTGATCATTCACTTTTTCGATTATAGTATTGACGTGTTTATTCATAAGGCTATATTTTAGGTACAAACCCCAACAGGGCATAATTAAAATTTCATTTTCAAAATCCTAATAGCGTTCAATATCGCCAATAACGATACCCCAACATCAGCAAATACCGCTTCCCATAAGGTTGCAACACCTCCTGCACCCAAAATCAACACAATGAGCTTTACACCAAAAGCCAGACTTATATTCTGTATAACAATTCGGCGTGTAGCTTTGCCTATTGTTATAGCCGTTGCTATCCGGCTCGGTTGGTCTGTCTGAATAATAACGTCTGCCGTTTCTATGGCAACGTCGCTACCCAGTCCACCCATTGCAATGCCTACGTCGCTCATGGCAAGAACAGGCGCATCGTTTATCCCATCGCCTACAAAAGCAATGTTATTACCCGGATCGGACTTCAACTGCTCTACATACTCAACCTTTCCTTCGGGCAGCAGATCGCCATGCGCTTGCGTAACGTTCAACTCTGTGGCAAGCTGCGAAACGATGGCCTGTTTATCTCCTGACAGCATTACAATATTCTTAATTCCTAACTCACGCAAAGCGTTCACGGCTGTAGCTGCATCCTCTTTCGGAGCATCGGCTACCAGAATATATCCGGAATAGATGCCATTGATAGCGCAAACAACAATCGTTTCGGGTATAGTCGCTATTTCCGGCGGGAACTCTACATTGTTTTTTATCAATAATTTAGGATTACCCACAAGAACTATTTTACCATTGATAGAAGCCTGTAAGCCGTGCCCTGCGATTTCATTCACAATCTCCGGCTTAATTACTTCGATATTCTGCTCTTTTGCATATTCCACAATAGCTTTCGCTATGGGATGCGTACTTTGCGTTTCAACCGAAGCCACTAAATTCACAAGGTCTGTTTCGAGCAGAAAATCTGCCGGAACAATCTTTTGTACCTTGAAAACTCCCTGTGTCAGTGTTCCGGTTTTATCCATCACCACCGTATTTACTTTGGTAATGGCTTCCAAATAGTTGCTTCCTTTAAATAGTATTCCTTTACGGCTTGCCGCCCCGATACCACCAAAGTAGCCCAACGGTATGCTGATAACCAAAGCACACGGGCAGGAAATAACGAGGAATACCAATCCACGATAAACCCAGTCGTACAACACAAAATTGAATGCCGGATTAATAGCAGAGTATGCCAGTGGTAATAACACTATAAGCGCAGCCAGTGCCACCACTATCGGAGTATAGATGCGGGCAAATTTGCGTATGAACTGTTCTGCGGGTGCCTTTTTTTCTGTGGCGTTCTGAACAAGGTCAAGAATACGAGCCAAAGCACTCATACCAAATGGTTTCGTTACTTCAATTCTTGAAACATTGTCGGTAAGTATCATACCTGCAAATACGTCCTCATTTTTCCGTATCGTTCTGGGAACACTCTCTCCAGTTAATGCCGAAGTATTAAAAGATGCCGATTCATTCAGTAAAATTCCGTCAAGAGGCACTCTTTCGCCTACCTTGACTTCCACAATATCACCTACATTTACATTCTCCGGCGACATTATTTCAGTTTTATCCATCTTAATAACTGTCGCTGTTTCTGGTCGGACATCAAGTAATGCACTAATGCTCCTTTTTGCACGGTTTACCGCTGCATCCTGAAAGAGTTCGCCTACGGCATAGAACAGCATTACTGCAACGCCTTCGGGGTATTCTCCGATAAAGAACGCCCCGATGGTAGCTATACTCATCAATGTAAACTCGCTGAATACGTCTTTCTGGCGAATGGCTTCCCATGCTTCTTTTATCACCGGTAAGCCTACCGGAATATAAGCGATGATATACCATGCGAGTTGTACCCACTTATCGGCAAAGAACGAAAGCCCGACAGCGGAAAAGATGATGCCTGCAATCAGCATCACAAAGGAGAT
>Ga0207420_1001139_pt1 | contig 17487 bp, 26 predicted proteins | sample ThiBio_inoc_biof_FD_183941 | JGI IMG/M metagenome (GOLD analysis project Ga0207420, IMG submission 183941) | Wastewater bioreactor microbial communities from Cape Town, South Africa - Thiocy_inoc_biof (SPAdes) | ecosystem: Engineered > Bioremediation > Thiocyanate > Unclassified | place: South...
GACCCGGGGTGAAGTCGATGCCGGTGATGCTTGGCACAAACTTGTCCGTATAGGTCAGGATTTCTGACACGGAGCCATCGGCACGGGTCTCGAATGTCGTCTTGAGATCACGCTCCTTGAAGGTGTCGCCTTTGATCAGGAGACGCCTCCCATTGCCAGACTCCACCACCCCCGAGATTTGTCCCGCTGCCAACGCCAGCGCCAAATGCCAGTCTGAAAGCGCACGCAAGGGCCGGCGGTGAGTATCGTCAGCACGCACAAAGTGCGTCCCGAACATCGGCCAGAGTGTATTCTTGCGAACACGCTCAAGCTCAGCCTGGAGCTGGGGACCGTCAATGCGAATTGACGTGAAGCGTGCTTCGGCCTCCTTGATCTGTGGCACCAGATATTGCTCACCCTGCCAATATTCCGGCAATACAGCGGGCACTTCCCCTCGACCACAGGCCTCCAGCACCTTCTGCACGCTTGGATCCGTTCCGTCTGCACGACGCTTCACGCCAAACACGACGCACTGCTTGAACCGTGTTTCCGGCGCCATGAATGCCTGAACCTGTTCGAAGTGCCGGGCAATCATTCCGGAGAACTCTTTGTCCAGAACGTAGTGCGGAACGATGAGCACCATGACACCGCCGAACTGCAGCCAGGCAACCGTCTTGCGATAGAACACCTTCTCAAGACGATCACCCCGGGAACGATCTCCCGTGGCCGCCTTGTCCGATACGACATCGCCATACGGTGGATTCAGGAACAGCAGCCCCTGACTGCGAGCCGATACAAACACGTCGTTCACATCGCTGTGCGCGACTGTGTCGAGTATCCCCTTGGCATGCCACGCGCGCTCCGCATCGAACTCGATGCCGTTGGCCACGACAGATGCTCCGCATTGAATCAGGTGGTGCTTAACTTCAGCCAATGCCGTTCCTTCGCCGCAGCACGGGTCAAGAATACGCAGTTGCCCACCACCAATGTCGAGCGCCTGGAGAATCCGGGCCAGCGTCACTTCGTCCGTCGGGAAATATCCGTTCTTGATAAAGTTCTGGGCCAAACGTGGAAAGATGAGGCTCATGCCGACACCTCGCTTTCCGGCTCATCCGACGCCGAAACCCCGTCGATTTTTCCCTGCAGTGCAATGATTTGCGGGATGCCGAAGTCGCTTTCTGTGTAAGCAATTTCGCTGCCACCGAAGCGGTACGACTCATCCGCCCACCTGTGTGCTTCCCGCTTTACTGTAAGTAGCAAATCCAGCCCCTGGGTAATCAGGTTCACCTCAGACTCCGAGAACGCTTCTCTCATCATGATGATCCCCTTTAGATAATGCCCAGAAGGCTGAGCCAGCTATCGGGATGGTCGGGCTCGACACAATCCCCTTCCGGGGTTTCACATACCGAGTCGAGCACCCACACCTCGATTTCGGACATTGATGGCACCTGATAGGTCTGTCCGCGCCACTGAATCGTTTTGGGAAATACCATTGCCGCTCTCCTAAATAAAAACGCGGAGGCAGCCGTCCCCTTGCGGGGTGGATGCACCCCGCTGGGTTGATGAATTGAATCCCGGCCTCCATGCCCTTGTGGGAGCATCGAGGCGTTCCGGTCTCAGGGACTGACCGGACTCATAAGGCAATGCGTGACGCGCATCGGTCGGGCTGATACTGACAGCCAGCAGTGAAACACCTCAAAGGCCCGGAGCCTTTCTCCAACACGCCGGCATCACCCGCGCGTTCGAGAAAAGCCCCCCGAATTGGCGGGGCATATGTCCAGATGTCTCAAACGAAGTATCTGTAGTTTTCGAGTGCTTTGGCACCTTCCAGGCGTGTTCTGAATGATCCAATGCGGGAGCCATCCACCCACTCTGCTTCCCAATGCCCTGGACGCCCGCTCAGCATGCCAATTCGCCCTGGGCATGGGGTGCCGTCCACCAGAAGGCGAACTTCGTACATTCCCGCCTCACGGCGAGTGATCTGATAGGTGCTGGTAGCCACCATACGACCCTCCAAAAGATCGCGGAGGCAGCCATCCCCTTGCGGGGTGGTTGCACCCCGCTGGGTTGAAAATCGCTGACGCTAAGCTGCCATGGTGTTGGCGCTTCGAGCTTGTTCGAGGTAAGCATCTTCCTCGCCATTCAAGCCGATCATGCCTGCCTGAACCATTCTCGACACGTCGTCCGAAAATGATTCGGTCAACATGACTTTGGCTGCAGTTACCTTTCCGATCGGTGGATGATCACTGTCTTCCAGAAAACTCACGCACTCGGCATGGGTTGCCCGTATGACTACGTCCCTCCAGCTATCGAGCAACGGCACAGGCGAGAGGGTCTTGTACGAAGACCATATCCCCTGCAGCAATCGAGGCCTTGCTTCCGGTGTAAATGGCTCGTCCAGCATGAACCACGCGGTCTTGGTAGACCTGTCAGGCTTTAGCAGAGCTGCATCGTATATCCAGGTGTGGACAAGGTTCCCAAAGAGGTTGTCCCTGGGTAATCGTCCGCTGAATTTTGTCAGCCGGTCCGGACTGCGTACATGGACTTGCTCGACCGAGCGGCCATCGCCGTCATTGACTGGCGTGAGGCGGAAACCAGACAAGCCTCCGCAGCTTTCCTTCAGGGTGAATGCGGCGAGAAGCTGCTGAATTGCAGTGTCTCGACCGTACAGGGAGAGGAACATCAACTCACCCGATTCGTCCCGGATGCAAGCATCCGCATACAGGTCAGAGAGTTCCGATATTTTGTAAAGCATGGCGTGCTCCTGGAAAAAAGGGGAGCACTTTCCCGGAGGGGAGTCGTGACTCCCCATGGGGTGGTTGAACTGCAATGGAATTCCAGGTCGGAAGACCCGCCGTTTTCAGGAACCGAACGGCATTCAAGGGCGATGCATAACGCGCATCGGTCGGGCTGAAACTGACAGCTAGCAGGCACAACTATTTTATTTAGCTCGTTTCAATCCACTTTCTACTCCTTTTCAATCAAAAAAAGGAGGGGAATCCCCCGGAGGGGATTACACCCTCCGGGTAGCCGCATTGAGCGGAATTTACTTGAAGCTACATTTTCGCTGCCACCAGCCAGCGATAAACACCCATCAGGCTTGTAAGCGTGAAGCCGATCTGCATTACAACCAGTCCATGCGCGCCAACCTTGATTCCATAAGTAATCCAGGCACCATTGGACAGCAGGAAGAGCAGCCAGCCGAAGCGGCTTGCCCTCACATTGAGCGCGAGCAATGCAGCGCCAGCCAGACCAAGAAATGCTCCGGCCCACTCAAATACCCACAGGGGAATGTCAGACATAGGGTTCATGCAGCTTTAAGGACAGCATTGCCAAGTACTGCCCTGACCTCCTCAGATAGTGATTCTTCCGCCCATTTTCTCCCAACATGGCCCCATACCGCAGACTCGTCGATCAGTTTCAGGCAATTACCCTCGGCCGAAAACACGTCGACCGCCACTCCGTAACAGTCACCCGCCAGCCAGGCGTTGTACGACTCAAGTGCCTGACGCGCAAATTCGACTGCCTTGGTGCGCGCTGCATCAAGGCCACCCTTTTCCTTGATCGAATCAAGCTCATCACGCAAGCATTGATCGGGCACCCAAACACCAGCACCGCGAGCCGTATCAAACAGACACTGCTGTCCCAAGCCTGTCACAGACCAAACCTGGCCTCCATGCTCATAGCAATCGAGCATTACAGTGTAGGGCTCTCCTACTTGGCCTGACAATCTGGCTAATTGCCAAGCCTTATCAAGCAGGCTCTCCCAGGCGATGTGCTCACGTACTTTCTCCGCGAGCCAGGATTCCCGGTGATAGGGAAGCTGGCCTGTGAAGTCCCCGACGAAGTACTCAAGCGCCTGATCGCGGCTCAGCCCACTTTTATTGGCGCACTCCAGGATGAACGCAACCAGATCGACCTGGAACCTGGACCTGACCAACTCCTTCAAGGCAGACTCCGCCTCGCGCTCGACCACTCTCAGGGATAGATCACGTTGCCAGTCCGAATCCAGGCCAAGTGCGGCTTGCATCCTGGCGTGCTGGCCCGAATGACGGTGCGATGAATAGATATGTCCCATTCCGTCACAGTCGTCTAAAGGATTTTCGACATCATGATCGTCAACAAGGTAGCCAACTGCGATCAGGCCACCCTGCTTTTCGATCTTGTGTTCCACGTAGCTCATGACGCAGGAAGGCTCGAAGCTCAACTCGGCGGTCAATCCATCCACGTCAATCTCGGATACTTTGCGGGTACGGAAATTCATAGCGCTGCTCTCCTAAATAAAAACGCGGAGGCAGCCGAACCCAGTGCGGGGTGGTTGCACCCCGCTGGGTTGAAATAACAAATTGAATCCCAGCTTCCGTAGAAGCGTTCCGGTCTCAGGGACTGACCAGACTCATAAGGCGATGCATGACGCGCATCAGTCGGGCTTAACTGACAGCCAGCAGAGAAACGCTGCAGCAGCAATTGCTTAAAGAATTACGTCCTGCGTCCAGGCACCAGCCTGCAGTGCCTGTTGAGCAGCGGCATGCGTCTGAAAATACTCAACGCTCTCTTTTGAAACAGGGCCATCCCCATCGGCCGTGCCGATATAGAAGCCTGAATTACTTTGAAGCGCTTGAAGCGGTAGCTCTAATTTGCACCACTGTCTTGCCAGTTGACCGTACACACCTTTCTCCTTCGATGAAGGGACATACTCCCCAAGAGGGAGTGAAAACGCCCCGCTGGGTTGATGAATTGAATCCCGGTATCCATGTCCTTGTGAGGACATCGAGACGTTCCGGCCTCAGGGACTGACCGGACTCATAAGGCGATGCGTGACGCGCATCGGTCGGGCTGTTACTGACAGCCAGCAGTGAAACACTTCAAAGGCCCGGAGCCTTTCTCCAGCACGCCGGCATAAGCCCGCGCGTTCGAGAAAAGCCCCCAGATGGGGGGCTTTAAAAGAAAATCAGGGCAGAGGCCGATCAATCGGCATCCATTGCTGAATGCCCCGGGTTCCGCCCCATTCCATTTCACTTTCAACGAAGCGGTCTACGACAGGGTGATACTCGCAGAATCGTCCTTCGATCATCCGCCCGAACGACATCGCCCCTGACGCAGAGATCACGACCACCGACTGTTGTTCACCCGGAAGTGCATCCTGCGTTTTGACCCAGCTGAATTGACCGGGCAGGCACACGACACCATAGGCCTCAGTACCGGGAACAGGTTTTTTCGTACCGGTATCGATCCTGGCCATTCCGATGAACAGGAAGCCCATTGCAAGTCGGCCATTTTTCATTTGCCTATCAATTGCAGCCTCGAAGTCCTCCCTCTCAAGGTGGTACTGTTCGCCACACTCCGCCTGGAAGGCTTTGGCTGCATCCACATAATCAACCTCTGTAGTCGCCAGGATAATCCCGTACCCATCTGGATCCTTGATGCCAAGCTGACGAGCGGCTTCTGTTACGGTAATGCCAAGGCCAAATAACATATTGCTCTCCTTAATAAAAAGTTAGGGGAGCACTTTCCCGGTAGGGAGTCGTGACTCCCCATGGGGTGGTTGATGAAACAAAATCCCGGCCTCTTGCGAGGCGTTCCGGCTTCAGGGACTGACCGGACTCAAGCTTTCAAGAAACTCGCTTCATGGCACTACATCCCATGAAATACGCAACGATCAGCCAATTCGGCTAGTGACTCCCACTCATCAAATGATCGGCACTCATCCAGGAATTCCTTGATGAGCGCCAACGCAATCGAGCGGTTCCCACTGTCCAGGGGCAGGAGGTCATTGAATTTCCACCCACCTTCACCGTGCAACGCCTTGATGAGCCTGGCCAACGCTCTACCACCGCCCGTATCCCCCAAACTTCGCTGAATCTGCTCTGCCTGAAGGAACACATCGTTGGCGACTTCCTCAGCCTGTTGGGCACGGAAATCGTCAACTGTGATGGTAAGAATCTCAGCCTGAGGAGGCATGCTCGATTTCCTGTTCACTCTTCCTTCCTGGACCATCCTTGGGACTTGGCATCGAACACGTAACCCATCTCCTTCAGCCGGTCACGCTGGCTGCGGAAGACCGCTCGATCCACAGTGGGGTCAAGTTTCACGTCCCTGCTAACCCAGACAAGGTCGGCAAGATCGGCCCCAAACAATTCCAGCAACTCCTGGAAAACCGGGTCCTGGTTTTCATGCTCCTGAACCAGCGCAGCTGGAACAGGAATATCGGATGGACCGGTTTGACTCGCTGCTGCTGTGGGCTCTGTGGCGATTGGATCGGGTTCGGTCGGCACGTCCTCAATCTTGCCCTCATCAACCGTGTCCAGAAATATTTCCATTACCTTCGCGCGGATGTCGGTGGTCGATTTACCGCGCCAAATATACGAACTGAGGTAAAAGTTCTCGACGAGAAACTCACCCTCGTATCGGCCTTCCGAGAACTGATCAAGGATGGACTCCTTGACCTTGAATTCTCCGATCGGGGTGGTCAGGTCGCCGACGCAGAACTTGCCGTTGGCACCTTTGATTTCCTTGATTACAAGCGTTCCATTGATGCGAATAGACATAATGCTCTCCTTAAGAAACAGAAAAAAAAGGGAGCACTTTCCCCAAAGGGAGCGTGACTCCCCATGGGGTGGTTGAACTGCGATGGAATTCCAGGTCAGAAGACCCGCCGTTTTCAGGAACTGAACGGCTTTAATGGGCGATGCATAACGCGCATCGGTCGGGCTGATACTGACAGCCAGCAGTGAAACTTTGGCAAACGGCTTATCCAAGATGGCCAGTTCTCCTGGATACCCCGCTCGCGGGGCAGGATGGGTTGGTCATGATTCAATGTGGCTGGTAATGGAACCCCTGCTCAACTCTTCCATATAGGAAGCGACGCGCCGCACTGAGGGGCTCGGCGCGAATTTTGGGATGCGGCAAACCGCAAATGCCGTGACCGTTCTGGCCGTCACAACCCATGATCTGATCGATACCCAGAAGGCTTGCCCGAAACCTGGTCTCGGGTAAGCCTTCTGGCGGGTGTAGGGAAGACGGGTTATCGGTCCGTCTCAGGGATGAGGAAACAGATGGGGATGCATCCGTCGCCAATGTAACCCCTGGGAAACCTGCGGAGGAATCCCAATCCGGTATGAGGGGCTGCCCGGACTAAAAGCCAGCGCTTAGGGCGCCAATCCTGCTGTACTCAGCAAACGAGAAACTGGGTTTACCGAAACGGGCATGGCCCGCTTGGGTAAACGCCCAGAGGCTGGGCGTTTCCTTCGATCAACCGAAACAGATTCTATCAGCCAGGATGGATTGGATGCGACGGAACCGGAGTACATCCCGTTCACGAAGCAAACCCCGACGACGTGCAATGCAGTGAAACCACCTGGCGTCCTCGATCGGCACTTCAGCCTTGGCCATCAATTGAAGGAAGTTTAGTGAGAGTTGCTGATTCATGGATGTCTCCTGTTGGTTGGTTGCGGGGTTTTCACCGGAGGGTTGGCCCTCTGGTGAAAACCCCACGCAGGAGGTTTTCAGTTTGACTCCATCAATTCGACAGAGTGCTCGCCAAGGCGATGACTTGTGACGCCATCACGCACAGACTCATGATGCGCAAATCGAACAGAACATTCAGGATAGCTTCTTTCATCGTGGACTCCTGGTTTTCAAAACGAAAACCGGGGAGTCCACGACACCCGACAGGGAGCGTGAAACTCCCCGGTCGGGTTTGTGAAGCTGGACGTTACTGGCCGCCTGCTGCAGCCTCTTGCTGTTGCGAAGAGCCTGCAGGCAGGACAACCGGATTACCGTCCACCCAGGCATTGGTGATCTTGAGCAAGCGGCCCTTGATCATCACACCGGTATCACCCTTCTTGCGCGTGCCCACGTCTTTTTCGTAGACAAACACTTCAGGGTAGATGTCACCCAGCTTGAACTGGATCATTACTTTCCGTTTCTCATCGCCATGCGGCTTGAGCACCTCGATCGCTTTGATCGCGTCCTGACCATAAACCCGCACATCGAATTTAGTCGACTCAGGTTTGATCGAGCCGTCCTTGTTCCACTCACCACGGAGAGCGGAAATGGAGCAAGCGAGGAATGTTTCACCTTTGTTGGGCTTGACCATGCGAACACGGTTCAGGTAGCCAAGGCCAGTGACATGAAGATCGTAGAATTTGGATTCAGACATAATGCTCTCCTTAAAAAATAAAAAAGGGGAGCACTTTCCCCAAAGGGAGCGTGGCTCCCCATGGGGTGGTTGAACTGCGATGGAATTCCAGATCCGAAGACCCGCCGTTTTCAGGAACTGAACGGCATTTATGCACGCCTTGCGGCAAAAGGCGGCTCCTTACGGGAAGCCAATCGGGCTGCATGAGCCAACAAAACAGGCTTTAGGTTGCCAATTTTCAGATGGTGTGTCAATACTTGGCCGGGCGACTTAACAGGCTCGAAAGCCTGCACCCCTTCGGCAGCAAAAACCGCTGTTGGCGCAATAGACTCGAAGCCCCTTCAGACTGGCCTTGGGTGTCTGGACACCGGAATAGTCGACGCAAATGTGGCGGGTGAAGGCGGGTGCCATCGACGCGCCTCGGTAATCAAGAAGCTTCGGCTAGCAGACTCTCGTAGGGGATATTCAGTCCGTCATGCAGCCGCTTGACCATGCGCAGGCTCAGGGGCCGCTTGCGGTTGAGCACTTCGGAGACCCGGCCGCTCGGTCCGATGAAACGCTCGAGGTCACGCGCGGTCAGACCCTGCTGCTCCATCCGGAACTTGATGGCCTCGACGGGGTCGGCCGGGCCGAAGTCATAGTGCTTGTTCTCATAGGCCTCGACGAGCGTCACGAGCACGTCCCGCTCGTCCGCCTCCGGGGTCTGCTCCTCGGCCTGGAAGATGGATTCGAGCCGGCGGAACACCGCCTTCAGGTCGTCGTCGTTTCGGATCGGTTTAATAGTCATTTACATTCTCCACATCGATGCGGTCGTACTGGGCATGTGTACCGACGAACTTTACCCAGACGATGCCCGCCCGGTACTGCATTTCGACCACCAGGCGGTACTTGTTGCCGCCCACGTTGAACACCACGCGGTTGTTGCCGCAGATGCTGGCACTGGCGTACTGGTCCTTGACATCCTGTGGTGATTTCCAGGTCGCCTTGACTGCCTCGTCGTACCAACTGTGAAGCGGGCCACGCGCATCACCGCAGCCGGGCCTGCCCCAAAAGTTCTTTAGACTGCTCTTTGCGATGACCCTCATTAACACCAATATCTCCCATTTTGGGAGACACGTCAACCGCCTGCACGTAGTCTGTGCAAGCATCATGTTTCAGAGGTTGTTTGAGGGAGCATTAGCTCAACCGTCACTACGGGCCAGGTGCTGACGATCACGGTTCGCTGAAATTACCAAAACGAGCGGCAGCAGCGCCACAGATTGCGGACCTTGAAAATATCGCCATCAATGAGCGCTCCTCGGCCGAAGCGGCCAGCAGGTTCTGGGCCAACTTGGTCCGCTATGCGGTGTTGAGCAGTCGCTGATCAGGAATTCACGCCGCATGGCTGCTTTTCAATGCGGTGCTCTCGACCCATTGCAGACAGTCGCACATCAGCCTCGCCAAAGAAAAACGGGAGCCGAAGCCCCCGCTCTAATTTCGCAAAGTTGAACGTTCAGACGTTGGCTAGTTTTCTGCGTCGCGCTATAAAGCCAACAAGCCCAAGACCAGCCAGCATCATGGCGTAGGTCTGCGCCTCGGGGACGGGTGTCATGAGGAAGGCGCGGCTTTGTCCGCCAATGGTGCCAGTACCAACAATCTGACCTTGATTATTAATAGCACTTGCAGAGCCTAGTACCCACCCTGATGCAGGATCTATTAGGCTGTTCAGATCGGTAATCATGCCGCTACTGTAAACAAAGGCGCGGCTTTGTCCACCAATGGTGCCAGTACCAACGATCTGACCTAGGTTATTTATGGCTTCGGCAGAATGTAGTTCCCACCCTGATTCAGGATCAATTAGGCTGTTCAGATCAGTAATCGTGCCGTTGTTGTATATAAAAGCGTGCTGGGCAACATTGCCGGTAGTGTAGGCTCGACCTACAACCTGACCTGCGTTGTTAATGTCTAAGGCATCGCTACCATTCCCCCCTAAGGCTCCAAGATTGATCATTGTGCCGTTGGTGTAGAGGAAGGCGCGATGGATCAGGCTGCCGGAAGTGCTCGACCACCCAACCACCTGACCTGAGTCGTTGATGCTTGTGGCACTATTGTCGTCACCCCCAAAGGATCCAAGGTTCTGTATCCCGCTGCTATCGTAGCGGACAGCGAGAGAACGCTTGTCGCCGAGAGGGGTTGCTAAACCTACCGCTTGACCCTCGTTGTTAATGTCATTAGCCCAACTAAATCGCCCCCCTAAGGTTCCTAGGTCGGTCATCGTGCCGTTGCTGTAAAGGAAAGCGTGTTGGCGGATAACACTGTTCTGGGTGCGGAGGCTCGCCAAGCCAACCACTTGACCTGCGTTGTTGATGCCAAACGCCCTACTTCCTGGTCCACCAAGGGTTCCTAGATCGATCATCGTGCCGTTGCTGTAAAGGAAAGCGTGTCCGGTAGAATTTCCGGATGTCATGGCGTCACCCACCACCTGGCCTGCATCGTTGATGTCATGGGCAGCGCTGGTCGTTCCCCCCAAAGTCCCAAGGTCGGTGAACGTATAGGAAGGCAGGGCTGCGTGAGCCGCGCCTGAGATAAGGCATGCAGCAAGCAGGGCGGATGCTATCAGGGGGGTGCGGGTATGCATGTGGATCCTCGGGTAGTTGTTATTGGTGTCTGGCTGGGACACGTTGTCAGGCAGCCATATCAAAGCATGAACCATGCTACCAGCAAGGACTAAGCCGGTGGTCAGTGTTTAAGAGGGATGTTTCTGGAAAGTGATGTTGCGCCAAGGTAAAGCTGTAAAGTATTCCGACAAATTCGCGCAGTTTCATTTTTGATTGAAGGTTCGCTTGTGGCCGGTTGTGCGCATCCAACCTGCCCCCTGAAAGCGGCCGCTTTTCGGCAACACAATCAGACTCCCATCAACCACGAAGGAGTCTGACATGGAAGCCAGTCAATCTCGGGAACCCTGGAACAAAGGCAAGTTGGTTGGCCAAAAGCCACCACTCAAGCCCAAGGACATTTGGGCCATCCGAATCCACCTCCAAAACGAGCACCAGGTTCGCGACCTGGCCATGTTCAACCTGGCGATCGACAGCAAATTGCGTGGCTGCGATCTGGTAAATCTGCACGTTCGGGACGTGACGCACGGCAACCAGATATTGCCCCGAGCGATGGTCGTACAGCGAAAGACCCAACGTCCAGTACAGTTCGAACTGACTGAGCCGACCAGGTCTGCCGTCTCGGCATGGATCGAGATGGCGAATCTGAAGCCGGAGCACTATCTGTTCCCCAGTCGCCTGGCGAAATCGCCCCATGTTTCTACCCGCCAGTACGCCCGGATCGTGCATCAGTGGGTTGCCGCCATCGGACTCGATTCGACGGTCTATGGCACGCACACCATGCGACGGACCAAGGCGACACTGATCTACAAGCGAACCAAGAACCTAAGGGCCGTCCAACTTTTGCTCGGCCATACCAAGCTGGAAAGCACGGTTCGATACCTTGGGATCGAGGTGGATGACGCACTGGAAATCTCAGAGCAGACTGAGATCTAGCACAGGGAAGGTCGGCCGCACGCTAGGCCTTGATGGGCTTCGTACGGCCGCTTTCAGTGGTTCAGTCACGTCGACAGCAATCCGGCAATCCAACCTATTCGCAAAATAGTTATTGACACCAGTTGTGTCGTTAACTACAGTCGTTATAAGCACAAACGCTGTTTGACACGACTGCCATGAACGAAGAAGTGCGCCATTCCATCGATGAACTATGCCGGCTCACGGGATTAACCCGTCGCACGGTGCGCTTCTACGTCCAGAAAGGTCTGCTGGATCGCCCAGAGGGCGAAAAGCGGGGCGCCTGGTACACCCCCCATCACGTTGAGCAGTTATTGCTGATTCGCAAATGGACGGGGGCTGGGCTGAGTCTGGAAGCCATCGGCGATCTTCTGGCGGGTAAGGACAGCGACATGCCGCCCGTGAAGCCGCTCCTGCCCGGCACGGTGGAAGTTCGAAGCCACCTCGTGGTGGCTGATGGCATTGAGGTGGTGGTCAGCCCCGAACGGGCACACATGAGTCCTGAGGCCCTGCGGGAATTCTTGCGCCGTGTTGGGGAGATATACCGAGTGATACAAGAGGAGAACAACGATGGGCAATGAACTCGCGATCATGAAAACCCTGGCCGGAGAAAAAATGCCCCTGTTGGGTGTGACGGCCCGGGGTGTTATTTCAGGCGAGCTGTTTGAGCTGGAAGTGGAACAGCGCTACCGCAATGAAGAAGACAAGAACATCGAAGCGATCTACACGTTCCCTCTTGCCGCTCGCGCCGTTCTGCTGGATATCGAGTTCGAACTCGGCGGGAAAAAACTCTCCGGCATCGCAGTGGAGAGGAAAGAGGCCGAGCAGGAATACGAAAAGGCCATCGAGGATGGCAACACTGCAATCCTGCTGGAGAAATCGAGTGAGGACCTATACACCGTGAACCTTGGCAACCTCATGGCCGGTGAGGAAGCCGTGGTTCGATACCGCTATGCTGAACCCCTGGTCCGTGAGCAGGGACGTCTGAGGCTGGTCATCCCAACTGCCATCGCGCCGCGTTACGGGAACCCGGAGTCTGCTGGCTTGAAGCCCCATCAGATTCCAGGGGTCGATATTGGCGTGAGTTATCCATTCACCCTTGCTCTCGATGTGCTGGGCGAACTGGCGAAGGGCGATATGTCTTCACCTTCCCATAACTTGACCATGGCAGCCATCGAGCATGGCATCCGTCTCAATCTAAAAAAGGGCTGGCTCGATCGGGACTTCATTCTCATGATGGATGGAGCCGGCTATTCAAACATTTCCTGTGTACGGGACGATGAACAATGGGTCGCAATGGCCACCTTCTGCCCTGCCATTCCAGATGTCTACACAGATCGCCCACTGTCCCTGCGTTTGGTAATTGACTGCTCCGGTTCAATGGAAGGAGACAGCATCACCCAGGCACGACAGGCGGCAATCAAGGTCATCGAAACCCTGAAGGCCGATGACGAATTCGACGTCACCCTTTTTGGATCAAATTATCGTTTGCTCTTTGGGCACATGATGCCCTCCGACGACTTCCATAAAGGCCGGGCAACCCAAGAACTGATAGGGCTTGAAGCGGACATGGGGGGGACCGAGATGGAGGACGCGCTGCGTGCGACTACAACTCGACCGTCTGAGCGGGGTGGTGGTGACGTCCTCCTGATTACGGACGGCGAAATTTGGCGGATAGGATCACTGATCGCCATGGCGCAGAAAAGCCATCTCAGATACTTCATCGTAGGAGTGGGTAGCAGCCCGTCCCATGCCACCCTACGCACGCTGGCTGAAGAAACCAAGGGCGCGTACGAAGCAGTGTCCCCCAACGAGGATATCGAATCTGTTGTTCTACGGCAGTTCGCCCGCATGCGACAGCCTCGTGCAACACGTCCGCAGGTGGCATGGCCTGTTCCCCCTCTTTGGACGACTCAGTTACCCAAGGCAATATTTCATGATGGAACGTTTCATGTTTATGCGGGGTTCAGCCAGCCACTTGCGGGCGACATAAAGCTTACCTACTCACTTGATGAGGAGCGCGATGCTCAAGAGGTAGCTCATGTCTCACCCTGGGAAGGAAAACCGGCGAGTCTGGCCCGTATCGCAATTGCAAAGCGGATACAGGAGATGAGCAGCCCCCTGTATGGGCGGGAGCCCGGCTCTGATCGCCCCATGCGAATGACAAAAGGGCGACTTGCAAAACTGGCAGTGCAGTACAACCTGGCGACCGCATACACTCATTACCTGATCGTGCACGAACGGGCCGATGGGGAAAAAGCAGAAAACCTGCCCGACGTAAGGCAGGTGAAGCAGATGCTGGCAGCTGGTTGGGGCGGTAGCGGTACTGTCATGGCGCGCCTCGGTGCGAAACATGCGGCTATGATGCGCCCCCAACCCTGTCAACAACCCATAATTCGCGTAGGGTGTGACGATGCCCTTTTCTTTGACGATGAGATGCCGACCGATGAAGTTCCTAGCGTGATGACGTCGCGCCGTGAAGAAACGAAACAAGCAATGGACGATGGCGGAACCGATATTCCTGCATTCCTGAAAAAACAGCCCGGTGACAAAAAGGCCACAAAGCACGAACACTTGAACTTGAAAGACTTACTGAAAAAGTTGATCGAATTGGTGAACAGCGGCTTGACGCATCCAGATGACTTCCCGGCGCTCGCCAATAAGCTCAATAATGTGCCGGAGCTGATTTTGTTGCAGGACTTCATCAACACTATTAAAAACCAGGGAATGCGGACTGATGAAATTTGGGTGGCATTAATCAGTTGGGCAGCAAAACAGGCTGGTTCAGAATACCAATTGACCCGCCACGCAGCCAGGTCTATTCACTCCCTGTCTGGGGCTATTGCACCTGATCGTTTTGCGGAACTGATGATGAAGCTCAATAGCATTGCACTGTTATAAATTTCCATGGTGCAGGACGATGAAAAACGGAAAGGCTTCACATGAATGTCATTAAGCGATTCTTGAAAAGACGGGAATTTGCAAAGGCAGAATCTGATGCAGCGAAAATCACATCTGTGATCCACCCGTTTATCAATGTCACCGGAGAACTTTCATCGAACGCACTCAATCAAGGGGTTTCGTCGTGGAGCCTGTCCAACAAAATCCTGCTCAATTATCTGGGGTATGTGGCGGGAGTGATTGATGCCGCAGAATACTCATTGGCCAAGTCACGTGCTGACGATTGGACAGTGTCAGAAATCGTATTCCATCAAATAATTGTGGGACAACTGGACTGGATACCTGGTAGTGAAGACTTCATCAAACTTAATCGCATGGGTGTTGAATGCGGGGGAAGCTCTATTGCCGGGTTGCAAAATAATCCACAGTTCCTCGAAGCAATGAAACTTGGCGGCAACGACTTTCTCTCAGTTGGATCGCCAGGATTTTACCCAAAGGGGCTTTTCGAATTAGGTCTGGTTACAGGTGCCAAACCCACAGAAGAGATTACCTAGATTGGGGAAATACGCAGACTGATTAGGTGGGCAGGCTGCGGTAGTTCGTAATCTAAGTACTGGAGGCGGCTTTTCGTTCAGTTTGTGAATCGGCCGACGGAAGACCAAATGAATATCATCAAGCGATTCTTAAAGAAACGTGAGCTTGTGAAGCATCAAGCTGATGCAGAGAGAATCTTATCTTTAATCAATCCATACCTGAATTATTTAAATGCAGGAGGACTTCAGAAATTTATACTCCAACAGAGAATATCATCGTGGAGTCTATCCAATCAGTTCCTTCTGGATTATTTGGGATATATAGCAGGCGTGATCGATGCTGCAGATAACCTATTGGGAAATAGAAGCACTGACAACTGGACAGCTACAGAAATTGCATTTCATAAAACCATTGTGGCTAAACTAGATTGGATACCCGGCAGCGAAGCATTCATAGAGCTTAATCGCATAGGTATTGAATTCGGGGGAACCACAATTGGCGGGTTGCAAAAAAATCCTCAGTTCCTCGAGGCAATGAGATTAGGTGGTATCGATTTCCTCTCGTCCAAATTGCCTGATTTTCACCCAACGGGTTATTCCAAATTAGGCCTGTTTACGGGTGTCAAACACGAAGACACTGCAGAATATCGGGAGTGGGAAGCTGCGTGGGAAGCTTCGCGGAAAGATTAGACGGAGGGGCAGCGGAAGCGTGTATTCCCAAGCATGCAAATGATGGCGCAGTTCGATGAAAAGAAACTGTTACGCAAATTTGGACAGCATAGGGAGGAATGATGAATTCAGAACTGCGCAAGGTTATATATAGGGGCTACGAGATTGTTTCTAGACGCGACAAGGGAGCACACAAAGGTAAAGCATGGGCAAAAGAACCCGGCCTAAATAATCAATCTAGCGAGGGAGTAAGTCTTGATGACGTTGTCGACAAACTCTGCAGGCTAATAGATATTGAACTTGAACCTAGAACGACTGAGTTACGACGTACCCTCCCTGAGCGTCACAGAGAATATCTTGCCAAGTTAGGCAAACCAGACGAAGGTCGTCAACCACCGTCCATTCGCAGACCACATCGAGATTCGGTCTGTTACCAATGTGGTGAGCCTGTCGATAATAAGGTGGATTTTGAATGTGCTATATGTGGTTGGATTGTTTGCAATTCATGCGCTGCATGTGGTTGCGGGCATGAAACGCCGGCTAATTCAAATGCCTAACATTTGAAATTCACGCCATGCTTTCAAGTGATGAAATTAAGCGGCTTCAGTCTTTGATATCAGGAACTCGCTCCCCAGAAACGGGCATGGAGCAACATTTCATGCGTGTGATGCGCGGGGAGGCAAGACCATGCACAGAAAAAGAGGAGGAGTGGAACGAGATTTGGCGAAGTGCCCAATTTGGGGCACATATGATAAAGAGATCGTTTAGCGACACGGCAAATTCACAGGGTGCATCTAGCTCGCCAGATCACAGTCGACACACGGAGCCTGCGTTGACGACGCCCTTATCATTAAGGCTTTGCTCTGATTGTGGAATTTCCATTCCACCAGAGCGCATTAATGCAGTGCCGGACATCACGCGCTGTATCAAGTGTCAAAATGACTTTGAGATGCATCATGATACTCGCCCCAGGATTAACGAAGGACTTGCGGGAACCAGGGATGCACACAAGAAAATGAGGGGGAAGTTGTGGGGTGACATGAGAAACCGAGGTCGTGGTAAGTGAGTTCTCTAGCTAAAGGCAGGCGACTTCCTGTTACCTCACACCCAGTACACTGATGGTGATTCACAACGATGGAGCGCGAGATGGAAGAAGACCTCGATATGGCTCAAATACGCCGAAAGATGGATAAGCTATACATTGAATCACAAGGCGTAGATCCTAACGACGATAAGGCGGTGGAGAATTTTTTGGGTTCTGAGTTTAGGGCGCAGAACGAAATGTTGCTCTCATTCCTGAATGTCCATGAGGCCAGAAAGGCCCGGAAAAAGTACCGCATTATTACCATTTCCGTTCTCGTAGTCGTGGCTGGCACGGTGGTGTTTTTTTTGGCTAGTTAAAACTAACATCGTTAGCATAGCTGTCTGCTTAGTCGTGTTCTGCCGTCCGAACTGAGGTAAGCGATCGTTCAGGAGCGAGAGGCGAGCCAACGACCGGTCTTGCGAGTACAGCGGACGCGGTCAATCAAAAGGCCATTGTCGCCTTTGGCCGAGGACGCGACGGTCGTCAACCAAGCCATGGCAGGCAGCTCATTGGCCAGAGCGGTCAGCCAATATTCCCCGTAGCGGACATTTCAGTCAGCCTTTCAGTGCTTGAAATCAGTCCACCGCCTGCGTGATGACTTTTTCATCCCAGACCGATTCATTCTCGATTACC
>Ga0207420_1001150_pt1 | contig 17332 bp, 20 predicted proteins | sample ThiBio_inoc_biof_FD_183941 | JGI IMG/M metagenome (GOLD analysis project Ga0207420, IMG submission 183941) | Wastewater bioreactor microbial communities from Cape Town, South Africa - Thiocy_inoc_biof (SPAdes) | ecosystem: Engineered > Bioremediation > Thiocyanate > Unclassified | place: South...
CCCTTCACGAATTTGCTGGCGCCATCCATCGAGCCGTAGAAATCGGCCTCGGTGGTGATTTCCCGGCGGCGGCTGCGGGCCTCATCGGCGGTGATCAGACCGCCCGCCAGATCGGCGTCGATCGCCATCTGCTTGCCCGGCATCGCGTCCAGCGTGAAGCGGGCCGAGACTTCCGACACGCGCCCCGCGCCCTTGGTTATCACCACCATGTTGATGATCATCAGGATCATGAACACAAACAGGCCGACCGCGAAATTGCCGCCGATCAGGAAAGCGCCGAAAGCCTCGATCACATGGCCCGCCGCCTCGGGCCCTTCATGGCCATGGACCAGCACCACGCGGGTGGAGGCCACATTGAGCGCCAGACGCAGCAGCGTGGCAAACAGCAGAACGGTGGGAAAGGAAGAGAAATCCAGCGGTTTTTCCGCATTCATCGAGGCCATCAGCACCGCCACCGAGAGCGCGATGTTGAACACGAAAAACACATCCAGCATAAAGGCCGGGATCGGCACCACCATCAGCACGATGATGGTCAAAATGCCGAAGGGCAGCGCCAATTGGCGCGGACTGGCGATGGTCAGCAGCTTGTCCATCACCTACATCCCCAACGCGCGCAGGCGCCCATAGGCATTGCGGACAAATTCGGGGGTGGCGCCATTTTCGGCCCCCAGCCCAAAGGCCGATTGCAGCGTATCGGCCATCGAATGCGCGGATGCGGCGGGCGCGGCCGCCTGCATCGCATTGAATTCGCGTGAGAGCGGGCCGCCGGTCTGCGGCGGGGCCGAAGCGGCGCCGGTTGTGGCGGGATCGGAGGGCATGGCCCATGCCATACCCCCAATCCCCATAGGCCGCGCCGCCCGCCATCACCGCATCCGCGCTGATCCCTTCTGCGGCCAGCGCGCCTTCCATCCGCCCCCGGATCAGGCCCATGACCGCCGCCACGCTGCGCGGGTTTTCGGCATCATCGTAAAAGATCGAGCGATTGGCCGAGGCCGCCTTGGGCAAGAGTCCCGCCGCCGGTTGATCCGGGCTAGAGCCGAGGGCCGAAAGGAATTTGGCCGCGCCATCCGCGCCCAGAAAATGCGCGACATACAATTCGCTGGCATCGGGCGCGCGGCCCAGCACGGCGGTCAAGGCATCGGCATTGTCGCTGGCCAGACTGGCCGCCATCATCGCGGAGGCATGGGGATCGCCGCGCAGGCCCAGCAGCGCCGTGCGCTGGGCCGGATCGGCCACCGCCGCCCCCGTATTGCCCAGCCCCAGCATATCGCCATGCTTTTGCAGCGTCTGCAGCCAGGTGCTGTTGGTGAACTGATAAAGGCCCGACGCGCTGGAGGCGCCGTTGCGGGCCGCAGGGTTCAACCCCGATTCCAGCCGCGCCTGCGCCGCCAGATAGGAGAAATCCACCCCCGTGGCGCCCGCCGCACGGGCAATCGCGGCGCGGACATTGCCGCCGGGCACGCCATTGGCCGCCCCGCGGGCGGACTGGATCTTGTCGAGGTTGGCCGCCCATGAGGGCGACATATCCGGCTGGCTCAAGCCCAACTCCCAAAGCAAAAGGTTCGGGAGCAGATTCTGCAAAAGCCGTGCCAATTGGAGCGAAAACCGCGCCCATCGGGCAAAGCGGTGCTTTATCGTGCCACAGCCGCGCCAGCGCAGGCCATGGCGGGCCACGCCCTACCCCCGGGCCGCCGCATAGGCATAGGCGGGCGCGTTGGCCCGCGCGCGATAGAGGAACCGCCGGTAAAGGCCTCAAGCCGCGCGGCCACGTTGGCTGCGATCAGGTTGCGCACCTGGCGATTGACTTCATTCATCTTTTTGGCCGCTTCGAGCAATCCGCGACATTCATCGTCGATCGCACTGATCCCGGCCATGTCAATGGCATCGCACATCGTGCTCTTGGCCGAGGCCGAACCCATGATCCCGTCCAGATCGAGCCCGGCCAAGGCCTGCCGCTCCTCTTGCAGGACGGCAACCATTTGCCGCAGCGTGTCACGCAGATCGAAAGGGGAAAGGGCCTGGCTCATGGGTCAAACTCGCAGCATCATGCCAGCGGCGATCATCGCGTCGCTGATCTTGGTGGGGATGATGGGATAATTGCCGTCCGCGATGGCCTTGCGGATCGAGGCCACGCGATCGGTGTCCACAGGGGCATCGCCCGCGCTGATCGCGGTGGTGCTGACCACGGTGGCGCCATCGCCGTTGACGGGCGAACCGGCGGCCGCCTGACCGGCGCTGCGCGTTTCGGTGGAAACCGAAGGCGTGGCAGCCGAAGAGGTGGCGACGGGGCGCACCGCATTCACTTGTAATTTAGGCCCTGAACCAATGCCAGGGCCGGAACCGATGCTGGACATCGAACCGCTCCTTGCTTTCTACAAGGCCAAGAACGGAGAAGGTTTGCCGGTTTTAAGAGATGGCGGCAAAAATTTGCGCGATTTTGCCGGGTGGCGCGAACACGGGCGGCGCAGCGTGGCGCCATCCATGACGGCCAAACATGAAAAAGCGCTTAAAACCGCGCGCAAGGGAAAAAGACCGCATGGGCGCGTCATTCGCGCAATTCGACCTCAACCTCGCCGGGGCGGGTGATGCGCGCGCGCACGGCGTCGGTTTGCGAATAGGAGGCCGCCCCGCTGCGCAGGGTGCGCACCCGGATCCAGTCGCCCACCGCGCCCGCATCCAGCGCCTCGCCCGGTTGCGAAACGGCAAAACCCTCACCCACCACGGCAATCGTCACCGCCTCGCCGCGGGCAACGGCCGAGGGGGCATTTTCGGCCATGCGGACCGGTACAAAGACGCGCCAACTGCCCGGATCGGGGCATTGCACCAGCACCGCATCGCGGCGGGTGGTGCGCCAACTGAGCGCAAGGGGGGACATGCAGGCGTTAAGCCGCAGCCGCCGATCCACCGGCATCATCGCGCCGCCACTCTGGCCGATCGCCTTGCCGGTGAATTCGGCCACCTCGCGGTCGATCGCAACCAGATCGACAAAAGGGCTGGCGGCGGGGCTGGCGGCGGCATGGGCCTGGGGCGGGCTGATCCAGACCAGACCGGCCGTCAGCAACGCCGCACGCAGGGTGAAAGGGGTGAAAGCCTTGTTTCGCATGATCGTCCTTGCCCGATGCAATGGGGCCCGGCGCGAAAGGGCGCCGGATACAGGGACGATCAAAGCATATTCTGTGCCAATCAGGCGGGCCCCTTGTCATAGGCCAGCGCCGCCAGCGCCTCGATGCCCGTAGCCTCCGCGACCGGTTCGATCACGATACGCGCCCGCGCGCCCTTGCCGCCCGCCGCCGCCGCCATTTGCGCGGCAAGGCGCAGCGCCTCGGCCTGTGCGAGAGGGGGATAGCGCAGGGTGATCGAAAGCAACTGGCGACTGTCCGCCTGTTGTTCAGCCAGCCATTGCGCCAGCGTGGGGCCTCCGGGCGCCGGGCGCCAGATGGCCAGAGGCTCGCTGATGGCGGGCGCGGTGGATGCAGGGGCAGCAGCGGGCCGGGATGTGCCTTTGCGATCAGGTACATCGGCCATCGCGGCGGCCGTCACCATGAACAGGATCAGCGACAGATCGGCCAGCATCGTCTGCCAGCCGACCGGCGAGCGGGGCACAAAGACGGCCCCCGCGCGCAGACGGTCGCCGGGGCGTTCGACGGGCCGTGAGCGGATCATGCCGCCACGCCGGGCTGGTGGTGATGGCCGCGTGCCTCATGCTGCGGCACCATGGCCGGGGCGATCTCGGCCTCGAACCACTGGGCCAGAGCATGGCGAGCCGCTTCCTCGGCGCGGGCGTGGCGTTCGACCACGCGCGCCAGCGGGGCCAGGAGCAGATTGGCCAGCACCAGCCCGTAAAGCGTGGCATGGACCGCCATGCCGATGGCGGCCAGATAGGCCCCGCGATCCACCCCCTGCGCGGGCATTTGCGACAAGGAAATCAGCGTTCCGGCCAGCCCGAAAACCGGAGCCAGTTCGGTGGCCTGCATCAGTGTACGGATGGCCGCCTCGACCGGACCCAACCGCTTTTCGCGCGCATCGGCCAGCGCATCGTCAAAGCGCGCCATCGAGCGATGCGCCAACAGCGCATGAAGCGCATCGTCGAATTCGCCATCGCCGGTGCTGCGCGGATTGGCGCGCAGCGGGCCGTTGCGCTGAAAATCCTGCGCCGCACGGGCGAGAGAGGCGCGCACCGCCTCGCCGTCAAAGCGGCTGGGCGCCAACATCTGGCGCGCGGCGACGCGGATCGTGGCCGTCACGTCCGAGCGCCCGCAGCGCAGCACCGTGGCCAGCGCCGTGCCGCCCACAACGATTGCCAGCGTGGTGCCATCATAGAGGGCGGTAAGATCCATGCCTGCCGAAATCCTTTGACCCAAATCTTTGCGATACACGGCCAAGAACGGCGGCCATCAGCGCAAATTCACCCCACGGCCAGCAATTGCCGCCCCCCGGCAAAGCCTTGCCGCCCAGCATGGGACGCTTGCCGTCCGGCCCCGGCCATCGGTGCTTTCCCAGTGTTTTGCGCATCTCGCACCGCAATTGGCACGGGCTTTGCTATTCTGATGGTTCGGGCGTCCCGCCCCCTCGTTTCAACCGTGGAGCCACCTGATGAGCGATCCTGCCAGCAATACCGGACTGTTCGGAGTCCATGGCATGGCGCTGGAATTGCGGTCCCAGCGCATGGGGCTGATTGCCAGCAACATCGCCAATGCCGCCACGCCCAATTACAAGGCGCGCGACATTGATTTCAACACCGCGCTCAATGCCCGCATCAAGGGCGCCAGCCAGGATCAGGCCGCCGCGGCCGCCGTGCAATACCGTGTGCCGGTGATGCCCAGCCTGGATGGCAACACGGTGGAAACGGGCAACGAACAGGTCGCCTTTTCCCAGAATGCGGTGGGTTATGCCTCCACCCTCGCCTTCCTTTCCGACGATGTCGGCGAGGTCAAGCGCGCGATCAAGGGAGAATAAGGATGGCCGGAACCGACCTTAACATCTTTTCCGTCGCGGGCCGGGCCATGTCGGCCCAGCAGGTGCGGATGAACACCGCCGCCTCCAATCTGGCCAATGCCAGCGCGGTGTCCAGCAAGGAATCCGATGCCTATCGCCCGATCAAGGCGGTGTTCGCAACCCAGATGGACAAGGCCACCGGGCTGGCCACCGTCAATGTCAGCAGCGTCGTGCGCGCCGATGCCACGCCCGTGCGCCAGCATGATCCGGGCAACCCCCTGGCCGATGAAAACGGCGATGTCTGGGCCGCCCCGGTCGATGAAAGCGCAGAGATGGTCGAGATGCTCGATTCCTCGCGCCAGTACCAAAACCTCGTCGAAACCCTCTCCACCGCCAAGCAGCTCATGCTCGACACCATAAGGATGAAGTGATGACCACTGTATCTGCAACCGGCTCCACCGGCACAAACACCTCGTCTTCCAGCACGGTGTCCAGCAATGGCGCCTCCTCGCTCAGCTTCAAGGATTACATCAGCCTGCTGACCACGCAGCTGAAATATCAGGACCCGACCGCGCCCACCGACAACAGCCAGATGGTGGCCCAGATGGCGCAATTCTCGACCCTTTCGGGGATCTCGCAATTGAACACCACCTCCTCGGCCATTTCGGGCCAGCTTGGCTCGCTCTCGGATCTGGCCACCAGCGTGTCGAGCATCTCGACCAAGCTGGACACGCTGATTTCCGCCCAGAAGGCCGCCGGCACCGGCTCGACCACCGCCTGATCCCCCCTTTTGCCAGACAGGACTTACCATGGCTTTTTCCATCTCTCTTAACGGCCTCAAGAATGCCCAGACCGAACTGGACACGATCTCGAACAATCTGGCCAATGCCGAAACCACCGGCTTCAAAAAGAGCCGCGTGAACTTTTCGGATCTGGTGGCGGGTTCGGCCTATACCAATCCCAAGCTGGTCCACGGCATCGGCTCGATGGTAAAGAGCATCGACCAGAATTTCTCGACCGGCCCGATGCAGTCGACCGGTTCGGCGCTGGACATGGCGATCAACGGCGAAGGTTTCTTTGCCATGAAAAACCCGCTGACCGGCGACATGAGCTTTACCCGCAACGGCAAATTCAGCACCGATGTCAACGGCTATGTCGTCGATGCCAACAACAACCAACTGCAGGTGCTGGCCTATAATTCCACCACCGGCACCTATGCCACCACCCCTTCGAGCGGCCTGCTTGCCCCCACCAGCAGCTCGGGCGCGGCCTTTGCCGGGGTTCAGATCAAGACCGACGGCACCGTCGTGGCCGCCTATGGCGATGGCACGACCAGCACCGTGGGCAAGGTCGCGCTGGCCGCCTTCACCTCGCCCAGCGGCCTGCTGCAAACGGGCAATCAGAACTGGGCAGCCACCGGCCTGTCGGGCGCGCCGACCTATAACCAGCCCACCACCGCCGGTCTGGGCCAGATCCTGTCGGGCGAGCTGGAAGGCTCGAACGTCGACATGGCCGAGGAAATGGTCAGCCTGATTACCGCTCAGCGCTTTTTTCAGGCCAATTCCAAGGCGATCGACACGTCAACGGCGATTGCCGACGCTGTCATCAACCTGCGCTCCTAAGGGCTGAGGGATGGACCGGCTGATCTATACGGCGGTTTCGGGCATGTCCGATTCGATGGTGCGCGAACGCGTCATCGCCTCGAACATGGCCAATTCCAGCACCATCGGCTTCAAGGCCGAAAAGCTCTACACCACGCCCGTCACGCTCAAAGGCCCCGCGCTGGAAGCGCGCGCCATGGCCGATGGTCAGGTCAAGAGCGCCGATATGTCAGCCGGCAATATTACCCAGACCGGACGCAAGCTGGATATCGCCCTGCTGGGCGATGCGATGATGGCGGTGCAATCGGCCGACGGCACCGAAAGCTATACAAGGCGCGGCGATCTGACGGTTTCGCCCACGGGCGTGCTGGAAAATGGCGATGGGCGCCCGGTGATAGGCAATGGCGGCCCGATCACTGTGCCTCTGGACGCGCAGATTACCATCGGGCCGGACGGCATGGTGCTGGTGGCCAATACGGAAAACCCCAATCTGCCGCCCCAGCCCACCGACCGGATCAAACTGGCCAGCACATCGGGCACCACCATCGCCAAAGGCCTGGACGGCCTGTTTCGCGTGGTGGGCGGAGGCGTCTTGCCCGCCGATGAAAATGCGCGGGCCATTCCGAGCAGTCTGGAACAGTCCAACGTCAACCCTTCGGAGGTTCTGACCCAGATGATCCAGGCCCAGCGCCTCTATGACATCCGCACCAAGCTGATCGCCACGGCCAAGGAGGTGGACCAGTCGGGCACCTCGCTGCTGCGTATCTCCGGCTCCTGACACTCCATCTTTAAAAAAGGAAGCGCCCGATGCCTTCAACCGCTCTTCAAGTCGCCCGCACCGGTCTGGACGCGCAGGACACAAGGATGCGCGTCATTGCCAACAATCTGGCCAATGTCAGCACCACCGCCTACAAGCGCGACCGCGCCAATTTCGCGACGCTCGCCTATCAGGACATGCGCGTGGCGGGTCAGGCCTCGTCGAACCAGACCAATTACGCCACGGGCCTGAACCTTGGCACGGGCGTTGGCGTGCAATCGACCACCCGCGTCGATGAGCAAGGCACGCTCAATTCCACCACCAATGCGCTGGATCTGGCGATTTCGGGCAATGGCTATTTCCAGATCCTGCTGCCCACCGGGCAATTGTCCTATACGCGGGCGGGCAATTTCACCCTCTCGGCCGAAGGGCAACTCGTCACCTCGCAAGGCTATGTGGTGCAGCCGGCGATCACCATCCCCAATGGCGCCACATCCATCACCATTGCCAAGGACGGCACGGTTTCGGCCATGCTGCCCGGCACCACGGCGGCAACGCAGGTGGGCCAGCTCACCATTGCCAGCTTCGTCAACCCGGCCGCGCTGCAGGCCAGCGGCGACAACCTCTATGCCGAAACGCTGGCCAGCGGCCCGGCCCAGATCGGCGCGGCGGGTACAGCCGGGCGCGGCGACATTTCGCAGGGCTATCTGGAAACCTCGAACGTCAACATCGTCACCGAACTGGTCGACATGATCGAATGCCAGCGCGCCTATGAGATCAATTCCAAGATGATCTCGGCGGTCGATGACATGCTCAAGAACGCGAACCAGACACTGTGAGACACGCCATGACCCTGCGCCCCCTGCTGCCTGCGCTGGCTGCATCGCTGCTGCTTGCAACGCCCGCGCAGGCCGGACGCCGCCCCGCGCCCGGTTTCAACGCCACGCTGCCCACGCCTCCCGCCATGGCCCCCACCGAGGGCGCGATCTTTATCGCGGCGGCCGGTTATGCCCCGCTGGTGTCGGGCGCGCGGGCGCAAAGGGTGGGCGATGTGTTGACCATCATCCTGAATGAAAACACATCCACCGCGAAAACCAAGCGCAGCGGCAGCGCCAATATCACCCCGCCCACGCTTGGCCCGCTCTCCATGACATCGACGCCCCTTAATGCATCCTCCTCCGGGTCGTTCAATGGTCAGGGCAATGCCACGCAGACCAATTCCTTCAGCGGAATGATCTCCGTGACCATTGCCGAGGTACGCCCGAACGGCACCGCCTTGGTGCGAGGAGAGAAACGCATGCTGCTGGCACAGGGCAAGGAGTGGATCCAGTTTTCCGGCATCGTGCGCCTGGCCGATGTGGATGCGGCCAATCAGATCCAGTCGGGCCAGGTGGCCGATGCCCGGATCGAATATGCGGGCAACGGCACCGTGGCGCAAAGCGCACGCGAAGGCTGGCTCTCAAAATTCTTCAGCTATATCAGCCCATTCTGAGGAAGCCTCATGCGTATCATCTCTCTCCTTGCCGCTCTTCTGGCGCTTTGCGCGGCCCCGCTTCATGCCGAACGCGTGCGCGATATCGGCAGCTTTCAGGGCGTCCGCTCAAACCAGCTCACCGGCTATGGCATCGTGGTGGGGCTCGACGGCACGGGCGATGATACGCTCGACTATCTGACCCAGGCGATGAAGGGCGTGTCGGGCCGCATGGGCCTGCAATTGCCGCCGGGCGTCAATCCGGGGCTGAAAAACGCCGCCGCCGTGATGGTGATTGCCGACCTGCCCGCCTTTTCCAAGCCGGGCCAACGCATCGACATCACCGTTTCGGCCATCGGCAAGGCCAAGTCTCTGCGCGGCGGGGCGCTGATCCTGACGCCGATGTATGGCGCCGATGGCCAGATCTATGCGATGGCGCAGGGCAATCTGGCGGTGGGCGGCCTTGGCATTGCCGCGCGCGACGGGTCGCAATTGTCGGTCAATGTGCCCACCACCGGCCGCATTGCCGAAGGGGCCACGGTCGAACGCGCGGTCAGCACCGGTTTCGACAAGGCGCCGATCCTGCGCTACAATCTCAACACCGCCGATTTCCTCACCGCCCAGCGCGTGCGCGATGCGATCAACCTGCGCTATCCCGGCATGGCCAGCGCCGAGGACGCCGTGACCGTGGCGCTGCGCATGCCCGATGGCGCCGATACGCGCGCCTCGATGCTGGCCGCGATCGAGATGATCAACGTCAGCCCCGCCGAGGCCGCCGCCAAGGTCATCGTCAACAGCCGCACCGGCACCGTGGTCATCAACAGCGCGGTGCGCCTCTCGCCCGCCGCCGTCAGCCACGGCAAGCTGACCGTGCGGATCGACGAGAAATCCCGCGTGACCCAGCCCGCGCCCTTTTCCAATGGCCGCACCGCCGTCACGCCCAACAGCAACATCTCCGCCGAGGAGGAGAAGGCTCATGTCGCGCTGCTGAAAAACGGCGCCTCGCTGTCCAAGATCGTCGATGCGCTCAATCTGCTGGGCGTCACGCCCTCGGATCTGGTGGCCATCCTCGAAGCGTTGAAAGAGGCAGGCGCCCTCAAGGCCGAGATGGTGGTGATATGAGCGATACGACCATCAGCAGCGCCTCGGCGCCCTCGGCCACCGGCGCTTCGCCCAAGCCGACCAAGGCCCAGATCCACGAGGCGGCGCAAAAGTTCGAGGCGCTGATGCTGCGGCAGATGCTGGCGCAGGCGCGCAAGGTCGATTTCGGCAACACGCTGTTCGACAACAAGGCAGCTGAGAATTTCCGCGACATGCAGGACAGCAAAATGGCCGACACCATGGCGCAGCGGGGCACTTTGGGCTTTGCGCGGATGATCGAGGCCCAACTGGCCCGCCAGAGCGGCGCGGACAACGGAGAGTGAGCCGATGAGCGCCAACATGATCTCCATCGCGTCGAGCGGCCTGCGGGCCGCGCGCGCCGCGCTGGACGTGACATCGCAGAACATCGCCAATGCCGGCACCGAAGGCTATGTCCGGCGCAGCGTTTCGCAAAACGAATTGTCGGCCAGCAACCTGCACGCCAGCTATGGCGAGATTTCGCAGCTGGGCGTGCGGGTTGCGGGGATCACGCGCAATGTCTCGGGCTTTGACCAGGCCGAAGTGCGCCGCACCACATCGGACGCCACCCGCGCCGACACACTGGTCGACGGATTGACGCAATTGTCGGATACGGCGGACAATTCGGGCGTCTTTACCGCGATCACCAATTTTCAGTCCGCCCTGTCACAAATGACGGCCAGCCCGGCCAATTCCTCGCTGCGCGCCAATGTGGTCGAGGCCGCGCGCACGATGGCGCAAAGCTTCAATGCGGCCAATAACGGGCTGCAATCGGCCGTCACCGGCATGCAGAACGAGGCCGCCGCCGGGGTCAAGGATCTCAATGATCTGGCCACCAATCTGGCGCAGGTCAACATCCGCATCTCGGCCGACACCGACCCGGCCAGCAACAGCGCGGGCCTGCTGGATGAACGCGACACCATCCTGCAAAAGATGGCCGCGATCACCCATATCAACACCACGATCAATGCCGACAACACCGTCACCGTGCAACTGGGCACGGGCACCGGCACCACGCTGGTCGATCATGCCGCGGCGGGCAGCCTGGCCATGACCAAGGGCAGCGACGGCAACATCTCCTTCACGCTGGCCGACACGACGGGCGCCTCTACGGCGATCACTCCGGCGGGCGGCTCGCTGGCCGGACAGCAGCAGGCGATCAGCGCGGGCGTCACCGCCCTGTCGGGGCTGGACAGCGTGGCCAGCGCCATGATGAGCACCATCAACACCGCACAGGGCCATGGCGTCGATCAGACCGGGGCCACCGGCGCGGCGATGTTTACCGGCAATGGCGCGGCCGACATGACCATGGCGCTGACCAACCCCAACCAGTTGGCCGCCGCATCGGCCGGATCGACCGTCAGCAGCCAGAACGGCAGCAATCTGAGCGCGATGATCAGTTCGCTTACCAGCGCCAATGTCTCGGGCCAGATGAACGACTATCTGTTCGGCCTGTCGAGCGCGGTGGCCAGCAACACCACGATGCGCGACGCCTTCGACACGATCGCCACCAATGCCAAGACCTCGCTGGCCGCCGCATCGGGGGTCGATCTCGATACCGAGGCGGCCAATCTGGTACGATACCAACAGGCCTATCAGGCTTCGAGCAAGGTTATTCAGGTAGCCTCGACCCTCTTCGACCAATTGCTGAATCTGTAACGGAAAGGCCAAGCACCATGACCAATGTCAGCACCAGCGCCTTTTACCAGAACGCAATCGCGTCGATGACGGATCTGCGCAAGCAGACCGAAAAGCTGCAGGCCCAGATCGACACCGGCAGCACGATCCAGCATTCGCGCGACAATCCGCTGGCCGCGGCCCAGATGCGCGCGCTGCAGGCCGCCGACACGCTGGCGAGCGCCGACAAGGCCAATACCAGCGCGGCCAAGACGCAGCTGACCCAGACCGACGACACGCTCAGCCAGTTCACCGACATCCTCTCGCAGATCACCACGCTGACCACGCAGGCCGCTTCCTCGACGCTGAGCGACAGCCAGCGCGCCTCGGTGGGCCAGCAGATCGGCGCCTATTACGACAGTCTGGCCAATCTGGCCAACACCAAGGACGCGCAGGGCAACCCGCTGTTTGGCGGACAGGCCACCGGCAACGCCTATACGTTCGACCCCACCACCGGGGCGCCCACCTATAATGGCACCACCACCGCCTCCACCCTCTCGCTGGGGCCGGGGCTGTCGGTGACGACCGGGGTGACGGGGCCGGAATTTCTGGATTTCCAGTCGGGCGGCGTGTCGAAAAACCTGCTGACCACGGTCAAGACGCTGGCCAACACACTGCAAAATCCGTCCTCGACGGCGGCGGCCGTGTCGGCGGCGAAAAACGCGCTCGACGATCTGGGCGCGGCCACCGCGTCGGTGTCGGCCAGCCAGACCGTGGTGGGCGCGCGGCTGGACTGGATCACCACCACCACCAATATGCAGACCCAGACCGCCGCCCAGCGTGCCACGCGCGAGGCCGATGTGGGCGGCACCGATCTGGCCGCCACCATCGCCAAGCTCAGCCAGCAGATGACCGTGCTGCAGGCGGCGCAGTCCAGTTTTGTGAAAGTGGCCAATCTTTCGCTCTTCTCGATGCTGAACTGATTGGCGGACCTGAATTTTTTCCGCGCCATGCCGTTCTATGGCCGGGCCCTTTTTGACTGACAAAGGACGTTAACCATGTTTGCCGGTATCGGTATCGTCGTGCTGTTTGCCATGGTGTTTGGCGGCTTTGCCATCACCGGGGGCGCGCTTGGCCCCGTGATGGAGGCGATCCCGCATGAATTGCTGATCATCTGCGGCGCGGCGATCGGCGCGCTGATCACGGGCAATGACATGCACGGATTGAAGGCGCTGGGCGGCGGGTTTGCGCGGGTGTTCAAGGGGCCCAAGCACAACAAGCAGGATCACATCGATGTGATCGCGCTGACCACCAAGCTGATGAAGCTGCTGCGCACCGAAGGGCCGGTGGCGATGGAAAGCCATGTGCAGGACCCCAAAAGCTCGGCCATTTTTGCCGAATATCCGCGCCTGCTGGCCAATCAGGAGTTGATCGATCTGATCTGCGACACGCTTACGCTGATCGTGGTCTCCTCGGGCACGCTGGAGGTCCATGCGGTCGAGGATGTGATGGACAATGCGATGAAGACCCATTTCCATTCGCTGCACGCGCCGCAACATGCGATCCAGAACCTGGCCGATGCCTTGCCCGCGCTGGGTATCGTGGCGGCGGTCCTGGGCGTGGTGAAAACCATGGGCTCGATCGACAAGCCCCCCAGCGTGCTGGGCGCGATGATCGGTTCGGCGCTAGTGGGCACGTTCATGGGCGTGCTGCTGGCCTATGGCATGGTGGCGCCGATGGCGGGCCGCCTGCAACAGGTGAACGAGGCCGACGAACAGATCTTTCAGGCGGTCAAGCAGGTCATCATCGCCTCGCTCCATGGCTGGCCGCAACCGCTGGTGGTGGAAAGCGCGCGTTCCGGGCTGGGCCATGATTTCCGCCCCGGCCTGTCCGAACTGCTCGACGCGCTGCGCGGAAGATAAGGGGGCGCACAGGCTATGGCTCCGCCGAAAAAACCGGGCAAGAACGAGATCCCTGCCCCCATCATCGTCAAGAAGATAACCGTGGTGGCCGGCGGCCATCATGGCGGCGCGTGGAAAGTGGCCTATGCCGACTTTGTGACCGCAATGATGGCCTTCTTTCTGCTGATGTGGCTGTTGGGCGCGACCACGGAAAAGCAGCGCAAGGGCATCGCCGATTATTTCACCCCCACGCTGGTCAAGACGCGGCAGGGCAGCGCGGGCTCGAACGGGCTGCTGCACGGCAATTCGCTGACCGATGTGGATGATTATCCCAATCGTCAGGGCCAGACCGGCACCCGCGCCATGTCCATCCCGCGCGACGCCACCGGCGGCCCCCGCGAAGGCGGCAGCAAGGTCAAGAAGGTCGCCTCGGTCACGCAGAAATTGCAGCAGCGCCTTTCGGCGACGGAAAAGCTGCAAAAGCTGGCCCGCACGTTGAAGGTGACGGCCACGCCCGAAGGCATCCGGCTCGATCTGGTCGATGACGCCGATTTCTCGATGTTCCAGTTGGGCACGACGATCCTGACCCCCGATGCGGTGCAATTGCTCCATGCCATCGGCGCGGTGCTCAAGGATGAGGATGGCGGGCTGATCATCCGCGGCCATACCGACGGGCTGAAATGGAAACGGGGCGATACGGTCAACAACTGGTCGCTGTCGGCCGGGCGCGCCGAAGCCACGCGGCAGGCGCTGATGCGCGATGGTCTGGGCGAGACGCGGTTTCGCCGGATCGAGGGCGTGGCCGACCGCGAACCATTGATCGCCGACGACCCCAATGACGCACGCAACCGGCGCATGTCGATCCTGCTCAATTACCAGTAAAGCTGCGTAATTCAGCCAAGACGGCTTCTTCACCTCGCCCATTTACTTCTTGGCAACACAGGAACGGGGCGAGGTCTGGCGCTATATTCGGCCCAAGGCGCGGCTCCGTCAAGTATGGAGCCTTGTCATGTCTGCGCCACTCGACCACGCCACGCTGGCATCCGATCGGGTCACCCCCGCCCGCAGCGAAGTTCTGCCCCATGAACTGCCCGATGTGCTCGATGATTTCCCGATGGCGCGGGTGCTCAGCCTCGACTGTTTCGACACGCTGATCTGGCGCGACACCTATCGGCCGGTCGATGTGTTCAAGGTGCTGCCGGGCATCGCCGGTTCCCAGCGCGCCCGCGCCGAGGAGGCCGCCCGCCGCGCCGCCCATCTGATGGTGCGCGGCGAGGATATCACCATTGCCGAGATCTATGACAAGCTGATGCCCGGCGCCGCGCCCGAGACGCGCGAGGCCGCGATCCGCGCCGAACTGGATGCCGAGGCCACCCATTGCTATGCCTTTACCCCCACGGTCGAGCTGATCCGCCGGGCCAAGGCGCGCGGGATGCAGGTGGTGATCGTATCCGACACCTATCTGAGCGAGGACATGCTGCGCGAACTGATCGCGCGGGCGGGGGGCGAGGAGCTTTCGGCCATGATCGACCGGGTCTTCGTCTCCTCGCATTGGCGCCTGCCCAAGGCGCGCGGGCTCTATCGTCACGTGCTGCCCGAACTGGGGGTCGATGCGGCGGCCGTGCTGCATATCGGCGACAATCTGAATGCCGACGTGCGCGGCGTGACGCCCTTTGGCGTACAGGCGGTCCACCTCAAGCAATTCCATGCCGAAATCGAGCGCCAGTTGCGGCTGGAGGCCTGCCTCGACACGCTGCTGTCCGAGGGCAAGGGCACGCTGGGCGCCCCCCAGCCCCACCGCGCCGCACTGGCGCAATGGACGCCGCAATTGACCGATACGGCGCAGCATTTCGGCTATGCCGTGCTCGGGCCGGTCTTTGCCGGTTATGACCGCTGGCTGGATGATGAAGCCGAGGCGCTGCGGCAAAGGCATGGCGGCACGGTCCACCGGCTGTTCCTGATGCGCGACGGCCATCTGCCGATGCAGGTCCATCGCCAACGCAGCGGCGACCAGGGCCACGCAGTCGAGATCAGCCGTTTTACCGCCACGGGCGCGATCTTTACCACCGATGCGGCCATCGACGCCTATGTCGAGGACCAGTTGGGCACCGACCCGGCCGTGATCGCCCGACAGTTGCTGGCCCCGCCCGCCGAGGTCAAGAAACTGGCCGCGATTCCCGACAAGACCAAGGGGACGCAGGCGCTCTATGCCCTGCTCGACCGGCGCGAGATCCGCCGCTTCATCCACAAGGCCGCGCGCCGCATGGCCGACCGGATCATCACCCATATCCGCCATGCCGCCGATCCCCGGCCCGGCGATACGCTGATGCTGATCGACCTTGGCTATAACGGCTCGGTGCAGAACCGGATCGACGCGCTGCTGGCCGAGGCGATGGGGGTGCATGTCGCGGGGCGCTATCTGCTGCTGCGCGAGGTGGAGGTGAGCGGGCTGGACAAGGCGGGCTATTTCGACGAGCGTCATTATGATCATGATGCGCTGGGCGCCATGGCCAACAATGTCGCGGTGTTCGAACAGTTCTGCACCAACACCGCAGGCTCAGTGATCGACTATACCGAGCGGGGCGCCCCGATCCGTCGCGCCAATGACATCAAGCAGGCGCAAAGCGCGATCCGCGAGGCGGCCCAGCAGGGATGCCTGCATTTCGCCCGGACCCAACCGGCAGCCAGCCAGCGCGCCAGCCGCGACCCCGCGATGGAGGCCGAACACTGGCGCCGCGCCAATGCCGCCACGCTGACCCGGCTGATGTTTTTGCCCATGCCCTATGAATTGGGCGTGTTTGAAAGTTTCGAACATGACGTCAATCTGGGCACGGACGAAACCATCGCGCTGTTTCACAAGGGCCATGCGCAAAGGGGGCTGCGCCAGCAGGGCCTGTTCTATCTGAAGGGCGCGCGGCGCATGTTCCTGCCTGCCGAACTGTCCGAGGAAGGCATGGCCACCCGTCTCGCCTATCTGGCCACCAGCCGTTTCGGCATGATGCTCAACGTGGGCGATTTCGTCGCCGAGGGCGGCTTCCTGGTGCCAACGATCTACAGCAACGGTCAGGAAGTGGTCGAAACGCGCTTCAACGCGCTGCCCACGCATAACGGCTATCACAGCCTGTGCATCCCGATCGGCGATTGCCGCTTTACCGCCGCGATCCAGTTCGGCGCGCTGTTCGACTGGGTCGAGATCTATTCGATCACCGCCCTGCCCCAGGCCGAGCATCTGAACAACAAGCATGATACCGCCAGCCGCGAGATCGCCATGTCGCCGCTGCTCGAGGGGATCGAGGCGCGTTCGGGCAATCTGTGGCAATGCACATCGCCCCATGGCTTTGCGCTGATCAACCCGCCGCCGCGCGGCGATGATACGCCGATGATGTTGCTGGTGGTGTTTCGCCCGGTGACATGGAAGGAAGGTGTGACCGTCTGAACCGCGCCACCGACAACAGCAAAACGCCGCGCCCCCATCGGGACGCGGCGTTTTTCTTTATGGACCGGCATTGGATAATCGGGAGGCAAACGCGGAAAAACCCGGCGCCTCCCTTTGGCGGGAAAGCACCGGGCTTGTTCCGGATTTACCCGGATCGCGGCTTACTTGAGCAGCGAGAGGACATTCTGCTGGCTCTGGTTGGCCTGGGCAATCATCGCGGTCGATGCCTGCGAGAGGATCTGGGCCTTGGCCATCGCGGTCGATTCAGCCGAATAGTCGGTGTCCTGAATGCGGCTGCGGGCGGCCGAGAGGTTGGTCGAGTTGTTGGTCAGGTTGTTGACCGCCGACTGGAGCTGGCTCTGACCGGCGCCGAAACCGGCCGCTGCGGTCGAAACCTGACGGATCAGCGTGTCCATCGTGTCGATGGTGGCCGAGGCCGAACCGCTGGTCGAAACGTCGATGCTGCTGCTTTGCGCGGCCCAGTCGATGCCCTGC
>Ga0207420_1001178_pt1 | contig 16993 bp, 20 predicted proteins | sample ThiBio_inoc_biof_FD_183941 | JGI IMG/M metagenome (GOLD analysis project Ga0207420, IMG submission 183941) | Wastewater bioreactor microbial communities from Cape Town, South Africa - Thiocy_inoc_biof (SPAdes) | ecosystem: Engineered > Bioremediation > Thiocyanate > Unclassified | place: South...
ACAAAGTATCATTAGAAGTAATACCATACCCGCTTAATGTCGTCGGCTTTCCTGACACTATTTCGCTCCAGGCATGCGTATGTGCTGAAGGAGTAAATGATGCCGGCTTACCGGTTATTGATGCCCACGTATGCGTATGCCCATTAAACACACCTGTTGTCACATAATCATGTGAATGCGATTTGAAGGCATATCTGGCATCGGCATCTGACTTGTTGTAGTAGTTTGAGAGGTCAATGGAGACCGAACCGGCTCCCCACTTTCCGTTGGCCAGCTTAACAAGCGGAGTACCTGTTGCAGCAGTGGAGATTGAGGCATCAATGTCTGACAGGTCAAGCAGGGATGCAACGGGAGTGGAACCGCTCCCGACTCCGCCGTAGAAGCCAACTGAGCCGTCAGCAATCATATCATTAAACTTGACATCCGATGTCTGCGAAAGGTTCTGATTTATGCTGTCAAGGTTGGCCTTATTTCCGTGGGTGTGCCTTTTGTCGTAAGAGTCATTCCAATTTGCCCTCTCGGCATCGGTCAAAAATCTGCGTGTGGCAGACTCATCAATCATTGATGCAGGGTGAGTGGCAGGGTGTGAGTAAGGTGCTGCGACAGAGATTCGGCCCTGCGCATCAACATTGACGTTTTCCCCTATCATCACTCCGCCTAGCATTGCTGCAGCTGCAATAGGAAGAACATACCTGTTCACCCATGAACGAACACCGCCTGCAGTAGAGGCAAGAATCTTTCCATCAACATCCGGATTGCCAAGAGCAGGCTCTTTGCTGTTCCAAGCAACGCGCTCGGCAGAGGTTATGTGTTTTGTTGTGTCGCCCGTATGAGCATTAAAAGCAGTAGGCGCAACATAATCGTGGCTGTGTGCCTTGAAAGCAAACCGCGCATCACTCTCCTCCTTGGTGAAGTAGTTAGTCAAGTCAATGCTGACACTCCCAGGCCCCCACTTTCCATTTCCCAACTTGACAAGCGGCGACCCCACCACAGCCGAAGCAGTAGTAGCATCAATATCACTCAAATCAAGAAGCGAAGAGGCAGGGGTAGAACCACCAGAAACACCGCCGTAGAAGCCCACATAACCTACTGCAACAAGGTTTTTGACGGTCATATCCAAGTCAGCAGACCCCCCTTTAGGGTGCTTCTCCCCAGTGTCGGACTTCTGCGCATTAGTAATAGCAGTTTTCAGAGCCACTTTTGCACTCTTATACGCCGATTCCGAGCTCGCAAAATCAGTATCAACGGTTATAATCTCAGGCTCCTCAGCAGAATACTTGGCAAGGGCTGTGTCATAAGCCGTCCAGGCTGTCAAATAAGCGGCTGTTGCTATGTCGTACACCCCTGCATCTGCGATGAGAGATTCCTTTTCGCTCAATACCTGCGCCCTTGTCTGTCTAATTGCCAACTTCTCAAGCGGAGAAATAACTCCGTCTGCAACCCAGGCTGATAGGGTAGTATTTATCGCATCTGTCACAGATTTCCGCATCGCCTCTGCTGCAATGTTAAAACTGTCTAATTTAGTACTATATGTTTCAAAAAGGTCATTGGCTGCAGTACGCTCTACGTCAGTAATCTTATCGTCAATAATAGCACTGCTCAGGGCAGTTTTATAGGCAGTATGAGCAGTGATATACTCATCCTTTTTTGTTGTAAGTGCGGTTTTGGCGGCTTCAGTAGAGCCTGCAGTATTTATCAGTGCCGCATGTTCAGCGAGCACTTTCGCTTTATCCTGATCAATACTATCAATTCTATTTTTGAATGAAATTAACTCTGCCCGGATAGAAGATACATCCGTTGTGAAGACAGATTTCTTTGCATAGAAATCTGCAAACAGAGCCGAATACTGAGTAATTTCTTCTGCTGTAAGCTCTGTTGCAGCGGCAGAGTTCATAATCTCAACTGTTATTGTCAAGAAGTCAAGCAGTGCATCAAAGCTAGCTTCAAGCTCCTCAACTGATGCTCCTTTATTAGCAGAATCGGCCTTATATAATAATATCTCATCAGACAGCCTGTCTATTAACTGGACAAGCCCTGCCTTCTCTTCAATTGAGACTATTGAATTACTTGCAATATTGTTAAGACGAAGCAGGGCGTCATCTGCAGACTCTGCAGCTGCAAGGGCGGCGAGATTTGCCTCATCAGATTTACGTTGAGCAAGAGCTGCAAGAGCCGTACTGAAGTTTGCAAGTGATTGAGCTCTTAATATCTCCTCAAGCGTTAGATCTGCACTGCCGGGAGTGGTAGATCTTCTGTAAGTAGAACCGCTTGAATGAACCGTATATCTCTTAACTACTGTCCCATCAGGAAGAGTTTCATACCATATTGTAACATTTGGCATTGTTGGATCTTCAACCTCCTCATTAACTGCCATGACATTCATGTGAGGAATTATCTCTCTAGCCTCAATCTCAGCCTGGTCAGCAAACACATCCAGGATCATAGTGTCTATGTACATGAATGTGTCCCCAAACTTGTCAAGTAAGCACATAGCAGTTTGTAAGTTATTGCCCATAACCTCACCTGTGAGAAGTCTTTTTGGCAAGCCATACCAAACAACATAGTCCTTGACCATTGTGTTGAAGAAACTATCTTCCGCTCCTGCAGCTCCAACTTTCCAAAGAGAGCTCTTACTCCCATCCGGGCGCAAGAAGAAGTTTGTTAGAATGTTCGCAGGATTGTCCCCCACATCCGCATCACCGAAGAAGATTTCAGTGTCCGGTGCAGATAAGTTGCCGGTTGATAGAAGCGCATCTACAGTTAAACCCTTTTCAACCTCGGTTGTCAGTAGAGCATCTGTAATAGCAAACTGAGAACGCCTTGATTCGTCTGTGCCCACTGAAGCTGGTCCTTTCGCAAGGATAATCAGGGTTAATGCTCCGGCGGAAGGTATTCCAACCCATTGTACTGATCCTGTCTGCTGTAATGTTTGCCTGCTTCTAAGATCTGTAGATGTAGGATAGATTGACTCAACGTCACTTATCTCATTAGCTTCCATGCTGAAGCTACTCTCCGTGCTCTGCCACCCCTCTTTCCCAAGCCAGTACGTTTGCCCATTTGTCCCAACAAGCTTAAATTTGACATAGAAAACAGTAGGAGTATATGATATACGGAAGTAGGATATGTTGAAGTTGAACACACGCTCTGACTGCTCAACCGGTATGGTTTGACTTATCTGTTCACCAGCATATAGAGAACGAAGAATAACATAGTTTTTATCTCTGAATACTCTTGTTGACGCCATGCTCTCAACATCCCATTGATCAAGCATTTTAAACTCAGGATTGGAGAAAAATGACGCTCTCTTTGCATAGGTCCGTGTGAATTTCACAGATTTAAATGCAGGATCTATTGCAAAATTGAGTGCGCCGATAGGGTAGATGTCGTTATTTAAATTACCTAGAACGAGTGAGTTATTAGGCAGGGAAATCAGATAGGTAAGAGCATTAGTATATATCATGCTCTGCGACTGAAGATCTGAGTACCTTGCAAATCGCCATCGGCCATTGTGCTGAGTGATAAATGCTCGGAATGTCGCAGAGAGCTCCGTTAAAACATCGTATATTGTTCTACCTCTCCAGTGCTCACCATCTATTGTGCGCTGAGCAAGAATGCTCCTAGCTGGATCTGCTCCTGATTCTGTGAGCTCGCAAATCAAATCAAAGTCAAGTATCACGCCTGTAGAGTCAAGGCAATATTTCAACACCTCCAGCACAGTGTGTCGGCCAAAATAATTATAATTCTGTTCCTTGAGAAGACCTAGACCATCTGTAGCAGTAACTACAATATCGTAAGGCGCTGCTATATACTCTTCAGAATATTGCTCCGGCACAATTAGACCTGATTGCACCAAAACATTATTTCTGTAATGTTTAACAAGGAATTTCTTGCTATCAGAGGTATAGAGCTTAATCAACTGACTATCCAGTGTTGATTCCAGTTTGAGCTCCATTGAAGTCCCATATATGCCACCATCTCTCTCCCTCTTAGATATCATGCCAGAAATACCCATTCTTAGATTTGTCGGAGTCCCAATAAACCCTTCCTCCCAAATCTCAATCAGGTGATTATGCTGATAAACCTCGCTCTCAAACTGAAGTACATATGCTAATGCTCTAGCCATAGTCAGATTAGGTTCTTAAGTTTTTACTTCTTCGCTCGGAGTCAATTATCGCAACAAGAGTGCTACCTCTACCTATTAGCTCCCCGGTGATTTTCACATCTGTAGACTTTATGGGAATGGCCGCTCCCATGCTCGTAGATCCTCCATAGCCTGGAGAGGTTTTATACCCACCACCTCCGGACATGGCTAGCGTGTACTGAGATCCTACACCCGGTGATGCTCCTCCGCCTGCAGCATTTTTAAGTGATGTTCTTGCCCAAGTTCCTAGCGCAACCAATGCGATACCGGCAGCAATTGCTATGTAACCTTGCATAGATGTAAGAGATGTCTCAATTGCAATCACTGATGTTCCTAGCGATATAGCCACTTTACCTACTGTTATTGCGAGATTGGCGAGCACTCCTATTACCATAGAGCCGAAGTCTTTCCACTGCGATTCTCCGGCCATCAGATTACCAATCGCCTCTCCAATCCCGAATGCAAGTTCTTCAATAGCTCCCCGAATGGCTAGAGTGAGTTGTTTGTTAAACTCAGCGATGTCTATCATCGTTTTTTTAAAGCCGGTTGCATCAACATTGAGTTTTAACGATATAGGTTTTACTTTGCCCTGTACACCAGCAACAGCACCATTAATTTTTTTATCAATTGATGATGTGTCAACCTCCGGGAGTATCGGTTTTCCTTTCAAAGCGGCCATTTTTTCTCTAGCCTCCTTCTCTTTCTCAACCTCTGATGTGAGTCGTTTTTGCTCTTTAAACAGACCCCTCATCTCTTGATTAAGACTAGCCTGATAATTAACCATATCGGCATATAACTGATTGGTTTTCTCAGTGTCAGAGTTTAAGTTTTCCGCAAGATCATCCTGAGCCTGTCCAATTGTGAAAGCCTCTTTTGCAAGAGCAATTCGTTTAGCTCCTAATACCTGAGTCAATCGCATTGTCTCTTCAAGAAAACCATATCGCTCCTCTGCAGAGTATTGCTCTCTATCAGCTGCCATCTCGCGAAACTTAGTTATACGCTCATTAATGTCTGCCTCTTCCTTGATGAAAGCAATTCTTTTCTTCTCATATGCAGCCTGGCGATCTGCTAGAACTTTGGAGGCATCCATCCTCTGCTTAATATCAGCTGCCGTTGTGTCTAGCCACTTAGCAATAGATTTCTGTTGCTCACTACTTAACCCGGTAGTTATCTGCAGCATTGCAGTGCCCACCTCCTTAGCGCCTGCCTTAACACCATCCCAGTCAAATGAAAAAGCTGCCTTGAGTACCTTCCCAAGCCCCTGGAATGCATCTACAATTCCTGTAAATCGGTTGATAATATTCTTCTTAAGAGCATCCCATAAATCAGCAATTGCCTGCTTAGGATCTTGAAACGCTTTGACCATAGCCCGCCCAACAGCTGCAAACACGTCAACAAGATTATCCATTAGCACCTTGAATGGAGCTAGTGTGCGTGATAGTGCATCTGCGCCATCCTGAGATCGCTTAAAATACGCAACAAGGGCTCCAAGGGCAACGACAATTGCCCCTATACCTGTTGATATAAGAGCAATTTTTAATATGCCTAGCGCCTTTGAAAACAGGGTAGATCCTGCAGCTGAAGTTTGAAAGCCCTTTCCAATCGTCAATAATGCACCTTGAAATACCTTCGCTGCGCTTGAGATAGAGCCCATACTTGTACCGAACAGCCCAGCAAAGGCATCAACAGAAGAGGAGGCTTTTTGCTCAAATTCATTAATCGCAGCCTGGGCCTCTTTCGCTCCTTTCTTTACCTCACTAGTATCTGCGCCAAATACTGCTTTTAAGTTCAATCCCTTAGCCATGTGCCTTTTCGTGTAGTTTTATTAGTTTCTGAATTCTTTCCGCCTGCTCCTCTGCAGAATTCACAACTGGTAGATCTGTGCTAGCTTCATCCCACTGGAACGGCCAGAATGATCTTGGGTCTTTTATTCGGTCGGATGGGGTGAGTTGGATGTTGATTAGGTATAACGTTTGTGTTCTTATTAATTCTGCTGTCTCTCTTCGTTTAACCTCTATTGCCTTAAAGAAATAATGTAGTTTTAAAAAAAAAGTCCCTAGGTGCATTTCGCCAAACTCACTCTCACTCATTCCCATCTGCCCTAGGGCTAAGCCTTTTATTTCATAAAGGAAAAGCGTCTCTTTTTTTTTGTTTCGTCCCCCTGATTATTATTGACGTGATTAATTCCGCTTGTAGTCTGAGAGCTATATATACTCATGATTTTTCCAATGTCATCCGGCCTAAGCAAAGCTCCAAGATCTACCGGGGAGAGTTCAAGCTGTCGGCCATCCATTCGTTCACCCTCTTTAATTGCGCAGAAGATGAAAGTACGCATCTCATGAGCAGAGATGACTCCCAGGTTATCTAATCTGCTTAAGTCGCTTATTCCAGATAAGTCGCAGTAATCCGCCATTGCATTCCAGTTGAATTCAACCCGGAATGTTCTACCAGATATTTCTACCTTGTTTTTCATGATTAGCCTGCTACGATTGTGAATGCTCCAATTACTCTCAAGTTAAGCGAAACTGTTGCCTCATCCTCAGCTCCTGATTTCTCTGAATAACTTGTAATGAGAGCACTTCCGGTATAGGCATCAGCGCCTGCCATTGAGTAGGTGATTGTTACCGGGTCGTTTGCAAGAGCAAGAGCGATTACTTCATCTCTACCTAGTTTAGTAGCAGCATCAGCGACATCAACAATTGTCGCTAAGTTCTCAACTGAAAGAGAAATCTCATTGCCTACTGCCTTAGCCCTTGTTTGTCCCTGATCGTCTTTAGTAATGCTCTCCTTTATCTTTTTATTGATGTCCAGAGAGTTTGATGTAGTGCCCACAATAGTTTTTGCGCCTATCTTGAGCAAAACGTTATAACCGAATACTGTTGTGTTTGCCATAATGATTAATTATTTATGATTAGTTGTGTTATTACATATTTTGAAGCCGAAGCAAATTCAATATTCCCATCCGAAATGGGCTGAGTTCCGCTATGCTGAACTCTAACATCTAAAGATTGAAGGCCCATTATCCCTGCATGGCAAGCTGCATGTAAGCTATCTCTCTCTGCAGCGCTAGATGCAACTACTGCAAAGTCAACACTTACTACATATTTATAAGGTCCATCCTTAGTAGTAACTGTCTCAAACTCCAATGAATAGACTGCATAAGGCGTAGTGTCTGTTTCTGCAACATCAAGATATAGATCAACTATATTCTCTAATGCTGTAGTGATTCTCTCTCCTATAATCATCTCACTTGCCATCCTCTAGTTTTTTTACTTCGCTTATTAAAGCGTTCTCAAATCGTGAATAAATCTCTTGTTCCTTGCCTACTACAGACCTCTCAAAAAACAATACAGGCATAATTCCTCCCCTCCATTTCTTTGTCGCTTGTTTTCTCTTACGCTCAAAAGTGTGTCCGGAGAATCTACTATCCAGAGTACCGTAGTTTTTCCAGTAGGCTTTAAACCATACAGGAACATTTCCACCTGCCGGTGTTTCACCCTTTGTTCCAAAAAATCCAAATTTAATCGCCGGAGATCTTCCGCTCATTAGCTTGTATTTAACAATCTTACGAAACTTAGGGTGAGCAAATGATTTCATAGATTGTATAGTAGGAGTAACGGCAACTTTAAGGGACTTCTTGACAACAGAATTGATCTTATTAGGGTAGTCCTTCAGTGTCTTAAGTGCATCATTAACGCCCTCAAGTTTAACATAAGCTGTTCCTGTTGTCTTTGTTGCCATCTTATAATTTTACTGCCTCAATCTTTATAAATGGAGTGCGATAAATTGGCGTTACGGTCATAACGTCGTAAGTGTTTTCCGCCCAAATTATCCGCCAGCGGTTAGTTACCGGCGCTGAATAGGTAATCACACTTATTAGATTTTTACCTCGTAAAGCCTCATTGCTGATTGCTTCAGGAGTATTAGTCTCTGTTACCTTAGCATAAGCATCGTACTTAGTTATGAATGTTCTCACAGAGCTGGATTTAGAATCTTTTGTTATGATACCTTCCTGGAGCTTTATCTTCTGAGTAAACTCACCTTGATTGATATATTCTAGCTCTGCCATCTTCTGAATGATTTTAATAGATTTGTTGATGCTTTGGGCAATACTTCTACCTTATCGGCAGGATTGTTAAATAATACGGCTGCAATAAGGAATACCGCTGCCTTAACAGCTGCTGGGAATGTTAAATATCCGGCTTCAAATACAACTTCAATTGCTTGCCCCTCATCCGCCTGCACAGATACCCTTCCCCCTGATATCTCTACATCACTACTCTCTTTCCCCACTCCATCAATCTTCAATGAAGTGCATTCAAACGCCGGATAATAACCTGCAGTATCAATAACTGACTTAGCTTTCAGCGTAATTACAGAAGGGAGAAATATACAACCACATTCCTTTTCAGCTATCTCAATAGCTGCCGAAAGATCCAACTCTAGTGAGCTGTCAAAATCGCTGGATGTGATCCGCAGATGTTGTTTCAGACCGGTTAGTAAGCCGGATTGAATCTCTGTTGCTTCTGTTGTATATTCTCTCTCAGTAATCATAGCTTACTTTTTGTCAGGTTTTGCTATAGCCTCTACTTTTTGCAGCTCTAGGAGCTCTTTTGCAACCTTGTCAGGGAGGTTGATAACCTCCCCTTCAAAGTGTGCTAATCCCTTAATCGGTTGAAGAATCTTAACTTTCATCTCCTTCAATATTAAGTAGTGAGATCTTTCACCGCTGCAAAAGATTCAGCCCTGCGAACATAAACATCGTGGAATGCGTTCACAGTTGTCTCAATTTCACCCTTCTTCTTCAGGGAATAAGGATCTACGATGATATCCAAACCACCCCACTGTCCAAGCACCAGATCTGCGAAGTTTCCGAAGATCATTGCAGACAGATTCTCTACAGTAGTTTCGCCGTTAACCTTAGTCAGATTAGCAGGAACGTTATTAGTTACAGCTACCTTATAGCCGTTTGCCTCACCGTTCTCATACAAGAAACGAGCTGTACCTGAAGCTCTCTCAATAGTTTTGAGCGCACCCATTACTTTTGAGTTTGTCAGATAACCGAGATTCCCGAGAGCCGCGTTAGCAACTGAAACCTTAGTCTCAAGCTCTACAAGTTTAGCCCAGCTAATTGCTCCACCACCTGCTCCAATTACAACTGAACCGATGCCGGATGTAGCAAGAATACCGGTAGGTTCGTTAGAACCACCGCCCTGGATAGCTGCTTTCTCAAGAGCAGCAGCGTGAGCCGCTACCATATCCATCATAATCAGTCTGTCAACATCTCCTGATGTTTGCTCAAGTAGCTGACGAGAGTAAGCTGTAGTGATAACAAGACGTTTTGGAGACATCTCTGTCTTCGTAATTGTCTTCTTGCCTGCAGTAACTTCATCAGTTTCACCTGCCCAGCTCGCACTGAGAGATGTGCCCTTCGCAAACGGCACATTCCCTACCAAACCGGTAAGTTGAGTTACACCCATCTGAGCCATCACCAAGGCAGCTCTTAAGGCCTCTAGGTAGACAACAGGCTCACGATTAACGAGGTTGCCCCCATCGTTTGCAGTTGTCACATTTTGCCCAGTTGCGGCTCTCTTAGCTGCAAGGACAATGTAAGGGATTCCCCTACCATTTAATACGATGCCAGATAATTTGGCTTCGCGGACCGCCTCCTGCGACATCTCAGCCTCCAGGCCTGTTAAGCCTGCAGAAGGATCTGATGCCTCGCGGAGAAACTTTGCAAATGAAAACCTCTGCACCTCTTCAGTCTCTTTGTGAGAGAATGAATTTTGCGCAGCGGCTCTTTCAGCAACTTCCACAATGAGAGCATCTCTCAGCTCCTGATTCAGCTCGTTGAGCTTCACAACAGCTGCCGCTCTCGCTTGTGCGTCAAGCCCCTCGTTCTTAGCTTCAGCAAGACGAGTAGCAATGTCGTTTTTAATTTCCGAATTTTTACGCATGATTTGTTTGTTAGTAATTAATTGAATCAAAAAACTGAGTTTGTTCCCCTTCAGTTATAGCTATATTTCTCTCCGCATCAACAATGCTAAGATCTAATTGTCTTGTCTCATCTTCTGTAGTTGAAGATCTTCCGGATGCTCCACCATCCTCATCATCAAGCAGGACCTCCATCGCTCTCTTAACAGCATTCTTGTTAGCCGGAATGTGCACGATTGAGACCTCTAGCAGTTCTTGACCTCCAAAATAATAGGTTTGATTTTCCTTGCCTGCAGCTTCGTCTCCAACTCCCCAGGCTCCCTCTCCAACCGGGTTAAATCCTACTGAAACGGCCTTAATTGTTCCGTGTAGTACCTTCCTGAACAACTTTTCTGCAACAGGATTGAGATCAGCCGGCTCAAAGGTCACTCCTATGATTAGCTGATCATCCTCAACAAAAGCTCTTCCGGAACCAATTACCATATCTGGATTAGTTGAGTAGTATAGAGCGTGCTGATAGCCTATTACACCGTTCTTGTTGAAACGGTCAAGGTCCCACTTATCAACCGGCAGGACCGTTTTGTAAGAATCTCTTGAGTTATCGGATGCGACAAACTCAATGTATCTTGTTGTTTCTACATCACCCGAAACCTTGCGGATAGATGCCTGTGCGAACTTTCTAGTTGTGCTCATAATTATTCTATTTCTTTTCCAACTATATTCATATTAGCAGGATAGAGCATATCATCAAGGCCATCCTTCATTGATTCGCCCTCCATTACACGTACTTCATTCCTGCTATATACTCCATTCTGAATCATCTTTGCATACCACTCACCCCTTGCTGTCATATCGCCGCGCATCAAGCCATTCAGGTTGAACTTAACCGCATATACACCACGCTCTGATTCAAAGAAGAGCTTATTTTCCAGTTCAACTTCCACGCGCTTCACAGTTGGCCGGAGTGCGAATTGCGCAAATTGTATTGTCTGTTGCTCAATGTTGCTGAAAGTTGCGTGAGACAGGTCCCCAATCATGTGCGGCGGAACGTTGTAGATCCTCGCAATATCCTGCACGGAAAATTGTTCTGTTGAAAGCAGGGCCGCTGAAATAGGATTAACGCCTATCTGCTTGTACTTAATGCCGTACTCAAGTAGGGGAGTGCCGAAGTTTCCGGACTCCTTGAAGTGATTAATGAAGCTCTTATATGCTTCATCTCCTAGATTCTGCTCTGTCTCAAGAACGCCTTTGATATTGCCTCCCTTCTTGTAGAATTCTGCTCCGAACTTCTGTGCTGCAATTGCCTTAGAAAAAGATAAGTAGTTGTATTCAATAGGATTAACGCCCTTAATTCCGTCAAATGAAAGGACCATCAGGTGGATCATCTGTTCGTTTGAATAGATTCCGTCAAGACGGCCTGAACCATTAATTTTGAAAAACTTTGAACCGTTTTTTGTGAGCACAATATCCACGCAGGATGGGTGCACTTGCTCAAGAGAGATAGGCAAGCCGGAACTATCCCTTGTAATAACAGCATAGGCATTACCCCAGCCATCCAAGGCGGAGAACATACAATTCCAGAAGTCAAAAATATTCGTGTATGAATTAGGAGCTATAGATAGCAATCTAGAAACCGGATGAGTTGCATCAACATAACCTACATCTGTTTTCTGTTTCACAGACTTAGGTAGTGATGCCATGTTTTCCGACCGAACTCTTATTGCAGCATAGGCAGCGGTGAATTTCAGGGCTGTTTTGTTGTTAATCTGGAAGCCAAAATCAATATCGGAACCGAAATTGCTTCGTCCCATATATTCAGAACGTGGTTCTACAGTTACTTCACGAACCCCTTCCTTAATAATTCCACTCAACCAGGATTTAATGCCCATTTTTCTAATATTTCATTACAAAGGTCGGAAGAGAATGAACCGTAGATTAGAATAAGTGAACGACTTACAGGACTAGTTACAGGACCAGTTACGCTATTTAAATGGGGATAACTCTCAGTGTGTGTTGTGTATAGACTTGCTTAGAATTTTCCTCGGCTAAAATTGATAAATAGCCTCCTATTGCATTGATCATAGAGACGACTCCGTCAATTTTCCCAGAGGATTTTCGTTTGTCTGGCCGAATGTTCTCATTAGGATCTTGATACATTACAACATTCCTGAACATCCATCTAATGACAGGGTTGTGAAGTAAGTTTGTTTCTCTTGCAAGTATCATTCGCTGAATCTCTTTAGCGGGCTCAGACATGTTCTGAATACGCTGATTATACTCATCCAACACCTCGCTCAAGCCGCCATTTTGGAGGCCCTGAATCACTCCGTGATATGCCTTATACGGGTCAAATGATAGATTCTTGATATTATACTTCTTAAGCTCCTTGAGCATTGTAGACACCATTAGTTCAACATCAATCATATCCCCTGGAGTGACGATTAACCAGCCCTGCTCCCTCCACTCCCGGTAGTCTGCTCTGTCTTCGTTTTCCTTAATTTTACTCTCAGGAACAAAGAAGAGAAACTTGAATGGCTTGCCGGGTAACTTAGGGAAGTACAATGCAAGAGCATTAATATCAACGTGAGATGCAAGGTCAAGCCCGGCATAACACTCCTCACCGATAAGAGAATTATCGTCAATGTCATAATTGTTTTCTGCGACTATCTCATCCGGAATCCACACGTCCGGAGCATCCACCCATAAGTTGAGATTCTTAGTCCTGAAGTTAACCTCTGTAGTGCTGCCTTTGTTGATCGCATCTTCCAACTCCCCTTTGAAATAATCTTCAGAAACAGAGACACCGTAATTTGGATTTGCCTTCTCCCAGGTCCTAGGATCTTTCCAATCATCGCCTTTATCGGGCTGATAGATCATTATGAATTGATTATCCCTACTCTTAGACCCCTCCAGAATCTCATACAGGACCTTCATGTCCTTAAAATATGGGGCATCCATATCAAATCCTGCGGTTGAAATTGACAAAATGAGCGGTTGAGAGCGAGCTCCCATACCCGATTTGATAACATCGTACACCTCGTTAGTCTTCCAGGCGTGCCTCTCATCACATATTGCGCAATGAGGATTGAGACCATCCTTGTTTTTTGTCTCCTTAGAGAGCGGTTTAAACGAGGAAACCATCGCCTCAACAACGATTGAGGAGTGATAATGCTTGAGTAATTTCTTGAGATGCTTAGAAATCTTGCTCATCTCTCGCGCTGCGCTCCAGCATATCCCGGCCTGAGCCTTGTCAACAGCTGCAGAAAACACCTGAGCCCCTCTCTCTCCATCAAGGGTGAGCATATATAAACCTATCCCTGCAGCGAGGGTTGTTTTGCCGTTTTTTCTTGCGACTAGTATATCGGCGTAGGTGAATCGCCTCTTGCCATTGCGCTTTTTCCAACCAAAGATGTTCCAGATAATAAACGCCTGCCACCCCTCTAGATCCAAGTCCTTACCTGCCCACTCCCCTTCAAAATGTTTCAGTAAATTGAAGAACAGAAGTGCTTGCAAAGCTGATTTTTCGTCAAAATGATAATCCCATCCACTACGAGTTTTATTGATATCTGAGAGATACCTCTCAACAGCAAGTATCTCATAGCGACCCGCGCACCTGGAACCGGTTACCACTTTTTCAACATATCCCTCAACCCTCTGCTTATAGCCCTCTGCACTTATCATACATTCCTCTTACTTTCCCAGCATTGCGTTCTTAATTTCTTCAAACGGATCAGAGGGCTTTTCTTCAGCCGGCAATGCGAACTTCATTCGCGCGACAGGCGAGAACCCAAACTCCCCTGATATCTTGTTATTTGATTCAACAAGAGCAAAGTATAATTTCCACTTAGGATTAGTAATTGATTTGAGCGGAACCTTGTCAATATCTCCATTCTTCCGATAGATAACCTTGTATAGAGTAATGATATCCTCTTCTTTTGACAACTCATCAATAAGAGTGAATATCTTATCAAGATTGTGCGAGTATATTGCCAGGTTCTCAAGATCCAACTCTGTCAATATCTTAAGATGCAACAGTTGATTACACTTCTGCTTGAAGATTTCCTTCGCTCTCTTTGTTTTTAAGATCCTTATCCCTCTAGTTGAAGTGATCTGTGTAATTTTTGTGAGCGGGAGGCCCGGAGTGGCCCCCCTTGAACGCCTTTTTTCAAGCGTTCCTCTCAAATCCTTAACCTCATCAGGCAGCGGTTTTCTGCCTGCTATTCCCTTCCTACTACTACCCATGTAACTAATTGTATTTCAATGCTTGTCTAAATCTTCTGAATTTTGCCATTTCTTACGATCTTTTTGGGGTGTGGTCTCCAGGCATTTAGCCCTAGAGATTTACACCCCCCTCCCCATAAAATATTCTCGCTTATCCCTGTTCCCCTTGATAATGTTACACTTACGACATAGTGCCTGCCAGTTGCTCTGGTCCCAGAAATCGTGAAAGCCAACAGGGATGATGTGGTCTGTAACTTCTGCCGGGGAGATCCTTCCTTTCCTCTCACATTCGGCACAGAGCGGATGAGAGGCTTTGAATGCTGCAGATTCCTTTGTCCACCTGCGAGAGTGATATCTCTCATCAGATACTTTCCTATCTTCCATCTTTGTGCGAATTTCGCGAGGCCTGCTCCACGGCCTGGTAAGTGATTTAGGTTTCATAGTTGTTTTTCAAAATAAAATATTACATCTGTCTCAAGTTCTCTAATTAATCCATATCTCTTTGCAAACTTATATTGCGTACTGTATTGATTGAGTGAGTTAAGGAACCCCATAATGTTCTGACGGAACTGTTCAATAGTAAATGAATTCTTCTGTATGTTACAACTAGGACAGGCGGGATTATAATTACTTAACACATCGCTCCCTTGACCACGACAAGTACCATCAGCAACATAGCGGAGATTCTTACTATCATACTTACTATTCCTAACAGCTGGTTCTATATGATCAATATGCCACTTAGCAGGTAATTCGCTCCCGCAATACGCACACTTGCCGTTATATTTGTTATAGACTATCTGTCTGATTTCTTGTTTCGTCATATTGGCTTCATATATTCGTTAATAACTTCTATAAACTCCTCAATCCCTCTTATGACTGAGTATCTATTACCAGCCTTAATAGCTGCCTCCTGCCATCGCTTCTGCTCCTGCGATTGCCGACCGGTCTCAGTCTTAAACTCAATACACAGACACCCGGAGTCTCCTCTGCTTAGTAACAGGATTGCATCAGCTGCTCCGGCAACCATCCCCTCGTCCTTTGCCCTCTTACCACCAACACAGACAACTCTAGATCCGGCTGAAGTATTAACCACTTTCCTGGTCCTTCGTGCCGCATTAGGAATGGCAATTAGCATATAAGCATACTGAGGATATTGATACCTAAACCATCTGATACAAGCCTGTTGTATCTCACTCTCCCTATAGCTTACCATAACCCTGCTACTGAATAAGCCTTTTGCACTATTTTTCTTAAAGAGGATGCAGCATTAAGAGAGTACACAGCATAGCCTGCAGATCCCTTGCGAACCATCTTCGTGTCAATGTCTAGGTTGAATGGTGGGCGCTTGAGGTCATATATCCTCTGAGCTAAATTCATTGTTCCGCAGATTCGGTAAGCAAGTGAGCTGTCAATGCTGTTGCCTGCCTTGAGGTAATCAGCAATAATCTGATTCTGTGATTTTACCTTTTCCATAATTCTGAATTGTCAAATAAATTTCCAAGAATTCTACACTCTTCGTCTTCCAACCAATCTCTTAACAGAGCTGGTCTTTCACACTCATAGTTTGAGCCAGGCTCCTTAACAACGAAGCAGCCATTTTCAAACACAACTGCTCCTACGCATTTGCATCGCAACTCCGGCTCAAACTCAACTTCGTATTCAAATTCAATGATGTGATTCTCATGAATGTTGTTGTTCTCTACATCTCTCTCCCCGGAGAACCGGCAAATTGTTTCACTGATCACTTCTCTCCAGGTAATACTTCCAACTCCATTAGCCGGCTTCTCACATACGCCCATCATCGTGTACTTATCGGGGAAAATGACAAGTGATGAGCCGGTGATCCATTCTCCGTTATCAGCTCGCTTCGCAGTATATAATATGTTATTTTCCATTGTGTTGCTCCTCATCGCTTCAGGGTTATTGATTTAACTGACCTGGTTCTTTCCCTCCTAACCCTATTAGTTGACAAAACTGCTCTGTTGCATTAGGATTGTCAGCTTTGCTCAGGATGTTCAGCACTTGTGCTTTTACCTTGAACCCCTCAACAACATTTTTTGATAAATCGGATATGACCTTAGCGGTGTCAATGTCTATCTTCTCATTCTCGGAGGCTTTTTTATCCTTGTTGTTTTTAAGCATCTCTATTGTTTCAAAGAGGTGCATATTCAAATCGTCAATCGTTATGTTTCTCATTGCTGTCTAATTAGTTTTTCAATTTTTGATACTCTTTTTATCGCTGTTCTGAGGCTCTCAGGGTAACGCATGATTGTATTCTCGCTCATCTGCTCACTCCTGCTAATCATGTATAGGTTTTCAATCGTGCAGTTAAGAGGGTTTCTGTCTCGGAACTGGATGTTATACCCTTTGGGGATTGGTCCGTTGTGCTCCTCCCAGATTAGTCTATGTTTGAGCTTGAAAACATTAGGCTCTTGTGTCTTAACTTCAATATATCCGTCAACTGTTATTCTCTGATAACCTACTGGTTTGTGGTTTTTCGGAGTACGTCCTTTCTTAAAAGTTGTTTTTCTGCTATTCTCCTGCATCTCTTTACTCATGTACTCACTCCACTTTTTGCCTTTGTTTGGAGGTGTATTGCCTTTTCTGAACTGTGTCCCCTCTCTTTTTCTGCGGTGAAAATCCTCTGATTTGAAAAGGTTGAGGATAAAGGCTTGTGCATTGACAGAGCTTTCT
>Ga0207420_1001185_pt1 | contig 16927 bp, 17 predicted proteins | sample ThiBio_inoc_biof_FD_183941 | JGI IMG/M metagenome (GOLD analysis project Ga0207420, IMG submission 183941) | Wastewater bioreactor microbial communities from Cape Town, South Africa - Thiocy_inoc_biof (SPAdes) | ecosystem: Engineered > Bioremediation > Thiocyanate > Unclassified | place: South...
CGCCATGGACCGTTTTGACGCCCTGCAGGCCTTTGCCCGCGTTGTGGAATCCGGCAGCTTCACCAAGGCCGCCCTCACCCTGCACCAGAGCCGCACCACCGTCACGCAGCTCGTCAGCTCGTGCCGCAGCTCGAAGCGCGCCTGCGCGTGAAGCTCCTGCACCGCACCACCCGGCGGGTGCAGGTCACGCCTGATGGCGCTGCCTACTACGAGCGCGTGGTGCGCCTGCTGGCCGACCTGGACGATGCGGATGCCAGCGTTTTCACCGCCGCCGCCGCGCCCCCGGGGCCGCCTGCGGGTGGACGTGCCCAGCCCCCTGGCGCGCCTGGTCTTCATCCCGGCGTTACCTGCGTTCCACGCGCAGTACCCCGACATCCTCCTGCACATGGGCGTGAGCGACCGCACCGTGGACATGGTGGGCGACAACGTGGACTGCGTGGTGCGCGGAGGCGTCCTCACCAACCCCGCGCTGGTCGCACGCCATGTGGGCGACCTGCAGTTGCGCGTGTACGCCGCCCCCAGCTACCTGCAGCGAGCGGGCGTGCCCGAGCACCCGTTGGCACTGGAGGACCCGCACCACCGCACTGTGGACTTTTTGTGGGCGCGTACCGGCCAGCCCCTGCCGTTCGAGATGCGCCGTGGCACCGAACAGGTGCGGGCCCAGGGCCATGACATCTGCGCTGTGGACGATGGCAACGCTTACCTGGCCGCAGGCCTGGCGGGCCTGGGCGTGCTCTGGCTGCCCGACTACATGGCCCGCCCCCGCGTTGCCACCGGCGAGCTGGTGCCCCTGCTGCGGGACTGGACGCTTGCGCGTATGCCGCTGTACGTGGTCTACCCACCCCAACGGCATGTGAGCGCCAAGGTGCGGGTGTTCATCGACTGGGTGGCGGGGTTGATGGCGCTGCATGCGCCGCTTCAGCGGAGCCCGGTGGGGCCCTAGGAAGCGCCTCGCCAGAAAGAGGGCGGGGGAGGGAGAAGGACTGGAAAAGGAATAGTGCCCATGGGGCACCGATACGGATTTGCTGATAGAGACTTCGCGGCGCACCGTCTGCCATTCATATGGGTCGGTGGCCAGCACAGATTCCGACCGCCCCGCTGCGGAGTGAAGGGCCCCCACCCCGTCTGCAAGACCTGTCATGCACAATGCTTCGCTTTGATGCCATCCCTTCGCACCGATGCACCACCAACAGCCCGACTTCCTTGACAACCTGAACCAGGAGTTCAAGAACGGGCGGCGATGGCTGGAGCGCAGCGTGGTGCTGGCTTACGCCGCCGCAGCGGGCCTGTGTGTAGTGGTGTTCACCTTGATGGCAGAGGGTGCATTCGGTCTGTTCGAGCGCATTTTCCACTGGCAAGGGGGCTGGGCGGTGCTGCTGTGGACTCCCGCCGTGACCGCCGTTGCTGTGTGGGCTACGCGCCGATGGGCTCCTGGGGCTGCAGGGTCGGGCATTCCGCAGGTCATGGTGGCGCTGGAGCCCGGGCTTGATGAAGGCCAGCGCAGCCGTTTCGTGTCGCTGTGGCTCTCGTTCTCCAAAATGGTGCTGGCCAGCGCCGGGTTTGCGGCGGGGCTATCGATTGGCCGCGAAGGGCCTTCGGTGCAGGTCGCAGCAGGCGTCATGCACCATGCGCGGCGCTGGTTCGGACCCCACTCGGGCATCACCAGCCACGGGTTGCTGGTGGCCGGCGGCGCGGCGGGCATTGCGGCGGCATTCAACGCGCCGTTGGCGGGCGTCATCTTTGCGTTTGAAGAGTTGTCGCGCAAGCTGGAATCGCGTTCCAGCGGCTTGCTGATCGCGGGCATCGTGCTGGCCGGGTTGATCGGTGTTTCGGCCTTTGGCAACCTGAGCTACTTCGGTCGCATCCAGGTGCCCCGGCTGTCTTGGGACGCGGTGTTGCCGGGCCTGTGCGTGACGCTGGCGTGTGGCGGCCTGGGTGGCCTGTTCGCCAAGCTGATGGCGGCATCGTTGACGGCGGCCCCTGAGCGCCTGAATGGCTTGCGGGCGCGCTTTCCGGTGCGCTTCGCGGCGGCGGGTGCGCTGGTGGTGGCGGTGATCGGCTTGGTGACGGGCGGCGCCACGTTTGGCGCAGGGTCCGAGGCGGTCAAGCACATGCTGGCGGGCGAGGCCGACGTACCCGCGTTTTACGTCACCCTCAAATTTGTGGCCACCTGGCTGTCTGCCTGGGTTGGGATTCCAGGCGGAATTTTTGCGCCCTCGCTGTCGATCGGCGCCGGCGTGGGCCACAACGTGGCGGCGCTGATGGGCAACGACATCGAACCGGCATTGATTGCCATGGGGATGGCGGCGTTCCTGGCGGCCGTCACGCAGGCGCCGATCACGGCGTTCATCATCGTCATGGAGATGGTGGACGGCCACTCCATGGTGTTGAGCCTGATGGCGTCGGCCATGCTGGCCAGCCTGGTGTCGCGCATGCTGGCGCGGCCTTTGTATGAAACGCTGGCGATGTATATGCTGAGTACCCTGCCGCCAGCGGCGCCTGATGTGCCGGATGCGATGACACCGCCCCCGGAGCCACGGGGCACCCGCCCCGCAGACGGAGCGGAGGTGGCCCTGCGGAGCAATTCTTCCGCGCCGCCTGCGCAGAGTTCACCAACTGCCCCGGCTGCCGCAACAGCCACCACTCCCCCAGCGCCCAACGTGCCGCCCGGTGCCGGCCCGTAGGTTTGGACAGGGATGCGGATAGGTCCGTCAATGCACAAACGGCGGTGTAGGCGGCGCAATTCGGGCCGCATCCGCTAAGAGGGATTGCTCATGCTATCAAATATATAGCTGTTGGCGCTTTATGGATGAGCGCTAGGCGCCAATTCGGCTCAAAATTTCGAGCGACGCTGACTTCACCAGCCGGGCCGCAGTCAACCACGCCAAGCAGCCTCAATCGTTGCAATGTCGATCTTGCGCATCTCCATCATCGCGTCGAATGCCCGCTTAGCCGCTGTACGGTCCGGGTCGTTGATGGCCTGCGTCAGCACCCGTGGCGTGATCTGCCAGGACAGACCCCATTGGTCCTTGCACCAGCCGCACGCGCTTTCCTGTCCCCCGCTGTCAACGATGGCGTTCCACAGCCGGTCCGTCTCGGCCTGGTCGTCCGTCGCCACCTGAAACGAGAACGCCTCGGTGTGCGTGAAGGCCGGGCCTCCGTTCAGCCCCAGGCAGAGGATGCCCATCACGGTGAATTCCACCGTCAGCACATCGCCCTGCTGGCCCGCAGGGTAGTCGCCCGGTGCATGCATCACGCGGCCTACGGCGCTGTCGGGGAAGGTTGCTGCGTAGAACGTGGCGGCATCCAGGGCAGTGCCGTTGAACCAGAGGCAGATGGTGTTTTTGCCGGTCATGGTGAGGGGCTCCAAAAACTGAAATGGGTACCTGCATCCGCACTGTGCGGTACGAAGGGAGCTTGTGGCGCTTTGCGCGGTGCGAAGGGGCGTGCTCGGGCTGCTGGCGTAGGGGATGGGCCCAAAGCGGGAGTCAAGAGCGTCGTTACGGGAAAACCGTTGTCCCTCAATTGCCCGTGGTCTTGATGATGTTCAGAACGATTAGATGGGGCAGAAGAGCTGTCATTCCCACAGCGATCCACCACCTGCCCTTCTTTCGTAGGCTCTGTACTTCGACATCGCCCTCTTTGCCGAGTTGAATGATTTGATGTGCAGTCAGGTGACCGAACCGCTCCATTGGTTTCAGTTTTTGAGGAAGGAGTCAGACTGCTCCAACCACGATCCACACAACAACCGAAGCGAAAAAAAGGGATACGAGCGTCATAAAGAATGCGAAGGTCTGCTCCTGGCCGAAAGAAGCTACCGAGAATCACGCTCCTGAAGCCTCGCCCTGTGCCCCCGCCGCCATCTCCAGCTGCATCATGATCATGTTGACCAGCGTATGCACCGTGGGCCGCCCGGTTTCGATGACGTAGTGGGCGGTTTCGCGGTACAGGGCGTCGCGCTGGGCGTACAGGTCGCGCAGCTTGTCCATGGGGTTGCCGCCTTGCAGCAGGGGGCGGGTCCGGTCGTGTTTGACGCGCCGGTAGATTTCTTCGGGCGAGGCGCGCAGGTACAGCACGTTGCCAAACTGACGCAGGGTTTCGCGGTTTTCGGGGCGCAGCACGGCGCCGCCGCCGGTGGACAGGACCATGCCACCAGCTTGCCCGGCCACGTCGGCCAGGGCCTGCGACTCCAGGTCGCGAAAGCGGGCTTCGCCCTCGGCCTCGAAGAAGCTGCGGATGGTGGTGCCGATGGTCTGTTCCAGCCGGTGGTCCAGGTCGATGAAGGGCACCCCCGCCCGGTGGGCCAGCTGGCGGCCGATGGTGGATTTGCCGGAGCCGGGCATGCCGACCAGTGCGCAGCGGATCTGCATAGGTTCAAAAAAGAGGTCTGGGAGACGGGTACGCGTGCTGCGGGTGGAGCTGCGTCGCGTGCCGTGAGTGGGCGTTGAGTGTAAGCCGTGGCCTCCGTTGCCATGCGCAGCGGTTGCAGCTGGCGCTGCCCCGGCCTGGGACGCAGCTCCTCAAGGAGGTGTGCTCATCAAAGCGCCGCGTACACCAGCGCCGGATACAGCTCGCACAGGGTGCGCAGTTGGCCCGGCGCCTGGGTGAGCAGGATGGCGAACAGGTCTTCGGCGGGGTCTACCAAAAAGAAGGTGCCGCCCAGTCCGCTCCAGCTGTAGGTGCCTGCCGAACCGGGGCTGGATGCCAGGCCGGTGGCCTTGCGAACGGCCACGCCCAGGCCAAAGCCGTAGCCTGCGGGCAGGATGTCGCCCGCTGTGGGGATGCCGCCCAGATGGTCGGCGGTCATGAAACCGACGGTGGCGCGGCTGGCCAGGCGGATGGTGTGGCCGTCCGGGCCTTGTACGGTGCCCTGGCCCAGCATCAGCTGCAAAAAGCGTGCGTAGTCGCTGGCGGTGGACACCAGCCCGCCGCCAGCGGATTCAAACGCGGGCGGGGCCGAGACATCGATCAACGCCACCTCGGCCCCGGTCTGCGGGTCGCGCGCGAACGGCTCGGCGAGGTCGGCCAGGCGGTGGGGCAGTACCGAAAACCCCGTGTCTTGCATGCCCAGGGGTTCCAGAATACGGCGTTTCAGGAGGGTGCCCAGGCTCTCGCCTTCGACCACCTCCAGTACCGCACCCAGCACATCGGTGGCGCGGCTGTATTCCCAGCAGCTGCCAGGCTGGTGCACCAGCGGCAGCGGGCCGAGCGCGGCGACCAACTCGGCATTGCTGTGGCGCCGCGAGCCGACGCGGGCCGCCCGGTATTGGTCGGGCACCGTGCCGGCCTCCCACGCATAGCTCAGCCCGGCCGTGTGGCGCAGCAGGTCGTGCACCGTGGCTTCGCGCTGCACGGGGGCGGTGGTGCCGGTGGCTTCGTCGTACACCCGCTGGCCCGCAAACGCCGGCAGGTAGTGCGAGACAGGGTGCGACAGCAGCAGGCGGCCTTCTTCCATGAGCATCAGCGCCGCCAGCGAGGCGATGGGTTTGGTCATGGAATAGATGCGGAACACGGTGTCGGGCGCCATGGCGGACGCGCCTGCCCCGGGCCGCTGGGCGCCCACGGCTTCGTGCAGCACCGTGCGCCCTTGGTGGTGCACCAGGGCCACTGCGCCGGGCAGCAGACCCTGGTCGACGTGGGTCTGGAGTGCGGCGCGCAGGTGGGCAAATGCGTGGGGGTGCATGGGGCGGTGTCTCCGGGTGGATGGGTGTCGGCCCTGAGAATATCCGCGCGCGTGGAGGTTGGCGGGTCACCTGGGCAACAGGCAGGGCCAGTTTTGCAGGGGGGCTATGGGATCGATGTGGGATCGGGCCTACCGCAGTTGCAGCGAAACGCGGGTGGACGCGCGGTGGCTGCCGCCGTAGGCTAGCCGCATATGGCAGCACCCTCCCTGAAGCGCCGCGCACTGCGCCTTGTCAAACCCGTGTGGACCCTGCTCCAGCCTTTCTGGCGCGCCACCACGCTCTGGCTGGACGCCGACGGGCTGCGCATGAGCGCCGCCATGTCGTTCTACGGCATGCTCAGCCTGGCGCCCCTGTTGCTGTTGCTGGTGGGGGTGCTGGGCTGGTGGATGGACCGCAGCTATCTGGAAAGCAATCTCATCGCACAGGTGCAGGCTGTGATGGGGCAGCAGGTGGCCGACGTGGTGCGGCAGGCGATGGCCAGTGCGCAGGCCCCGGCCGAGGGGCGGCTGGCATCGCTGGTGGGGTTTGTGGTGTTGGTCTCAGGCGCCACCGGGGTGTTTGTCGAGTTGCAGTCGGCGCTGGAGCACCTGTGGCGCGGCGAAGGCCCCCTGCCGCAGCGGGCCGCCTGGTGGCGCATGGCGTCGCTGCGCTTGCGGGGGCTGGCCTACGTGCTGGCGCTGGGTTTCTTGCTGCTGGTGTCGCTGGCGCTGTCCACGCTGATCCACCTGCTGGCGGGCTGGGCGGGATCGCGACTGGCGCTGGCGCCGCTGGCACCGGCCATGCAGCTGGTCAATGAAGTGGTGGCCTTTGGCTTTGCCGTGGCACTGTTTGTGGGCCTCATGCGCATTGGCGCCGGGGCCAAGCCGCCGCCGCGCTGCATCATGGCCGGGGCCGTGGTGGGCGCCACGCTGTTCACGGTGGGCAAGCAGCTGCTGGCCTGGTACCTGGCCACGGCGGCAGTGGTGTCGGCCTATGGCGCAGCGGGGTCGCTGGTGGTGCTGCTGATGTGGATCTATTTCTCATCGGCGGTGCTGCTGTTTTCAGCCAGCTGCGCCCGGGCTTTTCAGGAGCTGGGTGCGCTACCTGCAGCGCGGGGGCGTCTGCATGTGCCGCAATAGGCTGGTTCTTAAACAGGTTCTTACGTCCTTTACAGACGCTACGCCCGGATTTCCGGGCTGGCTGGTTACGCTGGCGGCCATTCATCCAGAGCTTTCTGGATCTTTCGGAGAAAAATCATGAGTCTTATCGTTTCGCCTTCCACCCACACTTCCGCCGTTCCTGTGGCACAGGCTGGCGCCCTTGGCGGCGCGGCCAGCCCTTCCCTCAAGTGGCTGTGGGTCGCTATCGGCGTGCTGGGCGTGAGTGTGGTGGCGCTGGGCACGACCCTGGTGGTGCAGAACGCGGGCAAGTCCGCCGCCGACGCGCAACCATTGGCCATGACGGCGCAGCCTGCGCCAGGAGTGCCAAGAGCTGAGAATTTGCAACAAAAACCGGCGCCAGCGCTTGTTGGTAATAGAAATATTGCTACCAATAATGTAGCAAATCAACCGCCCGCAGCTTCGCAAGGTTATGCCGGGCAACCCCCGCAGCAATACCAGCCACAGCAGCAGCCACCGCTGCGCACTGCCGCACAGGCCCCCCTGTGTGCCACCTGTGGCCGCGTCGAGTCGGTGCAAGCCGTGCAGCAGGCGGCCCCGGCCACAGGCGTGGGGGCGGTGGCGGGCGGTGTGTTGGGGGCCGTGGTGGGCAACCAAGTGGGCAAGGGCTCGGGCCGTACGGCCGCCACTGTGCTGGGCGCCGTGGGCGGCGGCTACGTGGGCCACAAGGTGGAAGAGCGCACGCGCACGCCGCTTCACCCGCGCACAGCCCACCGCCGTGGGCACGCCCGTCGTGCTGCAGGGCAAGGGCTTCCGCGTGGACGATGGCGCCGCCATGCGCGCTGAAGAACCTTACCAGCGTGCACAGCCCGGCGCGGTGCGTGTGGCGGACACGTATTGATTCGACCGCACCTCTCCCAATAGAAAGCCCGCTGATTGCGGGCTTTTTTGTGGGATGAGCGTGGGCTACAGCACCACCGGGATCTCGGTCGCGGGTGGTGTATTGCGGCTGCGCCCGCAGCGCACCAGGCCGTCGATCATCACCATGCCGATGCCCGGGATGTCGCCCAGCTGTACGCTTTCCAGCAGCGTGGCGCCAGCCGTGTGCTGGGCGCGGTCCATGAAGACGAAGTCGGCCGCGCGGCCTACCTCGATGAGGCCGCAGTTCAGGTTGCGGATGCGCGCCGTGTTGCCCGTGGCAAAGCAGAACACCAGTTCGGCGGGGATGTCGGCAAAGCTCGATATCAGCGCAATCATGCGCAGCATGCCCAGGGGCTGCACGCCCGAGCCAGCCGGGCCGTCGGTGCCCAGGATCACGCGGTGCGGGCACTTGAGCTCGATGGCCGCCCGCGCGGCCTGGATGGCGATCTTCTCATTGCCGTTGTGCACCAGCTCGATCGCGCGGGACGACTTCTCACACAGCTCGCACACGTGCTTCCAGGGCAGCGCGGTGTGGCCGCCGTTGATGTGGCCGATCACGTCGGCATCGGCCTCCAGCACCACGTCTTTGTCGATCAGGCCTGATCCGGGGATGGACGGGCCGCCCGTGTGGATGGTGCTCTGGATGCCGTGCTTGCGCGCCCAGGCCACCATCTCTTTGGCCTCGTAGCCGGCCTTGACGGAACCCAGGCCCACTTCGCCCAGCAGCGTCACGCCCGCGTCGGCCAGGTCCTCGAAGTCCTGTTCGGTCATGCCTTTCTCGATCACCGGGGCGCCTGCAATCACCTTCACGCCGCCGGGGCGGAAGTTGTCGAACGAGCGCTGCGCGGTGATGGCCAGCGCCTTGAGTCCCACGATGTCCTTGGGCCGGCCGGGCAGGTGCACCTCACCGGCCGAGACCATGGTGGTCACGCCGCCGTTCATGGTGGAGTCGATCCAGCCGATCTGGTTCTGGCGCGGCGTCCAGTCTCCGAACACGGGGTGTACATGGCTGTCGATCAGGCCCGGCGCCACGCAGGTCTGGCGTGCGTCGATCACGGTGTTGGCGTGGTCGGTGTCGCAGTCCTTGTAGCGGCCCACGGCCACGATAAGGCCATCATTCACCACGATGGTGTCGGCGTCGAGGATGGGTCGGTCCAGGTCGCCCGACAACAAAAGACCGATGTTCTGGATGACGACCTTGCCCGATTTGCCGCCTGCTGCTGCTTCTGCCATGGATTCTCCTCGTGGGGTGGTGGGCGGGGCACCACGCGGCACCCCGCAGGGAAAAATCTCTTGTTGATTCAGGCCGCCGCCCTGCTCTTGGGCAGGCTGGGGCCGGGTGCCACCGTGCGCAGCACGCTGTCGATGACGAAGGACTCCCAGTGCGCCAGCGCATCGGGCGTCTCCAGGTCTTCGCCCAGAAAGGCCGACAGCGTGTGCCGGTTGGACATGTAGAAGTAGCCCGTGGCGGCGATAAGCAGGTACACATCGCGCGCCGACACGTCCTTGCGAAACAGCCCTTGCGCCTGGCCGCTGTCGAGCACGCGGCGGATCACCTCGATGGCGGGCGACGAGTATTCACGGGCGCGCATCGACTTGGAGATGTGCTTGCCCTTGTGCAGGTTCTCGGTGTTGAGCAGCGTGATGAACTCGGGATTCTTGCGGTAGTAGCCCACCACAAAGCGGATCACGGCCTGCAGTGCCTCCACCGGTTTGGCGGTGTCCAGGTCAAGCTTGGACTCCGCATCGTTCATGCGCCGGTAGGTTTCCTCCAGCACCTCGATGAACAGGCCTTCCTTGCTGCCGAAGTAGTAGTAGATCATCCGGTCGAAGGACTTGGCCGCCTTGGAGATCTTCTCCACGCTGCCGCCTTCGTAGCCGTAGCGGGCGAACACCTTGGTCGCCGCCTTCAGGATGTTGTCGCGCGTGGTCTGTGCGGCCTGCTCGCGCACGCCCGTCTTGCGGGCAGAGGCGGCGCGGGGGGACGCGGTCCGGGTCTTGGTGGGAGTGGCAGACATGGCGGGTCCTGGTGGATGAGGCGGGCCCCCGGTGCGGGGGCCGCCGGGGGATCACTGCTCTGCGAACGCGCGTTCGATCACGAAGTCGCCAGGCTTCGTGGTGTTGCCTTCCTTGAAGCCACGCTCTTCCATCATGTGCTTGAGGTCGCGCAGCATCTCGGGGCTGCCGCAGATCATCACGCGGTCTTCCACGGGGTTGAGCGCGGGCAGGCCCAGGTCGCGCGCCAGCTGGCCGTTTTCGATGACGGTGGTCACACGGCCCTGGTGCTTGAAGGGCTCGCGCGTCACGGTGGGGTAGTACTTGAGCTGCTTGGTGACCATTTCGCCCAGGAACTCGTGCTGCGGCAGCTCCTGCGTGATGTAGTCGTGGTAGGCCAGCTCCTTCACCTCGCGCACGCCGTGCACCAGGATGACTTCCTCGAATTTCTCATAAGTCTCGGGGTCGCGGATCAAGCTCAGGAACGGGGCCACGCCCGTGCCGGTGGACAGCATGTACAGGCGCTTGGCGGGCAGCAGGTAGTCGATCAGCAGGGTGCCCGTGGGCTTCTTGCCGACCACGATGGTGTCGCCCACCTTGATGTGCTGCAGGCGCGAGGTCAGCGGGCCGTCGGGCACCTTGATGGACAGGAACTCCAGGTGCTCTTCGTAGTTGGGGCTCACGATGCTGTAGGCGCGCAGCAGGGGTTTGCCGTTTTCGCCACGCAGGCCAATCATCGTGAAATGCCCGTTGGAAAAGCGCAGCGCGGTGTCGCGCGTGGTGGTGAAGGAGAAAAGTCGGTCCGTCCAGTGGTGGACCGTCAGGACGCGTTCGTCAAGAAAGGCGCTCATGGTGCGTTAGATGGAAAAGTTGGAAACAAATAAGAAATCTGGCTGAAGCTGGCTCAGATTCAGGGCCCCAAGCGCTCTACAGCGCAATGTTCAGGCCTGAAAGCTTGTGGCTCACAACCCTCCATTGTTCCGCATCTGGCAAAGCCGCTTTTCTTTTGGTGATTGTGGGCAGCGTGGGCGCCAGCTTTTTGTTGAACTGCAGGAAGATTTCCATGCCCTCGGGCAGGTCGTCTTCGGCATAGATCGCATTGGCCGGGCACTCGGGAATGCACACCGCGCAATCGATGCATTCGTCCGGGTCAATGACCAGGTATTCCGGCCCTTCCTTGAAGCAATCCACGGGGCACACATCGACGCAGTCGGTGTACTTGCACCGAATGCATGCGTCCGTCACAACGTGCGTCATTTTGGGGCTCCTCGTGCACCGTTTTTGGGGGTGCGAAAACACCATTGCAGAGTCTGGTTGATTCCGCTACATTGACATCAAATGTAGTGTTCACAACATTTAAGTTAAGTGAATGCTACACAAAATGCAAAGCGCATACAAGCACTTGCAACAAAGCAATGAATGGGTTGCCACGATGACTGAACACACCAAGACCGATGGGCTGCCGGGCATGGATGCGCCAGATCTGCCGCAGGTGCTCGAGCGTGCCCGGCCCCGCAACGAGCGCATGAACGCGGCCAAGGTCGAGTGCAATGCGTGCCCCGTGCTGTGCCAGATCTCCGAAGGCCGCGCAGGTGCTTGCGACCGTTACGCCAACCAGGCGGGTGTGCTCGTGCGGCTTGACCCGGTGGTGTTGCTGCGCAAGACGCTGGAAACGGGCGAGGCCACGCTGGTGCCGTTTGCGGGCCGCGCCCCGGCTGCAGAAGACACCGAGATCGCAGTGGCTTCAGAACCCGCATGGAACGGCGATCTGCTGCTATCGGAAGAAGTGTTCGTGACGGGCGTGGGCTCATCCACCACCTACCCCGACTACAAGCCAGCGCCCTTCATCGTGGGCTCCAAAACCGATGGGGTGGACATGGTCACGGTGGTCACTGAGGGCATCTTCAGCTACTGCAGCTTCAAGGTGAAGATCGACACCGATCGATTCCTCGGCTCCGAGCAGGCCAACGTGCGTTGCAAGGGCGAGGTGGTGGGCCACGTGACCACGGCGGAATACGGCTCCACCTCACGGGTGGCACCAAGAAGGAGGGCCGCATCACCGCTGAGATGATGCAGGCGCTGGGCAACAAGCAGGCCGTGGAGTTCACCATCGACGGCGGCTCGCAGCTCGTGATCCAGGCCGGGCGCGCACCCATCGTCAACGGTGTGGCCGAACAGCGCATGCGCGTGGGCTGCGGCTCTGCGGCCATTGGTATCTTTGCGCGGCAGTTCTTCGGCCATGCCGACGAGGTGGTGGTGGTGGACGACCACATCACCGGTGTGCTTACTGAACACCAGGCGGGTCGCTGTCTGGACATGAAGCCTTCGGGCATCCAGATGCGCGGGCGCAAGTCCACGCCGGGCCGCTACTTTCAGGTGGCCAACCCGGGCACCGGCTGGGGTGGCACCGACATTGCCGATCCGCTGTCCATCATCGAGGGCTGGGACGAATCCGTCGCCTGGCCGGGGTTGCGCCTCTTGATGACCTCCACCACGGGGGAGCACGCATCCTGGTACGTGCTGGACGAGCAACTGAATCTGGTGGAAGCCGAGATGCCTGCCGAGGTGCGCCGCATCGTGGACCGCATCGGCGAAAACTGTGAGCCTTCGCTGGCGTCTGTGCTGTTCCTCGGCGGTGCGGGCGGCAGCCTGCGCGCAGGGGTCACCGAGAACCCGGGGCTGCTCTCCATCAAGAACGCGCTGGTCAATGTGACCTGCGGCGGTGCCCCGGCCTATGTGTGGCCGGGCGGCGGCATCACCGTGATGGCCGACGTGCTGCGCATGCCGGACAACAGCTTTGGCACCGTGCCCACGCCCGCCATCGTGGCACCCATCGAGTTCAGCATGCGCCGCGCGGACTACGAAGCGCTGGGCGGGCACACCGAGCAAATTCGCAGCCTGCGCGAAGTGCTGGAGCGCGGTGCGTGGCACAACGACGGTGCGCCGCAGGCGCGCGTGTGGCAGACCTTGCCAGCGGCCAATCCGTGGCCGCTGGGCCGCCCACCCCTGCTAGGCTGAGTGAGCCGCGCTGTGAACGCTTGCCGCAAACTCCTTTCCGACGGCCGCTGGCACTTCCAGCATGGCCCGATGGACCTCATCCTTCAGGCCGAAGGGGCGCGCGACGCCGTGACCCACGCGCACGAGCGCGCCTGGCAACGTTTTGAAGGGCTGCTGCAGGAGCTGGTGAGTGAACTCCCAGGCCTGCGGGCGCCGGTGGGTGAGCGCTGCGCGTTGCAGGGCGTGGTGACGCGCCGCATGTGGGCCGCCTGCAGTCCCTACCGTGCGGGCTTCATCACGTCGATGGCTGCGGTGGCGGGTGCGGTGGCCCAGGAAATTCTGACGTGCTACGAACAGCAGGGCATAGACCGCGCCTGGGTCAACAACGGCGGCGACATTGCGTTGCACCTGGCGCCCGGCCAGTCGGTCACGGTGGGGGTGTACGCTGATATCGCCGCACTGAATGCTGCACAGTTGCGCGACGGTCTGGTACTGGATGGGCAGATCTGCATCGACAGCGCCATGCCGGTGCGCGGTGTGGCCACCAGTGGGTGGCGCGGGCGCAGCCAGTCGCTGGGCATTGCGGACAGCGTCACGGTGCTGGCGCGCACGGCCGCGCAGGCCGATGCGGCAGCGACCATTGTGGCCAATGCGGTCAATGTGCAGGACGCGCGCATTGGTCGCATGCCCGCGTGGCTGGTGCGGGACGACAGTGACCTGGGTGCCATTCCTGTCACCGTGGATGTGCCTAACTTGCCCGAAGAGCAGGTTCGCCGGGCTTTGCAGCAGGGGTTGCAAAAAGCGCAAGAATTGCAGTCCAGCGGCCTGCTGTGGTTTGCGCTGCTAGCGTGCCAGGGGCAGTTTCTGGCGACCGCAGCACCGCAAGCCCTGGCCGGTGCTGTGTGGCCCCCACAAGCGGTGATGAAATCGGAAGTTGGTTCAGTATTTGCTTAACGAATTGCACAGGTCTCCAAAATGATCCAGATACGACGCGTTTTCACCCATCTTGAGGAAATCCGGCACGAATTCGGGCCGGCGGCCGACGTGCCGCTGCTGCGTGGTGCCATCGGCGCGGTGCTGACCAACCCGTTTGCGGGCCGGTACGAACCCGACATCCTCCCCATGATGGATGCCCTGCAGGACGTGGGGCTGGACATGGCCCAGCGCCTGCTCAAGGCCATGGCTGTGCCCGCCGAGCGCATCGAGACTTACGGCAAGGGCGCCATCGTGGGGGCAGCTGGCGAGCTGGAGCACGGCGCGCTGTGGCATGTGCCCGGTGGTTATGCCATGCGCGAGCTGCTGGGCTGGAAGGGTGACCGCAACGCCTACGCCAAAGGCCTTGCCGAAGAGAAGACCGGGCAACCCGCCAATGCACTGTCTATCGTGCCTTCCACCAAGAAGGTGGGTGGCCCCGGCGCGGCGCTGGATGTGCCGCTCACCCACATCAACGCGAGCTACGTGCGCAGCCATTTCGATGCCATCGAAGTGCGGGTGCCCGGCGCACCCACATCGGATGAAATCGTCTTCATCTTGGCCATGTCCACCGGCGCTCGCATCCATGCACGCGTTGGAGGCCTCAAGGCCGCAGACATCAGCCAGTGGAACGGCCTGCGCTGATCCACTGCCAACCACAAGACCCTAGGAGACCCACACATGCCCGCCAAGATCCGGAAGATCATTGTTCAAACCGACGAAGTCCGCGTGGAGATGGGGCGCGACGTACAGCCGCCTGTGCGCAAGGCCCTGGCCATGGCCGTCATCGAGAACCCCTGCGCGGGCCGCTATGTCGAGAACCTCGACGAACTCGTGGCCATCGGTGAAGAGCTGGGCGCACTGCTGGGTGCCCGTTGCGTCGCAGCCCTGGGCATTGAACCCGGCCAGGCCCATAGCTACGGCAAGGCCGCCATCGTGGGCGAGGCGGGCGAGCTGGAACATGCCGCCGCCATCCTGCACCCCAAGCTGGGGGCGCCACTGCGTATGGCGGTCGAGAAAGGTGCAGCCCTGGTGCCGTCCAGCAAGAAGATCGGCGGCCTGGGCACCGCCATCGACGTGCCCTTGGGCCACAAGGATGCCGCCTATGTGCGCAGCCACTTCGACGCCATGGAGGCCCGCGTGGCTGACGCCCCCCGCGCCAACGAAATCGTGGTCGCCATCGTCGTGACCGACAGCGGCCGTCCGCTGGCGCGCATTGGCGGTCTTCAGGCCTCCGAAATCAAAGGCGAGGATGGACTGCGCTGATCTGAGCGCGCACTACCATCCCGAGCAGTCTCACCAGTTCCCCTTCCCCAACCCACCTTTCAGGAGTTTCCCCATGACGATGCGACGAAACCTCATGCGTGCCACGGCCGCAGCCGCGCTGGCATTCACGCTGGCCCCTGTGGTGCACGCCCAGGATGTCATCAAGATTGGCGAGATCAACAGCTACAAAGCGCAGCCCGCCTTCCTGGAGCCCTACAAGAAAGGCATGGAGCTGGCGGTCGATGAGATCAACGCATCGGGTGGGGTGCTGGGCAAGAAGGTCCAGCTCATCATCCGCGACGACAACGCCAACCCTGGCGACGCCGTGCGCGCTGCCGAAGAACTGGTGTCGCGCGAAAAGGTCGATGTGCTCACGGGCTCGTTCCTCTCGCACATCGGGCTGGCGCTGACCGACTTTGCCAAGCAAAAGAAATTCTTCTTCCTGGCCGGTGAGCCACTGACCGACAAGATCGTCTGGCAAAACGGCAACCGCTATACCTACCGCCTGCGTCCCTCCACCTACATGCAGGTGTCGATGATGGTGCCCGAGGCAGCGGCCCTCAAGAAAAAGCGCTGGGCGCTGGTATACCCCAACTACGAGTATGGCCAGTCGGCCGTGGCCACGTTCAAGCAGCTGCTCAAGGCGGCCCAGCCCGATGTGGAGTTTGTGGCCGAGCAGGCGCCCCCGTTGGGCAAGGTTGATTCGGGCAGCGTGGTGCAGGCCCTGGCCGACGCCAAGCCGGATGCGATCTTCAACGTGCTGTTCGGTGCCGACCTGTCCAAGTTTGTGCGCGAAGGCAACACGCGCGGCCTGTTCCAGGGCCGTGAAGTGGTCAGCCTGCTGACGGGCGAGCCCGAATACATGGACCCGCTCAAGGACGAAGCGCCGAACGGCTGGATCGTTACCGGCTACCCCTGGTACGGCATCCAGACGCCTGAGCACAAGGCCTTTCAGACTGCCTACCAGGCCAAATTCAATGACTACCCGCGCCTGGGCTCCATCGTGGGCTACAGCGCCATCAAGTCGCTGGCCGAAGGCATGAAGAAGGCCGGCTCCACCGACACTGAAAAGCTCGTGGCAGCGTTCAAGGGCTTGCAGGTGCCCACGCCGTTTGGCCGCATCACCTACCGCCCTGAGGACAACCAGTCCACGATGGGCGGCTATGTGGGCCGCACCAAGAACGAAGGCGGCAAGGGTGTGATGGTGGACTACCGCTATGTGGATGGCAGCAAAGTCCAGCCCTCGAACGACGAAGTCAAGAAAATGCGCCCCGCCGACTGACGGCCGCGCAAGGCCGGGGAGGGCTCCCTCCCTGCCAACTGCCCCTGATCTCTGAACCATAGCGCAGGCGCCGACCTGCAGGGATGGACTTTGCCGTGACCCCGAAGGATGTGGAATGAGTTTTTCGAGTTTTATCGTTCAGCTGCTCAACGGACTGGCGGGGGCCTCCTCGCTGTTCCTGGTGGGCGCCGGGCTGTCGCTGATCTTCGGTGTCACGCGCATCGTCAACTTTGCGCATGGCTCGTTCTTCATGGTCGGCATCTATGTGGCCTATTCGCTGGTGGCCAAGCTGGGCACCGGCCTGGGCTTCTGGCCCGCGCTGCTGCTGGCAGCGGTGGTGGTGGGGGCGCTGGGCGCTTTGGTGGAGGTGGTGCTGCTGCGCCGTATCTACAAGGCGCCCGAGCTGTTCCAGCTGCTGGCCACGTTTGCGCTGGTGCTGGTCATCAAGGACGCAGCGCTGTGGTTCTGGGGGCCGGAAGAACTGCTGGGCCCGCGCGCGCCGGGGCTGTCGGGCTCGGTCAACATCCTGGGGCGGCAGTTCCCTTCGTATGACCTGTTTCTGATCGTCGTGGGCCCGGTGGTACTGGGCCTCTTGTGGCTGCTGCTCACCCGCACACGCTGGGGCACTCTGGTGCGCGCTGCTACGCAAGACCGCGAAATGGTCAGCGCCTTGGGCGTGAACCAGGCCTGGCTGTTCACGGCGGTGTTTGCCC
>Ga0207420_1001203_pt1 | contig 16669 bp, 13 predicted proteins | sample ThiBio_inoc_biof_FD_183941 | JGI IMG/M metagenome (GOLD analysis project Ga0207420, IMG submission 183941) | Wastewater bioreactor microbial communities from Cape Town, South Africa - Thiocy_inoc_biof (SPAdes) | ecosystem: Engineered > Bioremediation > Thiocyanate > Unclassified | place: South...
CCTTCTTGATCTCGTCCTCATCGATGACCCGCCGCAGTCCGGCCTCGCCGGCCTTCTCGGTCGGAACCTTGACCGTCAGGTCGTTGTGCAGGATCTTGATCGTCAGGTACTCGCGAGTCTCTCCCATGAGCTCGGCATCAGCCTTCTTCAGAACAACGCCTGCCCCGTGGTGCGGATAGACGACCTTGTCGCCTTCCTCGAAATCGCACACGTACGGAACGAGGTCCTCGAGATCCTCGTCGATAACTTCGCCGTTCACTGCGTCTGAATCGGAAATCAGATGCTCCTTTGTCTCTTAGCTGACGACGCCCGTCGTCATGTGTTCAAAAACCGGTCGGCCATCACTGTCTCCTGGAGCCTCCGCACGCCTTCGCGGATCTCCTTGGCGCGGGCCGGGCCGACGCCGTCGACAGCGGCAAGTTCCTCGTCGCTGGCCCGCAGGGCCTCCTCGACGTTGCCGAAGTTCTGGACGATCTTCTGGACCACCAGGCGCGGTAAGCGGGGAACCTGCCCCAGCAGCCGGTACCCGCGCGGCTCGGTGGCCAGGTCGAGCGTGTTGACCTTGCGGTCGTAACCGAGAAGCTCCGCCAAGCGCCCGAAGTCGAGCACGTCCTGATGCGGCAGCGCCGCCAGCTCTTCGAGCATGTACTGCACGTTCTCTTCGGTGTCCTCGACCGAGTAATCGCGCATCAGCGCCAGGCGTTCCGACGCCACACCGACCATCGTCTCTTCGAGCTGCATCTCGATCAACCGGCCCTCGGTGCCGAGCTCGATCACGTAACGCTCGACCTCGGTCGCCATCCGCGAGACCAGCTCAGACCGCTGAAGCACGGCCAGCGCGTCGTAGAGCACGGCCCCGCCGCTGAACTCGGCCCGGGTCAGACGACTCGAAAGCTCGTCCAGACGGGTGCGGTACTTGTTCAGCGTGGCCAGGGCCTGGTTGGACTTGGCCAGCACGGCCGGGATGTCCTGCAGGATGTACTTGACCCCGTCGAGGTAGAGCGAAACGACCTGCCGTCGCTCCGAAATCGCGATGACCAGGGCATCGACCTGCTTGGAGATGCGCTCGGCGGTGCGATGGCGGGTACCCGTCTCGACCGAGTGGATGGTCGGGTCGGGCATCATCTGGACGTTGGCCCAGGTGATCTTGCTGCCGTCGGCGTTGACCAGGATCGCCCCGTCCATCTTGGCCACCTGGTAGAGCATGGCCGGGCTGTAGTCGATGTCCAGCTTGATGCCGCCGGAAAGCATGAAGGCGAAATCCTCGGTCTCACCGACTACGATCAGTCCACCGGTGCGGGCATGAAGGATGTTGTCGATGCCCTCGCGCAGCTCGGTGCCCGGGGCGACCGCATCGATCGCACGCAGCAGCCTGGGATCCTGACGCTCTGAAAGATGAGCGAGATCACTTTCAACTGCTGATGACATTCAGTGAATTATGCCAGATTCCGCATTCTAATGCGGTCTACCGTGTTTCTGGGCGGTCCGTTGCCAACCGGCTGAACTTCCCGAATCCCGCCCCCGGAGCCGAATTTAGCCAAGGCTGAACCTCAGCCTGGATCAGGCTGCAGCGGCCGGTTTCACCGTCTGATTTCCCGAAAATGCGACTTTCAGGGCCTGCCGCACCGTGGCGCACGGTGCCAGGCCCTCGAGCCGCTCTCCGCCCCGCGGCCCGATCACCGGTGCGAGGCCGAATTTCGCCGCCTCCGAGACCCGCCGGTCGGCGTGGGCGACGTACCTGAGATCACCGGTCAGCCCCAGCTCGCCGAAGCAGGCCAGGGGCCGTCCGTCCGGGCTCGAGAGCGGCTCGCCGCGCTGGGCGGATGCCACCGCCAGCGCTACCGCCAGGTCAGCGCCCGGCTCATCCACCCGTACCCCGCCGACCACGTTCACGAAGACGTCGGCGGTGCCGAGCCCGAGCCTCGCGTGGCGGGCCAGAACGGCAAGGATCATGCTCAGGCGGTTGCGGTCGATCCCGTTGACCACCCGCCGTGGTATTTCGAGCTCGGAAGGCGAAACCAAGGCCTGGACCTCGACCAGGACCGGGCGGGTCCCCTCCATCGAGGCCAGCACCACCGAGCCCTGGGCGCCGGTCGCCTCCTCGACGAAACGGGCAGAGGGGTCGAGTACCTCGGTCAGGCCGCCGGAGCGCATCTCGAACACACCCACCTCGGAAGTGGCCCCGAAGCGGTTCTTGATCGCCCTCAGGGTCCGCCAGGTCCGCTCTCGCTCGCCCTCGAAGCGCAGGACGCAATCGACCAGGTGCTCGAGCACCCGGGGCCCGGCCAGGCTGCCTTCCTTGGTCACATGCCCGACCAGGATAACCGCCACATCCAGCCGCTTGGCCAGTTCGGCCAGCGCGTTCGCCGCCTCCCGGACCTGGCCGACCGAGCCGGGGGCGCCGCTCAGCTCCGAGCTGTGCATGGTCTGGATCGAGTCGATCACGCAGACCGCCGGCCGTTCGGCCTCGATCGTTCCCAGCACGGTCTCCAGCGAACTCTCGGCCAGCGCCTTGACCTCCAGGGCGGCCGGTCCGAGCCGCTCGGCCCGCATCCGCACCTGGGCGGCCGACTCTTCACCCGAGACGTAGAGCGTCTCGGACCCGGCCGCCTGCAGGTTGGCCATCGCCATGCCGGTCAGGGTGCTCTTGCCGATCCCCGGCGAGCCGCCCAGCAAGACCAGCGACCCGGGCACGATGCCGCCACCGAGCACTCGGTCGAGCTCGCCGATCCCGGTCGAAAGTCGCTCCACCCTGGCCGCCTGCACCTCACGCAGGGGCACGGCCTGGCCGGGTGTTCCGGCCGGCAGGGTGCGGCCGTTCCCGCCCTTGCCGGCGGTCGCCTTCGGGGCGGGCTTCGGCGCCGCCTGCTCGACCAGCGTGTTCCACTCCCGGCAGTCCGGGCACTGGCCGGTCCAGGCCATCGCCACATGGCCGCAGTTCTGGCAGACGTGTTGGGAACGGATCTTCGCCACCTCCCCAGCCTAAGGACGGAGGAGGACGTTCTCTCCCCCGGGACTGCGGGAAAGCCGCAGTGAAACCACTGCCCGGCATGAATATCCTGACCGCATGTTCTGGCAAATCATGCTCTTCCTCCACGTCATCGCCATGGCCTATTTCCTCGGTGGCCAGATCATGCTCGCCGCCAATGTGGTCCCGGTCCTGGTCAAGGGCGGAGACCAGTCTCAGATCGGTTCCGTTGCCCGCGGCTTCGGGATGGGCTCGCTGGTCGCGCTCGGCGTCCTGGTACTCACCGGGATGGGCATGGCCTCCCATTTCGAGCTTTGGGACGAAAGCCAGTTCCAGGTCAAGATGGCGCTCGTGCTGGCCACCTTCATCTCGGTCTTCGTGCACATGGCCCGGGGCAACAGCCGCTTCCTGATGGTGCTCACCTTCGCCCTCACCCTGGCCACGGTCTACGCCGGCATCCACCTGACCACCCCGCTCTACTGACAACCTCACGCTCCGACCGCCGGCCGCGGATTCACTGAGATTGAAGTAATCGCCACATAGCGCTCCTTTCTTCAACCTCGATGGGTTGTGCGGCCCGTTGCGAGGCCGGCGGGTTGATAGCTTCACCGAGACATGAGCACCTCCGAAAACCTCGCTCCCGAAGCGCCCGGCGGCGCCCGGGAGATCCGGTTCCTCAACATCATCGCCGCGGTCGCGATCCTCGACTTCCTGCTGCTGATCCCGCTGGTCTGGGCATCGCGCTGGGTCGCCGACAAGCACGACATCGTTTCCGTCCTGGGACCGATCCACGGTTTCTTCTTCGTGGTACTGATCGCGCTCTGCGCCTACGGCTCGATGCAGAAATGGTGGGGTTGGTGGTTCCCGATCCTGACCCTGGTCACCGGGGGCGCGATCGGCTCGCTGATCGGTGATGTGATCGTCCGCCGTCAGCTCAACGAAAGGACCGCGAAGTGAGCGCTGAAGCCGATGCCGCCCTGGCCGAGGTGACCTGGAACCTCGACGACCTGCTCGAAGGCGATGCCGCTGACCCGGCTGCCGCGGTCACCGCCCTGCTGGACGAGGCCGAGCAGGCTTCGGAGAAGTTCGCCGAGACCTACGAAGGCAAGGTGGCGGAACTCGACGGGCCAGGGCTGATCGTCGCCATGACCAAGCTGGCCGACATCTCCGACCGGGCCGGCCGCGCGCTCAACTACGCGCACCTGCGCTTCGCCGCCGACACCGCGGACCCGGCTAATGGCGCCCTGCTGCAGATGGGTTCCGAGCGTGCCACGGCGATCCAGACCCGGCTGCTCTTCTTCGAGCTCGAATGGGCGGCACTCGACGACGAGACCGCCGAGGCCCTGCTCGTCACCCCGGGCCTCGAGTTCTGCGAGCACCACCTGCGCAACGAACGTCGCTACCGCGACCACCTGCTCAGCGCTCCGGAGGAGCGGATCGCCACCGAGATGTCGGTGACCGGTGCCGGCGCCTGGTCGCGGCTCTTCGACGAGTTGACCTCGGCGATCCGGGTCGACCTGCCCGAGGCCGAGGAACCGGTCAGCCTCGACATCGCCCTCTCCCACCTCCACGACCCGGACCGCGAGGTGAGGAAGTCCACCGCCGAAGCGATCACCGAATCGCTCGAACCCGGCCTCCGGACCCGGGCCTACGTCTTCAACACCCTGCTGCAGGACAAGGCGATCAAGGATCGCCTGCGGTCCTACCCGCATTGGCTGGCGACCCGCAACCTCAGCAACGAGGCCTCGGACGAGTCGGTCCAAGCCCTGGTCGAAGCGGTCAAGGGCCGCTACGACCTGGCCCGTTCCTGGTACCGGACCAAGGCGAAACTGCTCGAGGTCGACCGGCTCGCCGATTACGACCGCATGGCGGCGATCGCCACCGACGACGTCACCATCGAGTGGAACGAGGGCCGCGAGATCGTGCAGAGTGCCTTCGATTCGCTCGCCCCCCAGGCCGGCGAGGTGGTCGGCCGTTTCTTCGAGGGGCGTTGGATCGACGCCCCTCCCGCGCCGAACAAGCGCGGCGGCGCCTTCTCCGCCTCGACCGTCCCCTCCGCGCATCCCTACGTGATGCTCAACTACACCGACCGGCGCCGCGACGTCCTCACCCTGGCCCACGAACTCGGCCACGGCCTCCATCAGGCTCTCGCCGCCAAGCAGGGGATCTTCCACCAGGACACGCCGCTGACCGTGGCCGAGACCGCTTCGGTCTTCGCCGAGGAACTCGTGTTCGGCCGGCTGCTGGCCGCCGAGGAGGACCCGGCCTCCAGGCTCGGCCTGCTCTCCGAATCGGTCGAGGGCCAGATCGCGACGATCTTCCGCCAGATCGCGATGAACCAGTTCGAGGACCGGGTCCACACCGCCCGGCGTGAGGAAGGCGAGCTTTCGGTCGAGCGATTCGGTGAGCTCTGGGGCGAAACCCAGGAGGACCTGCTGGGCGATTCGGTCGAGGTGACCGAGGGTTACCGCTCCTGGTGGTCGTATGTGCCCCACTTCATCGGCTCGCCCGGCTACGTCTACGCCTACGCCTACGGCCAGCTGCTGGCCCTTTCGGTCTACCGGCTCTACGAGGAGCAGGGCGATGCGATCGTGCCCGGTTATCTGGAGATGCTCTCGGCCGGCGGTTCGAAGTCGCCAGAGCAACTCGGCGCCCTGGTCGGGGTTGATCTCAGTGACCCCTCTTTCTGGGACAACGGTCTCGACTTGGTGGCAGGCCAGATCGAAGCGGCACAGGCAGCCGCAGACCAGGTGCTCCAGGCCCGCGACAAGGCCTGAGAACCGACATCTGGCGCATCTGTTGCGCCGCCGTTGGAACCCACGACCCCGAAGGAGGGTGCGTAAAGATCGATACGGGTAGTGGATGAACCACCCGGGTTACCGAAGGGCACAGGGATGTCTGAACAGGCCAGAAAACCGAGGGTCTCGCAGGAAGCTCGCCGAACCGAGGTCATAGACGCGGCCTTGGTCGAGTTCGGACGTTACGGATACGCAGGCACCTCGACCTCGATGATCGCCGAGCGAGCCGGGATCCGCCAGCCGTACATCTACGCTCTGTTCGAGAACAAGCGCGCCCTCTTCCTCGCCTGCCACGACGTCCTCAACGACCGGATCCGCGAGACCTTCCGTGAGGCAGCCCTGCCGGAAGACAGCCCCTACGAGCGGATCCGCAAGATGGGCCTCGCGTATCTCGGCTTGCTCCATGACGACGACCGGGTGCGTTGCCACCTCCAGATCTTTGCCGCGGCCGGGAGCGACGACCTCAAGGAACCGATCCGCAAAGGCTTCAACCAGCTGTTCGAGGATGTCCTCGAAATCAGCGAGGCGACCCGGCCCGAGGTCGCTCGTTTCTTCGCAACCGGCATGATCCTCAACGCGATGGCCGCCTTGGACGAACCCTTCGAGATGATCCGGTACCTGGAAGTGCCGCCGGAAGACGAGCTTTGAAGTTGCGGGTGATTACCTGCGGTGCGCTGCTGCTCGCCTGCGCGCTGAGCAGCCCAGCGGCCGCCCAGGCGAAGTACCAGAAGACCAAACCAGTCGACTGGGGTCCGCGGACCAGCAAGGCGGCAGCCAAGCTGGTCAAGCGCAACGGCTACGAACCGCGGCCGATGAATTTCAAGGACAACCACCGGATCCCGGGTCGCAAGATGCTGCGGGCCTGGCGCAAGCGGAGCGACATGCCCTACAAGCGGTTCGTCGACGGCCGTTTCAAGGGTACGACCGACGAGATCATCCAGTGGGCCTCGCTCAAGTGGGGGATCGACACCGACACGATGCGGGCGGCTGCCGTGGTCGAATCCTGGTGGGACATGGACGTGCGCGGCGACAACGGCGACTCCTTCGGCCTCTATCAGGTGCGTCGTCCCTACCACTGCTGGGGCAAGTGCAAGATCGCCCGGTACTTCACCGCCTTCAACGCCGATTACTACGGCGCGATCATCCGCTCCTACTACGACGGCAAGCAGACCTGGCTGAACACGGTCAGCGGCAACGGTAAGACATACCGGGCCGGCGACCTCCAGGGCAGCATGGGCGCCTGGTATTCAGGCCGCTGGTGGGGGCCGCCGGACGACCCGGTCGAGCCCTATCTCGAGGCGATCGCGCAGCGCAAGGCCGACAAGACCTGGCGCCACCCCGACTTCATCTCATACGGCCGCGGTTGAGACCAGACGCCGAGCCGCCGGTCAGCGCCGCTTGACCTTGAGCGACGCCACGGCCGTGCGCACCACCGCGTTCCCGGACCTGAGCTGGAACCTCACCGGGTACCTGGCCTTCTTGTGGGCCCGCCAGCGGACCCGGACGCGGAAGGTAATCGTCCGGCTGCTGCCGGCGGCCAGCGATCCGATCTGACGGCAACGTGCGCCGGCCAGGCGAAGCGCCTTCTTGTTCATCTGGGCGCAGACCTTGGTGTTGGTGGAGGCGATCCCGCCGCGGTTGCTGGCCTTGACCTTGAGGGCGACCGTGCGGCCCCGCCGAACCGACTTCCGGCGCGGCGTGACCGTCAGCTTGTTGACGGTCTTCGCCACCCCACGTCCGGAGAGCGTGGTTTCCACGTTGCCGGCCGCGGAGGCGACCACGACCTTGGCCGAAACGCCGTCCGTCGACTGCGGTGTGAACGAGACCACGATCCCACAATCGTCGCCGCCGGCCAGGCTGATTTCGCAGTCCGGTCCGCCCTCGAGTTCGAATCTCGAAGCGCCAGGGCCGGTAAGCGAAATGCTGTTGACCTGATTCGGCGTTTCACCCGGGTTCCGGATCAGCAGATGGACCTTGGACTTCACGCCGATGCGCACCCGGCCGAAGTTGAACTGGGCAGGACTGATCGAGATCCCCGGGCGGGTGAAGGTGACCACCCTCGTGGTCCCGATGCCGCCGCCATCGATTGCCGTGTAAGCGGCCAGGGTTTCACCCGTGTCCTTGATCGCGAAGCCCGGATCATCGGAGTAGACGGTGCCGCCTCCCGGGGTGAACGGCGTAGGGGAAAGAAGCGTGTTCGAGAAACGGCCCCACGACGCGATGTTCCTGCCGGGCACGACAGCCGGTGTCACCCAGCCGCTTACGCCGATGCCGTTCGTCGTCGTCGTGATCACCGGGTCTTCCAGGTCCGCGGCGACCTTGCCGCTCGGAGCGGCCCAGTCCTGGAACTGGCCGACTACCCCCGGAAAGACCAGATGAGACGATTCGACACGCTCCAGGCCACCGCCCAGGTCGTGGACCCAGGAAATCACCGGATCACCGCCGAAAGGCGCGTTCGCATCGAGGTCGTGCATGACGTATGTGGGATCCCCGTAGGTAGTCGGGGTGATCGCCGTGTTGGTGATCGAACTCTCGCTGGCCAGCGGCGCGCCCTGAGCTGCGGTGATCCACTCGATCGCGTCGTTCTCGTACGGGATTTCGGTCTTAGTAACGGGATCGTTGTAGTAGTCGGTCCGGTGCCGGACCCAGAAGGCATTGAAAGATCCGTCCTTCGCATAGACGACGTGGACGTCGTACGGATTGCCTCCGGTACCGATTCCCGTCGGCCCGGTTTCGGCAGTGTGCGGCCAGAGCGCCTGGAACAGGTCGGAGACGCTGTCGTCTACCTCGATCTCTCGGGAGTAGACGTTGGCGGCGTCGCCGGCTCCCTGCGGCCAGGCGGCCCGGTAGACGAACTCGGAGCCGGCCACGTCGGTCGGGCCGGCGCCGATGTCGGGCGTCCGGGCCGAACTCGACGGATTGGAAAGGTCATGGATGGTGCCGGAAGCACCGTCTGCCGCGATCCGGACGGCCTGGACCACCCAGGTGAGCCCGTTGAAGTGGAGCCAGACGGCGCCCGCCGTCCCATCGCTCCCTACCGCCAGCGAAAGCTCCTTGGCGTCCCGGCCCGCAGGCCCCGGAACGGAACGATCGACGATCGAGCCGACGCTTCCGTCGGCGGCAACCGCGACAGTCTGGACGAAATTGGATGCCCCGCTGGTGTTGATCCAGCCGACCAGGGCCGAACCATCGGCCCTCGATTCGACGACCGGGTCCGTCGCGTTGGCCAACGGCGACGAAAGGGTCAAGATCGGTCCCTGGGTGCCGTCGCTGGCGACCTTGGTCCCCTGGATCACGTCCAGGCCGGCCAGGTTCCGCTTCCAGACCACGAGCGCATTGCCCTGCTCGTCACCGGCGACCCTGGTCTGGCTGGTGCTGGTCCCCACACCCGACACGACCTGCGGCGTGTTCCAATCCGCGCTCGCGAACGCGGGTGCGCACAGCCCGAGGCAGACCACCGCAAAGGTTGCGGTGACGCTGTTGATCCATCCAGTTTTTGCACGGGCATGCCGCAAGAGAACCCTCCGTCCCTAGAAGTGTCGCGGGTCAGTCTAGCCGTAAGAACACCGGAAACGACCGCGTGTCGCGGTCACCCGGCTACTCGGCGGCCGACTCGGCCGCCGGGCCGTCACCGGCCTCCGGCTTGCCGGCCGGTGGCTCGCTGGACCCTGACCCCGAGGAGCCGGCTCCGACCCCGACCTTTTCGGGGCCGTCATCCTTCTTCTTGCGCGGCTTGCGCGGCTTGGTGATCTTCAGCTTGAGCGGCTTGTCCTCTTCGTCGCCGGACTCGTCCCGGGTCACGGTCACGAGCGAACCGGCAACCGACTCGCCGCCGCCGGCCTTCAGCACCTCGTCGGCCAGCGGATCCTCGATGTAGCGCTGGATCGCGCGACGCAGCGGACGGGCGCCCATCGAGGGATCCCAGCCCTTGTCGGCGAGGAAGTCCTTCGCCCCGTTGTCCAGCTCGAGCATCAGCTCGTGCTCCGCCACCTGGTTGCGGACCCGGGCCAGCATCAACTCGATGATCTCGCGCACTTCCTCGCGGCTCAGCTTGTGGAAGACGATCACCTCGTCGATCCGGTTGAGGAACTCCGGCCGGAAGACCTTCCGGAGCTCGCTCATGATGCGGCCCTTCATGTCGTCGTAGGAGATGCCGGTCTCGTCGGAGACGGTGAAGCCGATGCCCTGGTTGCGGGCGATCTCGTTCGCGCCGATGTTCGAGGTCATGATGATGATGGCGTTGCGGAAGTCCACCGTGCGGCCCTGCGAATCGGTCAGGCGACCGTCCTCCAGGATCTGGAGCAGGATGTTGAAGACATCCGGGTGGGCCTTCTCGATCTCGTCGAGCAGCAGCACCGAGTACGGCTTGCGGCGCACGGCCTCGGTCAGCTGGCCGCCCTCGTCGTAGCCGACGTAGCCGGGAGGTGAGCCGACCAGGCGGCTGACCGCGTGCTTCTCCATGTACTCGGACATGTCGATGCGGACCATCGAGTCCTCGTCACCGAACAGGAACTCGGCCAGGGTGCGGGCGAGTTCGGTCTTGCCGACGCCGGAGGGGCCGAGGAAGACGAAGGAGCCGGCCGGCCGCTTCGGATCCTTGATGCCCGCACGGGAGCGGCGGATCGCCTTGGAGACGGCCTCGATCGCGGCCTCCTGGCCGATCACGCGCTTGTGCAGCTCGCTCTCCATCTGGATCAGCTTCTTGGTCTCGGCCTCGGTCAGCTTGAAGACGGGGATGCCGGTCCACATCGAGACGATGTCGGCGATCTCTTCCTCACCGAGCACCGGGCGCTCGCCCTCTTCACCCTCGGCCCACTCCTCTTCGAGCTGGCGCTTGCGGGTGGTGAGTTGGCGTTCGGTGTCGCGCAGATTGGCGGCCTTCTCGAACTCCTGGGCCTCGATCGCGGCTTCCTTCTCCCGGCGGGCGGTCTCGATCTCTTCCTCGAGGTCGCGGTAGACCGGCGGAGCGGTCATCGACTTGATCCGCATCCGCGAGGCAGCCTCGTCGATCAGATCGATCGCCTTGTCCGGCAGGAAACGATCGGAGATGTAGCGGTCGGCCAGCTCGGCGGCGGCCTCCAGCGCATCATCCGAGATCTGCACCTTGTGGTGCTGCTCGTAGCGCTCGCGCAGGCCCTCGAGGATCTTCACGGTCTGTTCCGGGGTCGGCTGGTCGACCCGGATCTGCTGGAAGCGGCGCTCCAGGGCGGAGTCGCGCTCCAGGTACTTGCGGTACTCGTCGAGCGTCGTCGCGCCGATCGTCTGGATCTCGCCGCGGGCCAGGGCCGGCTTGAGGATCGAGGCCGCGTCGATCGCGCCCTCGGCGGCGCCGGCGCCAACCAGGTTGTGGATCTCGTCGATGAAGAGGACGATGTCGCCTCGTGAGGCGATCTCCTTCATCACCTTCTTGAGTCGTTCCTCGAACTCGCCGCGGTACTTCGAACCGGCGACCAGGGCGGCCAGGTCCAGGGTGTAGATCTGCTTGCCGCGCAGCATCTCGGGCACCTCGCCCTTGATGATGCGGGCGGCCAGGCCCTCGACCACGGCGGTCTTGCCCACGCCGGGTTCGCCCAGCAGCACCGGGTTGTTCTTGGTGCGGCGGGAAAGGATCTGCATGATCCGCTCGATCTCGGTCTCGCGACCGACGACCGGATCCAGCTTGCCGTCTTCGGCCAGCTTGGTCAGGTTGCGACCGAACTGGTCGAGCAGCTTCGAGGACTTCTTGCCGCCGCCTTCACCCTGGCTCGAGCCGGACGAACTGCCGCTGCCGCTCTGGCCGGGCCGGCGGCCGCCGGGGCCGGAGAGCATGCGGATGACCTCGTTGCGGATCTTGTCGGAATCAGCGTCGAAGTCGAGCAGGATGCGGGCGGCGACGCCCTCGTTCTCGCGGACCAGGCCGAGCAGGATGTGCTCGGTGCCGATGTAGTTGTGGCCGAGGCTCAGCGCCTCGCGCAATGCCAGTTCCAGCACCTTCTTGGCTCGTGGAGTGAAGGGGATCTGGCCGGAAGTGACTTCCTCACCGGAGCCGACGATCCGCACGACCTGGGCGCGGACCCGTTCGACCGTGATTTCCAGAGATTCAAGGACACGCGCGGCGAGACCCTCTTCCTCGCGCAGCAGGCCGAGCAGGATGTGCTCGGTGCCGATGTAGTTGTGCTTGAGCGTCCGCGCCTCTTCCTGGGCGAGGACGACTACCTGACGTGCGCGTTCTGTGAATCTCTCGAACAAGTTTCTCTTCTACCTCAAACCTCGTCGGTTGCCTGAGTATCGGTGATCGGTCGGTCGGTTACTGCGATCCATCTTTGCTGCTTCTCTCCGGTGCGGCTTATGAGTCGGCAAATTGCCGGTTGCCCTATCCCTGTTTCAGTCGTGAAACTCCTTGGGATCTGACCTCCGGTCTTGAGGGATCGAGCGAATAAGCCAGTATAACGAGCCTCCCTCCCCGGCTGAACGGCGCTCCGGCTTGAACGGCGCCGGCCCCGGCGTTAGGGTCGGGACATGAGGGAGACAAAGGAACCTCTAGTGAAACGCTCTCTCGTCCTCGCGGCCGCCTTCCTGGTGGTCGCGCTCACCGCCTCACCGGCTTCGGCCCGTGACCAGGTCCACCGCTGCACCAACTGGTCCTGGACCGGTCCTTCGAACTGGTCGGCAGCCTGCGGCACGTACGGGATCACCATCTCCTCGCCAGACGGGCGCCGGGCGATCGATTGGGGATTCAGCAGCACCTACTGCATACAGGCCAGGAACTACCGTCAGTCGGCGACCCGCTTCATGGCCGGCCAGCGACAGACCCTGAAGCGGAACGGGGTCCGCTTCGTCCAGGTCGGGCGCATCCGCCAGGTCGGGCGCAAGTACTTCCGCCAGACCAACATCATCGAGGCCGGCCGGGGCCGGAAGACCGGCAAGGGACAGGCGATCTTCGACTACGCCGCCTCCGACAACACCGGCACCTACTGCTACCAGAGCTCAAAGGCGATGATGGTGCCGAAGAGCGACTACCGCCGCGGCATCCGGCAACTGATCCGGATCTACCACTCGACCGCCTACTTCGGGCCGGGCCTGCCCAAGGGCCCGAACGGCGAGCCGGCCTAGGGCTCAGCGCAGGCGGTAACGCCTGAAACCGAGATAGGCGAACTCGAACCCGCTGATCCGGTCGAGTATGGCGACACCGTTGCCGGCCCGGGAGACGTCCGGGTCGTGGGCCGAATCCTTGCCCGCCCCGCCGACCATCCGGTCGCGGGCCCGATCGCGGTTGTTGTAGAAGCTGTCGTTGCCGGGGCCGCCGATCAAGACGTCTGGCCCTGAGCCGCCCTGCAGATCGTCCGCGCCGGGGCCGCCGTCGAGGTGGTCCCGGCCGGCCGGCTTCTTGTAGGGCCGGAAGAAGACCGGGTCGCGCCAGAGGTCACCGTTGAGGGTGTCGTTGCCGGCCCCGCCCGAGATGATGTCGTTGCCGCCTTCGCCGGTGAGGCTGTCCCGCCCGGGACCGCCGCTCAGCCGGTCGTCCTTCTTGCCACCGAAGATCATGTCGTCGCCAGGGCCGCCGTCGACCGTTACCTGGAGGTTCTTCTCCGCGAGGAAGCTGTCGTGGCCGCCGCCCAGCTTTGCGGTCACCGACTTGATCCCGGTGACCCGGCAGTAGACGTCGTTGAGCATCGCCCAACACTGGCCGGGCAAGCTGTCGCCGGCCAGCTTCAGCCCATGGACGCCTTCGGAAACCGCGTAGACCGGCACTTCCTTGCCGCTGAGCGGATCCTCCTCCGGAGGCGTCGCCGAGTAGCGGGTGACCTGGAATGTCTCCAGGTGCCCGGTGCCTGAGATGACGATCGTCGGCTTGCCCTTGACCTTGACCACGCCGGCCTCGGCTTTCTTCGGGGCAGCGTCAGCCGAGCTGGTAAAGCCGAGGCTGGCCAAAACAGGGACGAGCAGGACGAGAGCGAGTTTCTTCATATGGTCAATTACGCCGGGAGCGCCGAATCGTCACATCAGTCGCGCATCGCTGGGAAGAGGACGACTTCTCTGAGCGACGACGAGTTGGTCAGCATCATGACCAGGCGGTCGATGCCGAGCCCGACGCCGCCGGTCGGGGGCATGCCCTGTTCGAGCGCCTCGATGAAGGACTCGTCGAAGGGCTGGGCCTCGTCGTCGCCCCGGTCGATCTCCGCCGCCTGCTGCTCGAAACGGCGGCGCTGCTCGTCGGGGTCGTTCAGCTCGGTGAACGAGTTGGCGATCTCGACTCCGCCGATGAAGGCCTCCCAGCGCTCCACCTTCCCTGGCTTATCCCGGTGCTGCTTGGCGAACGGGGAGAGCTCTTCCGGGTAGTCGAGGATGAAGGTCGGTTCGATCAGCTGCGGCTCGACCCTCTTCGAGAAGACGGTGTCGACCAGTTTGCCCCAGCCGGCCGTCTCGTCTTCGTTCCCGATCGCCTCCGAGAGGGCGTCGCGGTCGGTCAACTCGTCGATGTCGATGCCGGCGTGTTCGAGGATCGCGTCGCGCAGGGTGATCCGTTGCCAGGGGGCGGCGAGGCTGATCGTGCGGCCGTCCCGCTCGATCTCGGCCTTGCCCAGCACCTTCTCGGCGACGCCCGCGACGAGCCCTTCCAGTTCGGCCGCGGTGTCGTTGTAGTCGGCGTAGGCCTCGTACCACTCGAGCATCGTGAACTCGGGGTTGTGCTTCATCGAGATGCCCTCGTTGCGGAAATCCTTGCCCAGCTCGTAGACCTTGTCGATGCCGCCGACAACGCAGCGCTTCAGGTACAGCTCGGTGGCGATGCGCAGGTAGAGCTTGCGGTCGAGGGCGTTGTGATGGGTGGTGAACGGACGGGCCAGGGCACCGCCGTAGAGCGGCTGCAGGACCGGGGTCTCTACCTCGAAGAAGCCGTGGTCGTCGAGCCAGCGCCGCACCTCGGAGACGGTGCGGGCCCGGACCCGGAAGACCTCGCGCGACTCCTCGTTCGCGATCAGGTCTAGTTCCCGCCGGCGGTACCGCGTCTCGGTGTCCTCGAGGCCGTGGAACTTGTCCGGCGGCGGCCGCAGCGCCTTGGTCAGTACCTGCCAGGAGGTCGCTTCGATCGAGAGCTGGCCGCGCCGGGTGACGATCGCCCGGCCCTCGACCCCGATGAAGTCGCCGAGGTCGAGATCGTCGAGCAACGAGTAGGCGTCGCCGAGGGTGTCGGCCTTGGCGTGCACCTGGATCTGCCCGCTCGCGTCACGCAGGTCAATGAAAGCGGCCTTGCCGTGCCCGCGCCGGCCGGTGATCCGGCCGGCGATGCGATGGACCGAATCGGTTTCGGCGCCCGCCTCGAGCCCCTCGTGGGCAGCCAGGACCGCGGCGATGTCCTCCCGCGGGGAGAACGAGTGCGGGAACGGGTTCACCCCGGCCGCCCGCAGGCGGTCGAGCTTCTCCCGGCGCTCGGCGAGGATGCCGGCGAAACCGTCGGCCCCGGCCTCTTCGGTCCCGGTCTCCTGGTTTTCCGCAGCGCTCATCGCCGGTCGCCCCCGGTCCGCTGCTCAGGCAGCTTCGATCTTGGTGATCTTGAACTGCTTTTCCGGCCCGCGCGGCGCCGGGATCTTCACGATCTGGTTGACCTTGCCCCCGATCAGTGCGGCACCGATCGGCGACTCGCTGGAGAGCTTGCCTTCAGCCAGGTCAGCCTCGGTCGAACCGACGATCTGGAACTTGCGTGAGCTGCCGGAGTCCTGGTCCTTGATGTGGACGATGGAGCCGAAGGACACCTCGCCCTTGTCGGCCGAGCTTTCCTCGACCACGGTCGAACGGCGCAGGCGCTCCTCGAGCTGGACGATCTGGGCCTCGAGCTGGGCCTGCTCGTTCTTGGCGTCGTCGTACTCGGCGTTCTCGGAGATGTCACCGAAGTCCCGGGCTTCCTTGATCCGGTCGGCCACCTCGCGACGGCGGACCGTCGAGAGATACTCGATCTCTTCCTCGAGCTTCTTCAGACCTTCAGGCGTGATTTCAGACTGGCGACTCACTGGTATCAACCTCTCTTGGGAAAGCCGGCAAAGTAAGGCCGGCCCTGAAAATAACGAACGCCCTGAGCGACGCCCGAGGGCGCCGGCAGGGCAGCGGACGGGCGATTATAACGAGGAGCGATCGGCGGCCAGCGACTGGGTGATGACCCGGGCAAAACGGGCCGGATCCTCGACCTGGGGGTAATGGCCGATCTCGGCCATCCGCACGACCGGAAGTTCGGGTCTCATCTCCAACAACCCGTCGAGGATGTCCGGCACGGCGACCGGGTCCTGCATGCCCCAGGCCAGGCGGAGGTTGCCCTGCCAGCCGGACACGGCGCCGTGCCAGCGGTCGGCGTAGATCTCCCTTTCGTCCATGTATGAGACGAGCTTGTGGCCGAGCCGGTTGCCGTCGTTGTGGGTCATCAGGCCCCAGTAGTCGGTCGCGCCGGCGTCGGTCATCGGGTGGGCGCCGCCGAAGACCGACGCGAACTGCCGCCGGAAGAAGGCCTCGTTCGAGAAGCGGGCGGCAAGGGGGCCGAGTGGGCCACGCAGCAGCTTCTGGGCCAGGGTCGGGTTCGAGCGCTCGACCAGGATCGAGCCGTTGAAGAGCAGCATCCCCGAGAGTTCGAAGCGCAGCTCCCCTGCCAGGTCCCGGGCCATCAGCTCGGTCGCGACCGAAGCCCCGAAGTCATGGGCGCAGATGAAGACCGGCCTGTCCTGCCACTTGCGGCAGATCAGCTCCTCGGTCAGGTCGGCCTGCCAGGAGAGGGTGTACGAGTGGTCCTTCGGCTTGTCGGAAAGGCCGAAACCGAGGAAGTCGAAGGCGAGGATCGCCCGGTCCGGCAACAACTCGACCAGATAGCGCCAGTCGTATGAGCAGGTCGGGAAGCCGTGGAGCAGGACCAGCAGCGGACCTTCGCCATCATGGAAATAGG
>Ga0207420_1001208_pt1 | contig 16585 bp, 15 predicted proteins | sample ThiBio_inoc_biof_FD_183941 | JGI IMG/M metagenome (GOLD analysis project Ga0207420, IMG submission 183941) | Wastewater bioreactor microbial communities from Cape Town, South Africa - Thiocy_inoc_biof (SPAdes) | ecosystem: Engineered > Bioremediation > Thiocyanate > Unclassified | place: South...
TCTCACAAGGCTTCAGAAGCCTGCATGAACGCGAAAGGCGATGATATCGGCCGGGCCGCGATCGCGGTTGTAGCCCGGATTGGCGATATGCTGATAATCGAGGGTGAACGAAGCCCAGCCCACAGGGCGCAAGGCGTAATAGGCCTCGATGATCTCTTCATCCCCCGGATGGGGCAGCGCGCCATCGCCTACCAGCACGCCCATGCCGCCCGCCGCCAGCCAGCGCCTGTGTGCATCGGAAATGCCGTTGACCACGCCCGCTACGGCCAGCGTATCCTGCGGCCGCCCCCATGCCTTGCCCTTGAGCGCTCCGCCGAAAGCAAGGCTGCGGTCGATGTCGGTGAAGTCATAGGTCTCGATCGCACCGTCGCTGGTCCCGGCGCGCAGGAACAGGCCAAGAGCATCGGTCACGTCCTGCTCGGCATTGAGCGCGATGCCGAAGCGATCCTGCCTGCGCCGCACGGGCGCCAGGTCGAGCGGCGCGCCCCTGGCCAGCGCCTCATCGAACCGCGCGAACAGGCCGCGATTGCGAAAGCCCGTCACCCGCAATGCGCCCTCGCGTCCGGCGATGCGAAAGCGCCGCTCGCCCTCGACCATCAAGGCGTTTTGCGAGAAATCGGCCTCCAGCTCGATGCCATTGGGAACCTTGGACAGGTTATACAAACCGGCGCGCAGGGTCCACGGCCCCTGATACCATTCCGCCGCAATGCCATAGGTATAGCCCCAGGCATTGGCCGCGTAATCGAAGCTGCCCGTGTCGACCAGCGCCCAGTTGAGGAAATCGCCGCGCGGGTCATGGGCGAATTTGTTGGTGTCGAAAATATCACCTACCCCCATCTTGCCCGCCGTGATGACGATGCGGTTTGCCGTGGTGGTCGCGCGCAACTGGTTGATCCCCGCCTCCAGCCCGACCGTATCCCCGCCCAGCGCAATGGTCTGGCGGGCAAAGGCGCGCTGCAGTTTGAAATAGGGCGCCATCTTGCCGACCTTATAGGCCTCGGCGCTGGGGAAACCGCCCGCGCCTAGCGTGTTTGACAGGCCAAAGCCTTGATCCACTTCCGGGTTGATCCAGATCTCGCCGCCTTTCCAGAGGCGCAGGCCAAAATAGAGCGTGGCATCATTGGTGGCCTTGACCTGATGGGGATCGAGGCTGTTGTCGGCGGCATAGGGTGAGGCGAAGCCGCCGACGCCCTGTACCACCCCGGTATATTGGCCATGGACGGCATAGCGCTGATCGGGCGGCGGGGCCTCGTCGGCAAAGGCGGGGACGGCCGGCATAGCCAGCGCGAAAGGCGCGGCGCACAGGGCGCGCAAAGCAGTCAGATTGATCATTATCGGGTCCTTGAACGGAAAGGCACGCCTTCCGTCCCAACCCATCGCGCATCAGATTACGCGCATGGCTTCCCGGTTCGGAAAGATGCCGACCGCCACGCAAGCGTCAGCAAGGCGTTGAGCCTACTGTCGCCCTCGTCGGCGGAATGGTTGCAACTTCGCGGCATCGATTGATTCCCTCGGAACGTCGGTCATGGCTGCCGGTTGCAGGCCGACTCGACTTGGGCGGGCATATACCCTAGGGGGGTATGGTATCAAGGTGAAAAGGGCAGAGCATGAGCCATGTTGCGGCTGAAAAGCAAAAGCTCCTCAATCGGCTGAAACGGCTGAAGGGACAGGTTGATGCGCTGGAACGCGCCGTCAGCGGCGATGTCGAATGCGCCCGCGTGCTGCAACAGGCCACCGCCTGTCGCGGCGCGCTTGAAGGCTTCATCGCCGAGGTGATCGAGGATCACATCCGCGAACATATGATCGAGCCGGACCTGCCCGTCAGCGACCCCAAGGTGCAGGCCGCCGAGGAACTGGTGGCGATCGTCAGAGCCTATCTGCGGTAAAGCGCCGTCCGCCCTGCCCCGTCATCGGGCACAGGAGCGGTTACTTGCAGACGCAGCTTCATGCTCTAAACTGCTCGGGGCAAGCAAATGGGAGGCGGCAGATGGCCGAGTCCAACCATGATGGAAAGCACTCTAGGTCCACCATCCTGCCCAGGGCGGCGACGGGGTTCTTTGCGTACTTCCTGACTGCGCTGTTGCTGATGCATGTGATCCGGCCCGATTACACGGTCATCGATCATATGATCAGCGACTATGCGGTCGGCCGTTTCGGCTGGATCATGACGACGGCCTTTGTCGCCTTGGGCGCGGGCTGCCTGACGCTGGCCTTGGGGCTTTTGCGGGATGGGCCGGGATCGTGGCCGGGCCGGATCGGGGCGGCGCTTCTGGTCGTGGCGTTTGTCGGCCTGCTTGTTACAGCGCTCTATCCGACAGACCTTGAAACCGCGCCGTCAACGCGCACCGGCGATATTCACGCGATCAGCTTTCTGGTGAATATCGTCAGCATCCTGCTCTCTACGATGTGCCTGGCATGGTCCTATGCTCTCGATCCCCGCTGGCGCGCCCATCGAATTGCGGCGCTGGCATGGGCCGGGCTTTTGATCGCCGCCTTTATCGCTCAGTATCTGACCCTGCACAGGGGCGCGCCCTATGGCATCACCAACCGGTTCTTTGTCGCTGTCCTGATCGGATGGCTTATGCTGAACAGCCGGTGGCTTCAGTCATCTGTGAACCGGCGCTCCACCTCCGATTGACAGGTTCGGCTTTGCGCCGCCAGACTTGCGGCCATGACCATTGAGCTTTCCCTTCGCGACGCCCGACGCATTGCGCTTGCGGCACAGGGTTTCGGGGGGCGTCAGTCCGAGCGTCCGGCGGCGGGGCAAATGCGGGCGCATTATCTCCCGGCCTTTTCGCGCATCGGGCCGTATGATCGTGCAGATCTGGAGCAGGCGGCGTGGGGCGCCCGACGGCACCGCCGCATGTTCGAATACTGGGCCCATGAGGCATCGCTGCTGCCGCTCGATCTCCATCCGCTGCTGCGCTGGCGCATGGCGCGGGCGGAGCGCGGCGAGATCGGATACTCTGCCTTGCGGCGCTTTGCGACCGAGCGCCGTGAGGAAGCCCAACTTGTGCTCAACAGGATCGCGGCGGAAGGCCCGCTGACCGCCGCCGATTTCGAGAATGGGGCCAGCAAAAGCGGATGGTGGGAATGGAGCCAGACCAAGCACGCCCTCGAATGGCTGTTCTGGTCCGGGCAGATCACCACCTCCACGCGGCGGGGAAGTTTCGCGCGGGTGTATGATCTGCCGGAACGGGTTTTGCCGCAAAAGATTTTGGCCCTGCCCACACCGGACGCCGCAACCGCGCAGCAAGAGCTTATCGCCCGCAGCGCCATGGCTTTGGGCGTGGCGACCTTGGCCGATTTGCGCGACTATTATCGTCTCAAACCGGATGAGGCCGATCACGCCATCGCGGCGCAGGTCGATGCGGGCCTTCTCGTGCCGGTGCGCGTCGAGGGCTGGACGCAAAAGGCCTGGATGCACCGCGATGCCCGCGCGCCACGCAAGATTACCGGCGCCGCGCTGCTCGCCCCCTTCGATCCGCTGATCTGGGAACGTGGCCGCGCCGAAAGGCTGTTCGGCTTCCGCTACCGCATCGAGATTTATGTTCCGCAGGAAAAGCGTGCGCATGGCTATTATGTCCTGCCCTTCCTGATGGACGAGGCTCTGGTCGCGCGCGTCGATCTGAAAGCGGACCGCGCGGCGGGGCTCCTCCTTGCCCATCGCATAACGCTTGAACCGGATGCTCCGGCCGAGACCATGGTGCGGCTTCGGGCCGAACTTGAACGCATGGCATCGTGGCTTGGCCTCGCAGGGGTGCGTGTGGCGCCATAGCGCGGAAGCGAGCAGAGCCGTCCCGCGCGGTCGGCCTCCCTATCGCAGCGGCAGGAACAGATCGGTGATCGCCTCCTGCTCGGGCACATCGGGAAAGAAGCGGATGCGTTGGGCGTAGAGCGGAAAGTCGCGCAATTCCTCTCCGCTGAGGGGCAGCCATGTGCCGTAGAGAAATTCCGCCGCCGGGCGCAGATCATCGCTGTTGCCCATCACGCGCAGCACCGCGCAACGCCCGCCCGGAATGACGCCCGCCTCAACCCCGGCATCGGCCGCTGTCAACGGACGGCGGATTTCGGTGGCCAGATCGAGATGATAGGCCTCGGGTCCGCTGATCTCCGGGTCGGTGTGAAAGATCGTGTAGGTGGCATGATCGGCGGCACGCACGCCATTGCCCTTGCGCCACGCGATAAAGCGCCTGATCGTTTCGCCAAGGCGCTGCGGATCGCCGTGATGGCTCATCAAAGCGATGGTTACATCGGACACCTCGCGCAGGGATATATCGTTGCTGGAAAATTGCTGGGTCATGATACGGTTCCTGGCTCGGGAAAGCGGCGCCATTGCCGCCTCCCATGCCGCCCAGTCCGGTTGTTCCCGAAAGGCCAGAGGCGCCTGCCCGATGCGCTGGCGAAAGGCGCGGGCGAAGCTGTCGGGCGCTTCATAGCCGGCCTCGAACGCGATGTCGGTCACGGTGTCTGCGCGATAGGCCAATCGCGATGCGGCCCGTTTCATCCGCGCCATCTGCACATAGCGGTGGAGCGACATGCCGAACATGGCGCTGAACTGCCGGTGGAAATGAAAGGGCGAAAAGGCCGCAACCCCGCTCAGCACTTCAAGCCCAAGATCGCCGTCGAGATGGCGGTGGATATGATCGACCACCCGCTGTATTCGCAGCAGATAGCGGGCCTCGGTCGTGTCGGCAGCGGTCGGGAACTTCCTTCGTGGTGGCCCCGTCACTTAGCCATGAAGGCAGGATCCCCGCTCGACCGTTCTTGCGCAATGCCGCAACGCTTATGAACGCCTCTTGCGGCTTTGCCAGAACCACCAGGAATAGATCGTCGGAACCAGTGCGGCAAAGAGCGCCGCGCCCACCAGCAATCCGCCGCGCAAGGCCATCGGCACCGGCAAGACCGAAGCCAGCATCACGGCAAGGCCCGCAAGGATGAAAAGACGCGCGGCAAACCGGTGCGTGGCAATCCAGTTTTCGGTGTCGGTCAACGTCCATGGCGTGCGGATGCCGACGAAAAAGCCGGGCCGCGACTTGGGCAGCACATTGCCCAAAGCGACCAGCATGGCGCCCGCGCCAAAGCTTACCAAAGAGACGGGGAGCACAATGCCGAAGGCCGGACCCGCAATCTGCGCGAACACCAGCGTCATCAGCATCAGCAGCGAAATCCAGCCGACCCGCAGCACTTGCGCCGATTGCGCCATCCGGTCCTGCAAGGGCTCGATGCTGGGCAGAACGGCGAACAGCGCGCCCAGCAGCGCAACCATCAGCGGCGCGATGAACAGCGCACGCGCCGCAGGCATGGAGCCGTTGGGCCTGCCGTCCGCCGCCCAATGCGTGATCAGCCGCGCGCCTTCGGGCAGCCGCATCAGCGCCAGCGCCCCGATCGCGGCCATCAGCGCGGCAAGCAGCAGGCTCGCCATCAAAAGGCCCTTCACTTTCATGCTGTTTCTCCCTTTGGCGGACAGGTTTGGGCCGCAGCGCCATGGCCCGAAGTGCTTTGGCCGGTGCGCACCCGGTTCATGAACCCCATCACCGCCTCTTCGAGCACCGAGAGGTTCAGTGTGTAGATGATGGTCCCGCCACGGTTTTCGCCCAAAATCAGGCCTGCGGATTTCAGCTTGGCGAAATGGCCGGACATGGTCGGTTTGGAAACCGGGAAATGTTCGGCCAGCTCGCCTGCGGTCATCCCGCCGCGCTTGAGCAATTCCAGCACCTCACGGCGAATCGGATGGGAGAGAGCGTCGAAGATAGCGTTCATAGCTATTTAGCTAATACGCTAAACAGCAAATGGCAAGCGGTTTGCAAGGCGGCGTGCTGGGCTGGCCTCCCATCGGTCCTTGGCGCCGCTGTCCCCTCTCTGCGCGCCTCCATTCTCGTCGCATGGGGAGAGCAATTCGTCTGTGGACACGGAACCGACCCGGAGGGCATGGGTTTGGACGCCAAGGGAGAAGCTGCATGACAAAAATGATCTTCGTGAATCTGCCGGTGACCGATCTGCCCCGCGCCATGCGCTTTTACGATGCGCTGGGTTTCACCAACAACCCGCAGTTCAGCGACGACAATTCCGCCTGCATGGTGTGGAGCGAAACGATCAGCGTAATGCTGCTCACCCATGACAAATGGCGCGTTTTCACCAGCCGCCCGATCCCGCCCGCCACATCAAGCGAAGTGATGCTGGCTATTTCCTGCGAGAACCGCGAGGCGGTGGACCGGATGAACGAGGCGGCCGATGCCCATGGCGGTCAGGCGGACGTCAATCCGGTGCAGGATTTGGGCTTTATGTATAACCGCAATCTTGCCGATCCCGACGGGCATGTCTGGGAAGCCTTCTGGATGGATATGAGCGCCATGCCCACCGGGGAGTGAAGCGGAAAGAGCGGAGCGCGGCCTGATTATGACGGCTGCACTCCGCCGTTAATGCCTCCGGTCCACATAAGACCGGCAACGGCGCTCGCCCATGCGGCCATGATCGCGCAAAGGGTGATTGTGGCCTGCGCGGACTGCGCATCCGGCCGCCGCAGGGCCGCGAACAGATCGGCAAAGCCCAGATAGCCCACCCCCGCCACCGCGATATGCGCCGCCGCCAGCATGGCCAGCCCTCCCCCGGACAGCAAGGTGCCGAACATGCCGATAGCCTTGGGCCGTTCGGAGCGATGCATAAGCGCAACCGACCAGAGGAGTAGGGCCAGCAGGCAGGAGAGAACAAAGGTCAGTTCGGCGCGGACAGTCACAAGAGGTTCGGGCACGATCAGCATCACCGTCCGCGCCGCGAAACCCACCTCCAGCATGATGATGCCTGCCCGGTTGAGCGGACGGCGCGCGCCCAGTTCATCGCACAGGCAAAGCGCGCCGAAAACCAACAGCAGCCATCCCGCATAAGCCCACGGCAGATTGACCCGGCCCAGCAGGCCGGCAGCCATTTGTGAGGCCGCGCCAAGGGCGAGCGCAACAGCGCCGGTTCGTGCATTGCGGCTGGGTGAGGACATAAGGGCGGGCTCCAATGGTGACGATGGCCGGGTGTTTAATGGTGGCGGATCACGGCCGATATGGACAAGTCGGCCGTAATGTCCGAACCATCATGCATGACACGCCCCGCACCCCATTCAGGCGAAACACATTCCGGGGCCGATGCCCGCCTCGCCCTGTTGCGCAGCTTTGGCGAATTGGTGCTGACCCGCCGCTATGCCGATTTCGGCGTGAACAGCGTGATCCGTGCGGCGCAGGTGGCGCGCTCGACCTTCTATTACCATTTCAGCGGCAAGGACGATCTGCTGCTCGCCAATCTTCAGCCTTTCGCCAAGGCTCTGGCCTCCACGCTGGAGAGCCGTTCCGTCTCGCCCGAGCTGGAGCAATGGGTCGCCCATATCTGGCAGCATCGCGGCACAGCGCGCCGCCTGTTCGCCGGTCGGACCGGTGAGAAAATCCACGCGATGCTCGTCGACCATTTTCAGGAAAGCCTGCGCACAGGCCCCGCAACCCGGCGGCAGGAGACGATCCCCATGCTGGCCGAACAGATCGCCGGGGCCATGGGCGCGCTCCTGCGAGGCTGGGTGGAGCACCGCTTTTCCGCCTCCGCTGTGTGTCTGGCCCAAAGCCTGCATCATTGCGCCACCGCGCTGGCAGGGGATGATCCGGCTTTATCGCCCGCCCGCTCTTGAAACTGGCGCTGCCGCGCAACATCTGAGCGCCATTATTGACCAACAGCAGGGAGTTTTGCCGACCCATGACGAACGAAGTGCTGGACGGGGCGCGTCCGCAGACCCATGCATTCGAGGCCGACGTGGCCAAGCTGCTGCACATGATGGTGCACTCGGTCTATTCGGACAAGGATGTGTTCCTGCGCGAGCTGATCTCGAACGCTGCGGATGCCTGCGAGAAGCTGCGCTATGAAGCGATTGCCCGGCCCGACCTGCTGGGCGAGGACCCGGCCCCACGCATCACCATCACCATTGACGCCGACGGCAACCGCCTGATCCTTGAGGACAATGGCATCGGCATGAGCGCGGCCGACATGGCCGAAACGCTGGGCACGATTGCGCGCTCGGGCACCAAGGCCTTCCTGGACAGCATCGCGGCGGCCAAGGGCGATGAACAGACACAATTGATCGGACAATTCGGCGTGGGCTTCTATTCGGCCTTCATGGTGGCATCCAAGGTCGACGTCATCTCGCGCCGCGCCGGACAGGATGAGGCGGCGATCTGGTCCTCCGACGGTTTGGGCACCTACACTGTCGGCGCCGTCTCCGCCGATGAAGCGCCTGCGCGCGGCACCCGCATCGTGCTGCATCTGATGGAGGAGGCCAAGGATTACGCCCAGCGCTATCGCATCGAGCAGATGGTGCGCGCCCAGTCCGGCCATGTCCCCGTGCCCATCATGCTGAAGGACAAGCCCGATGCCGAGGGCGAGCAACTGGCCGACGGCACCGCTCTGTGGACCAGGCCCAAGAACGAGATCAGCGAGGAGGAATACAAGGACTTCTATCGCAGCGTGGCAGGCCAGTGGGACGCCCCGGCGCTGACCCTGCATTACCGCGCCGAGGGGCGGTATGAATATAACGTCCTCGCGTTTGTGCCCGAAAGCCGCCCGTTCGACCTGTTCGACCCGGACCGCAAGGGGCGGATGAAGCTCTATGTCCGCCGGGTGTTTATCACCGATGAGGCCGAATTGCTGCCACGCTATCTGCGCTTTGTGCGGGGCCTTGTGGATGTCTCACGCGAGATGATTCAGGACAGCCCGATCCTGACCACGATCCAGAAGGGCCTGACCGGCAAGGTGCTGGGTGAGCTGGAAAAGACCGCGAAGAATGATCCGGCGGCCTATGCCAAGCTGTGGGACACGTTCGGGGCGGTGCTGAAAGAGGGGCTGTACGAGGACTTCGAGCGGCGCGAGAGCCTGCTGCGTCTGGCCCGGTTCAAGACGACCACCTCGGGCGGCGAATGGCGTTCGCTCGACGATTATGTCGCGGCGATGAAGGAGAACCAGACCGCGATCTATTACGCCACCGGCAGCGACATCGACCGCATCGCCGCCTCGCCCCAGTTGGAGGGCTTCCGTGCGCGCGGGATCGAGGTGCTGCTGCTGCCCGATCAGGTGGACAGTTTCTGGGTGCGCGGCGGGATCGACATGGGCGGAAAGCCGTTCAAGTCGGTGACGCAGGGCGCGGCTGATCTGAGCCTGATCCCCCTGCCCGAAGGCGCCGAAACACCCAAGGCGGAGGCGAACGATGAGGTTTCCTCCTTCCTCGCCTTCATCAAGGACACGCTGGGCGAGGCGGTGTCGGACGTGCGTGCCTCGGACCGCCTGACCAACAGCGCGGTGTGCCTTGTGGCCAGCGAAAGCGGCCTTGACCGCCAGCTTGAAAAGCTGCTGGCCAATGCGGGCCAAGCCCCCGCAGGCGCCAAGCCGGTGCTGGAGGTCAACCCCGCCCATCCGCAGATCGCGCGCCTTGCCGCCCTGCCCGCGCAGGATGGATTGCGCGCCGATGCCGCCCATCTGCTGCTGGATGAAGCGCGCATTGTCGATGGCGAACAACCGCTCGACCCTCGCGCCTTTGCCGAACGGCTGGGGCGGTTGATCACGCGGGCCGCAGGCTGACCGGAATGGGGGCCGAGGTCCAGCCCCGGCCCCTTCCCCAGGAAAATCCGGCACATCGATCCGCCGCACCGCCCATAGACGCCGCCGCGTTCCGCGCCTAAGGGAGATGAACTTTCAGGCTGCAACAAGAGGCCCGCTGTGTCGATGGAACGACAAGCCAAAACCGGGCTCGCCCGCCTGCGCTGGACCCGAAATTTTGCATCGCGTATTGCCGCCATCCTTGGCGCGATGGCGCTGGCGTTAGTCGCCATCGCATTTGCGCAAGGCGGCGAATGGGCGCAACGCGCTTTTCTAGCGCTTTATCACCATGCGCCGTGGTCGCCACTGATCCTGACCCCGGCACTGTTCATGGCGGTGTGGTTGACACGCCGCTTCTGGCCGATGGCGCGGGCCTCGGGCATTCCGCAGGTGATGGCCGCCTGTCATAAACCCGACGGGGCCAAAGCCGCAGCGCTGCTTTCGCCGGCAACGGCTGCGGCCAAATTTGTCGGCACGCTGCTGATCCTGCTGGCGGGCGGATCGGCCGGGCGCGAAGGGCCCACCGTGCAGATAAGCGCCTCGATCATGATGGCGGTCAACCGGATGCTGCGGGTGCCGATCACCTCGGGCGTGGTGATCGCGGGCGGCGCGGCGGGCGTGGCGGCGGCGTTCAACACGCCGCTGGCCGGGGTGGCCTTTGCCATCGAGGAACTGGCCGCCGCATTCGAGCAGAAGGTCGCGGTGCAGGTGATGGCGGCGGTGATGATCGCGGGTCTGGTCAGTCTGGGCCTGTCGGGCGATTACATCTATTTCGGCGCGATGAGCGCGGCGCTGGATCTGCGCACCATGCTGATGGTCGTGCCGATGGCCGGGATCGGCGGCGGGTTGCTGGGCGGATTGTTTGCCCGCGCGATGGTGGCCATGGCATGGTCGAGCGCGCCCTGGCTGGCCCGGATCAAGGGGCGGCCGCTGGTTCTGGCGGGCGCCTGCGGGCTGATTGTGGCGATCACGGGCGTTGTCAGCAATGGCCTCTCATGGGGCACGGGCTATGAAACCACCCGCGCGCTGCTCGAAGGGCATCAGGTTTCGCTGGCCTTCGGCCCGGCCAAGCTGATCTCGACATTGGCCACGGCGCTGAGCGGCGCGCCGGGGGGCATCTTTGCCCCCTCGCTTTCGGTGGGCGCAGGTCTGGGGCAGGCTCTGGCGATGATCTTTCCCACCCATGCCAGCGGGGCGATCGTGGTGCTGGGCATTGTCGGCTATTTTTCCGGCGTGGTGCGCGCGCCCCTGACGGCGATCATCATCGTGATGGAGATGACCGCCGACCGGTCGATGATCCTGCCGCTGTTCGGCACCGCGCTGATCGCGGATTGGGCCAGCGCGATGGTGTGCCGGCCCAAACTCTATCACGCGCTGTCGCTCAGCTTCCGCTAGTGCTCTGAGGCAGGCGGCAGGATACGGAACCACAGTGCGTAGAGCGCGGGCAGAAACACCAGCGTAAGCACCGTTCCGCCCAGCGTGCCGCCGATCAGCGTGATCGCCATCGAGCCCCAGAACACCGAACTGATGAGCGGCACAAAGGCCAGCACAGCGGCCAACGCGGTCAGGATCACCGGGCGCGAACGCTGGACGGTGGCCTCGACCACCGAGTCATAGGGGCTCATGCCCGCGTTCTGGTTATCGCGGATCTGGCCGATCAGGATCAGCGTGTTGCGCATCAAAATGCCCGCCAGAGCGATAAGGCCAAGGATCGCGTTGAAGCCAAAAGGCGTGCCGGTGATGAGCAAAGTGGGCACCACCCCGATGACGCCGAGCGGCGCGGTGAGCAGCACGATCCACATGGCCGAGAGGCTGCGCACCTGAAGGATGATGACGATCATCATCGCCGCGATCATGATCGGGAAGATCGGCGCCAACGCGGCATTGGCCTTGGCCGCCTCCTCAATCGAACCGGCCATGTCGATGCGATACCCGGCGGGCAGATTCTTGATGATCGGCTGCAGCTTGGCCAGCATGGCGGTGGAGACATCGGGGGGCTGAAGCCCGTCGGCAATGTCGCCGCGCACGGTGATGGTGGGCACGCGGTCGCGGCGTTGCAGGATCGGGTCCTCCATGCGGACCTCGATCTTGCCGATCTGGCTGACAGGGATGCGCTCGCCATGGGCGCCGGTCAGCGTGTAATCACTGATGCGGGCCGGATCGAGCCGGTCGCCGCCCGCCGAGCGCGCCACGACATCGACGGTGCGGATATCCTCACGCGCCTGACTGACCGTCACGCCATTGAGGAGGAATTGCAACTGGTTCGCCACATCGCCCGAGGTCAGGCCCAGCGCCTGCAACCGATCCTGATCCAGCACGAAATGCAGCGCCGGGACGCGGTCGCCCCAATCGGCATTGACCGTGCGCATCATCGGATCGGCCTGCATCACCGCCTGCACCTGCGCGGCAATGCTGCGCACCGTGGCCAGATCGGGTCCGTTGACGCGAAACGCCACGGGGAAAGGCGATGGCGGACCAAACACCAATTGCGTCGCCCGCACCCGCGCAGCCGGGGCCAGACCATCGGCTGCCGCCTGACGCAGGCGCAGTTTCAGCGCGTCGCGGTCAGCTTCCTTGGCCGTGCGCACGATGATCTTGGCGAAGGAAGGATCAGGCAATTCGGGCGAAAGCGGGACATAGAAGCGCGGTGCGCCCTGACCCACATAGGTGGTGACGATGCGCGATTCCGGTTGCTTGCGCAGCCAGGTTTCCACCTGCCGCGCGGCCTCGCTCGTCTGGCCGATCGCGGTGCCCTTGGGCATCTGCACCTCGACCAGCAGTTCAGGCCGATCGGAGGTGGGAAAGAACTGCTTCTTCACCGGCCCCATGCCCACGCCCGCCACCAGAAACGCCCCAAAGGTCGCTCCCGCCACCAGCTTCTTGCGCCGCACCGCCCATGCAATGATGCCGCGCACTTGGCTGTAGCGCGGCGTCTGATAGATGGCGGCATGGCCGCCCTCCACCGGTTTAATCGCGGGCAGCAGTTTCACCCCCATATAGGGCGTGAAGATCACCGCCACGAACCACGAGGCGATCAGCGCGAAGCCCACCACCCAGAAAATATTGCCCGCATATTCGCCCGCCGTGGACTTGGCAAAGCCCACCGGCATCAGGCCGATCACCGTGACCAGCGTGCCCGCCAGCATGGGCGCGGCCGTATGGCTCCACGCATAGGCCGAGGCGCGGATGCGATCATAGCCCTCCTCCATTTTGACCACCATCATCTCGATGGCGATGATCGCGTCATCGACCAGCAGGCCGAGCGCCAGGATCAGCGCGCCCAGCGTGATGCGATCAAAGGCGCGGTCCGTCGCCCACATGACCATCAGCACCACCGCCAGCGTCAAAGGCACGGCGGCGGCCACCACGATCCCCACGCGCCAGCCAAGGCTGATAAGGCTGACGATCATCACGATGATCAGCGCCTCCATGAAGGTATGCATGAACTGGTCGACGGCATCATGGATGTTGACCGATTGGTCGGTCACGTTGCTCAAACTCATGCCCAGCGGCAATTGCTGCCGGATCGTGTCGGTCTCGGCGGCCAGCGCCTTGCCCAGATCAAGCCCGTTCCAGCCCTCGCGCATCACCACGCTCAGCATCAGCGCAGGTTCGCCCTCGCTGCGGATCAGGAAGGTGGCGGGGTCTTCATAGCCGCGCTCGACCTTGGCAATGTCGGACAGGCGCAAGGTGCGGTCATTGGCGACGATGGGCAGGTCGCGGATTTTGGACAGGTCATCAAACGCGCCATCCAGACGGACCACCACCTGCTGCGCCTTGCTTTCAATCGAACCGGCGGGGGTCATCAGGTTCTGCTTGGCCAGCGCGTCAAAGATCGCGCGGGGGGAAACACCCAGCGTGGCGAGCCGTTCCTGCGCGAATTCGACATAGATGCGCTCAGGCCGCTCGCCCAGAATCTTGACCTTGTCGACGCCGGGGACATGCAGCAATTGCTGGCGCAGTTTCTCAGCCTCGCGCGCCAGATCGCGCTGGGGCACGCCTTTGGCCTTCAGCGCATAGAGACCGAAGCTGACATCGCCAAATTCATCATCGACGAAGGGGCCGACGACGCCTTGCGGCAATTTGCGCGCCTCGTCCGAGATCTTCTTGCGCGCCTGATAGAACTGCTCGGGCACGTCCTTGGGCGGCGTCTGATCGCGCAGGGTCAGCGTGGTGAAGGCGAGGCCGGGCCGGGTGAAAGTCTCGCTGCGGTCATACCAGCGCAATTCCTGAAGGCGCTTTTCCAGCGGCTCGGCCACCTGGTCCTGCATCTCCTGCGCGGTCGCCCCCGGCCATGCGGTGACCACGGTCATCACCTTGATCGTAAAGCCGGGATCTTCGGCCCGGCCCAGTTTCAGAAAAGCAAAGACCCCGGCCAGAATGATGGCGATCAGAAAGAACAGCGTCACCGATTTTTCGCGCACGGCCAGCGCGGACAGGTTGAACCGTCCGGACGTTTCCGACCCGCCGCTCATTGTGCCGCCACCCGGACAGGCTGGCCTTCATGCAGCATATGCGCGCCCATGGCGACAATGCGCTCGCCCGGCCTCAGCCCGGCATCAATGGTCGCGGTTTCCTCGGCCAGAGCGGCAATATGGACCGGGCGCCATGTGACTGCAGGTTGCGCGCCATTGCGCAGAACCCAGACCCCCGCCCCCTTGCCCACATCGCGGATCGCGCCAAGCGGCACCTGCGTTGCCCCGGCATGGCCCTGCTGCGCCAATGCGATGGTGACGGTGGCCCCCAAAGGAGCCTGTGCGGACGCGCCATGCAGGACATAGCGCGCCTCATACGTGCGCGAGGCCGGATTGGCCGCATCGGAAAGCTGGCGCAGCGTGGCCATGCCATTCGCGCCGCCATAGGTGCGCGCCTTGGCCTCCGATCCGATCGCAGGGCGCACGGTTTCGGGCAATTGCACCAGCGCCTCACGCGGGCCGGAACGGGCAAGGCGCAGGACGATCTGGCCCGCGCCCACCACCTGCCCCGGCTCGGCCAGCGTTTCGACCACCGTGCCATCGGCGACCAGCAGGCTGTAGCCCGCCGTATTATGCGCGACCTTTGCCTGCGCCTCGGCAGCGGCCAGTTGGGCGCGGGCGGCATCGGCGGCGGCCTTGGCCTGATCATAGGCCGAGGCGGACACCGCCCCCGCCGCAATCAGATCGCGAAGGCGCCGCTCGTCCGCCGAGGTTTGCAAAGCGCGAGCGCGGGCGGCCTGCACATTTTCCTGCGAGGCGTTTGTGGCCAGCGCCAGATCGGTGGGATCAATCCGCATCAGGGGTTGTCCCCGTCGCACGGTCTGCCCGGCCTGCACCAGCCGCTCGGTGATCTTGCCCCCGACGCGAAAGCCCAGATCGCTCTGCACGCGGGCGGCGATGATGCCGGTGAATTCATGCGCGGCATCGCCCGCAGCCACCGGCGAGAGCACCCGCACCAGCGGCGGCTGGGCGCGCGGATCAGGGTCGGCGCCGTGGCAGGCCGAAAGTGCAAACGCGGGCAGAGCCAGCAGGGCGAGAGCAGATTTGCGATACCGATTCGTCACGCACGATTCCTCCAACGAGAGAGGGATCATGTGTGTTCATGTGACTATAATGTCAAGTAGTCACATTTTGCGTCACGGAGCCAAGCTGCGCAGGATCAGACCGCATACCTCGACCTGCGCATCAGGCAACAGGTCCAGATTGCGCTCCAGATGCAGCGGATCGATAAAGGGCATCATCGCGTAGAAAATCGCGCGGCAGGTCTCATCCAGCGGGGTTTTGCGCTCGAACTCGCCGCTTTCGCGCCCTTCCCTGACGATCTCGATCAGCATCGCCTTGAGCGTCGCCTTATAGGTTTTGGCCGAGTTCCACTGCTCGGCCGCCGAAAGCGCCGCGATTTCGTAAATCTTGCGGTCATGAAAGAAGAGCTGCAGACTAAGCGTCGTCAAGCTTTTGAACATACGCCTGAATTTTTCCGTCGCACTGCCCCCTTCATCAATCGCGGCGCGCGCCTCGGACACCAGTTGATCCAGCCGGTCGGTGCAGATCGCCTCGCCAATAGCCTGCTTCGATTCAAAGAACCGATAGATATAGGCCTTGGAAAAGCCGATCTCCTTGGCAAGGTCGGAAACCGTTGTCTTGCCATAGCCATAGCGGGCGAAACATTCATGGGCCGCCGCGATGATCTGGTCGCGCACGGTGTGTTCGGCCGGGCCGCGCGGGGCGGTATCGGTGGGTGCATTGGTCATGGCGCAACCATAGTCCTCGCCCCGCGCATTGACAACGTGTAACCAAACAATATATTGGTCACACATTATCCATTGGCGCTGCGAGGAAAATATGCGGCCTTTGACCTTGATCCTGCCTGCCCTTGGCGCCCCTCTGCTGCTGGCCGGTTGCTCCGTCGGCCCCCGCTATGACCGGCCTGTCTCCGCCCTGCCCCCCGCCTTTCACGGCGAGGCCGCCGTGGCCGCGCGCCATGGTTCAGCCCAAGATGGTTCGGCCCCAACCGCCGATCTGGCCGACTGGTGGCGCTCGTTCAACGATCCGCTGTTGACCAGGCTTGTCGAACGGGGGCTGGCGCAAAATCTCGACCTGCAGCAGGCCGCAGCCCGTGTGTTTCAAGCCCGCGCCGCGCTTAAAAATGCCAATGCCGCTCTGCTCCCTTCCGCGCAGGTCAGCGGACAGGCGGGGGAAACCTATCAATCGCTGCAAACGCCCATCGGCCGGATCGGCAGCGCCTTTCCGGGGTTCCAGCGCTCCAGCGAAACCTATGAGGTTGATCTGGGCGCAAGCTGGGAAATCGACCTGTTCGGGGGCCGCGATGCCGCGCGCGATGCCGCGCGGGCGGATTGGCAGGCCAGTGAAGCGGGCGCGGTGGCGGTGCGCCTGTCGGTCGCGGCGCAGATTGCCGATACCTATGTCACGATCCGGATGCTTCAGGCGCGGCTCGATGTCGCCCGCGCCCAGCTTGATACACAGCAGCGCCT
>Ga0207420_1001213_pt1 | contig 16552 bp, 14 predicted proteins | sample ThiBio_inoc_biof_FD_183941 | JGI IMG/M metagenome (GOLD analysis project Ga0207420, IMG submission 183941) | Wastewater bioreactor microbial communities from Cape Town, South Africa - Thiocy_inoc_biof (SPAdes) | ecosystem: Engineered > Bioremediation > Thiocyanate > Unclassified | place: South...
TCGAAGTCGGCTGAACGCGGTTGTTGACGCAGCGGGCATAAAGGCACCGTTCCTACCGCGATCCAGCCGCAAGACGGCCAGCCTTCGATCCGGAAGTTTCGGGGCCGGTCTGCACCGGGCAGCCCCAAAGCATGAAAATCACCGGCAGCAGGAGCAGCACGACGGCGACCAGGCGCAGCACGTCGTTGCCGCTTGTGCGGCGTGGCCTGAGGCCGCAGCAGCAGCATTTCGGGTCGGGGGTGTGGGCTTCTCGGGTAGGAGTATGCATGGCGGCCTCTCTTGCAGAGCGGACAGCAAGGCGATCAGCGCGTTGCTGTCGTCGTTTGCCGGGAGGCGGCCGAAACCCGCCCGCCCGTCTCCGCTGTTGAAGGACTTGGCCGCGGGCGAAACGGAATCAGGCGCGATTCACGGGCTTCGGCTGCAGCACGACATCATTATCAACATAGAACAAAGCCCCGTCTTGCAGGCGGAGGAATGGGCCTTATTGAGGGATCGAAGCGAAGCGCTGCAGGCCATCGCGCGCCAGCAGCGCCGCGCCGTAGGCGGCTTCGGTGTGGGCGGCGCAAGCCACCGGCATACCGAGCAGGCGCTGGCGAATGTGCGTCCATACGGCGTTCCGCGCGCCGCCGCCGGCGGTCTCGACCCGGCCCGCCGGGGCGCGCCTCGATGCGCGCCAGGCTTTCCAGCAGGCCATGCAGGAACTCGGCGTCGTCCGCCGGGCGCGGGGACAGGCGCGGTTCCAGCGCAGGGTCGCTGACCGGGAAGCGCTCGCCGGTGCGCGGCAAGGGAACGTAATCGAGCGGGCTGGCGACGGCGGGATCGATTCGTTCGGAGAGCGCGGCAAGCTGGCGGTCGTCGAAGAACTGCCGCAGCACCGCGCCGCCGGCGTTGGAGGCGCCGCCCGCCAGCCAGCGGCTGCCGAACCAGTGCGAATAGACGCCGTGTGCGGTGGATTCCACCCGGCTGTCGGACAGCAGCTTCAGCACCAGGGTGCTGCCGAGCGAGGTGACGGCGTCGCCGCTCTGGCTGACGCCTGCGGCGAGAAAGGCGGCGATGGAATCGGTGGTGCCGGCGTGCACCATGCAGCTGGGGTTCACGCCGAGGTAGCGCGCGCGCGGGCGCGACACCGTGGCAAGCCGGGCGCCCGGCGCGATGGGCACCGGCAGGTAGTCGACGTCGGCCAGGTATTCCACCCAGGCCGGCCATTTCAGCGCGTCGAGGTCGAGGCCCATTTTCAGGGCGTTGTGGTAGTCGGTCATGCCGACCCGGCCGGTCAAGAGGCCCGACAGCCAGTCGGCCTGGTTGAGATAGAGCCGCGCGCCGGTGAGGCCGAGACGCTTTTTCAGCCACAGCACCTTGGCCAGCCCCGAGGTGACGGCAGCAGCGGGATGGCCCGGCTCGGCGGTTTTCGCGATCAGCGCGGCTTCAATGACCGCGCGGCCGTCGCTGTAGAGCAGCGGCGGGTGGCGCGGCGCGAGTTCCTCGTCGCAGGCGAGCACGGTGCCGGAGGTGCCGTCGAGCGCGATGTCCGACAGCTGCGAACGGATCGCGGGCGGCAGCGAGGCGACCAGGTCCCACAGCGCCTCGCGCCAGATGCCGGCGCGCTCGTATTCTTCCAGCCTGCCGAAGTCGCGCGCGTCCTCGGCAACGACCGCGCCTTCGGTGTCGATGACGCAGGTCCGCGCGCCCGATGTGCCGAAGTCGATGCCGAGGAAATACAAGGGATTATCCGCGTGTATTCGACTGATGCTCGAACTGCGTGAGATCGACGCGCGGCGCCGGTTGCCAGCCTTTCTTGCGGTGTTCGGCGACCACGTTGGTGAAGATGCCGCCGCGCACGTAGAACTTGGCGGTGAGCCGCATGTATCTGGGCTTGGTCGCCTTGACCAGGTCGTCGAGGATGCGGTTGGTGACGTCTTCGTGGAAATGGCCTTCCTCGCGGAAGCTCCACATGTAAAGCTTCAGGCTCTTCAGCTCGACGCAGGTCTTGTCGGGGATGTAGTCGAGGATCAGCGTGGCGAAATCCGGCTGCCCGGTCTTGGGGCAAAGACACGTGAATTCAGGGACTTCCATGTGAATGTGAAAGTCGCGCTCAACTTTCGGGTTGGGGAAGGTTTCGAGGGTCTTGGCGGGCGTGGAGGGCATAAAAAAGCTCGGTGTAGAATGACGGCAACAAAAACGTCCCCGCAAGGACGTTTGGAGACCCCATTATAAAAGCTAAGGTTCCGCCGTCTTGCGTTTAACCCACATCAAACTGGCCGGTTTCAAGAGTTTCGTCGACCCCACCGTGATTCCCGTCCCCGCGCAGCTGACCGGCGTGGTGGGGCCGAACGGCTGCGGCAAGTCGAACGTGATCGACGCGGTGCGCTGGGTGCTCGGCGAATCGTCGGCCAGACATCTGCGCGGCGAAACCATGCAGGACGTGATCTTCAACGGTTCCTCCAGCCGCAAGCCGGCGTCGCGCGCCTCGGTCGAGCTGGCGTTCAACAACGAACTTGGGCGCGCCGCCGGCCAGTGGTCGCAATACGCGGAAATTTCGGTCAAGCGGGTGCTCGACCGCAGCGGCGATTCCACCTATTACATCAACAACATGCGGGTGCGGCGGCGCGACGTCGCCGACCTCTTCCTCGGCACCGGCGTCGGCGCGCGCGCCTACGCCATCATCGAGCAGGGCATGATCTCGCGGCTGATCGAGGCCAAGCCGGAAGAACTGCGCGGCTACCTGGAAGAAGCCGCCGGCGTATCGAAGTACAAGGAGCGCCGCAAGGAAACCGAGGCGCGGCTGAAGGACGCGCGCGACAACCTCAACCGCGTCGAGGACATCCAGCGCGAACTCAGGAGCCAGGTCGAAAAGCTCGCCGCGCAGGCCGAGGTCGCCCAGCACTACAAGCAATTGCAGGCCGACCTGACCTTTTCCCAGCACCGCCTGTGGTATGCCAGGAAGCACGACGCCGCGCAGCAGCGCGCGCGCATCGACAAGGATCTCACCGAGGCGCAGAACAGGCTGGAAGCCGAGACCGCGCGCCTGCGCCACATCGAATCGACACTGGAAACCGCGCGCCAGACCCAGTTCTCCGGGCAGGACACGCTCAACAGCGCGCAGGCAACGTATTACCAGGCGCAGTCGGAAGTCGCGCGCATCGAGCAGACCATGGCGCACCAGAACGCCACCCGCGAGCGCCTGTATCGCCAGGTGCAGGACCTGGGCGTGCGCGTCGAGGGCCAGCAGGCGCGCCGTGCCGCCACGCTGGAGGCCTTGAACGAGGTGAACGCGCAGCAGCCCGGCCTGGAGGAGGTGTTGATGGAGGCCGAAGCCGCCGCGCGCCAGGCCACCGGCAGCACCCTGCCGCAGAAGGAGGCCGCGCTGCGCGAGGCGCAGCAGGCGGTGGGCGAGGCGCAGCGCCTGGTTTCCCAAGTGGATCAATCGCGCCAGGTCGACGAAAACAGCCTCGGCCACACCAGGCGCCAGCTCGAACAGCTGGATGCCCGCCAGCGCCGGCTCGTCCAGGAACAGGCGCAGCTGCCGCGCACCGATACGGCGGCTGGCGCAGAAACAGGTCGAAGTCGAGGAACTGGCGCAAACGCTCGCGGCTGCCCAGGCTGGCCTCAAGGAAGCGGAAACCGCCTTGCCCGAACTCGATGCCGCGCGCGCGCAACACATGCGCGAACTCGAAACTGCGCGCAAGGCCCTGCACCAGACCGAAGCCGAGCTTGCCGCGCTGAAGAAGCTGCAGGAAAGCCTCAAGGCCGACGAAAAGCTCGGCGCCTGGCTGCGCAGCCGCGGCCTCGATGCCGCACCGCGCCTGTGGGAACAACTGCGCGTCGCCCCTGGCTGGGAAGCGGCGATCGAGGCGGTGCTGCGCGAACGTCTGCAGGCGGTGGCGGCCGACGCGCAGCCCGGCTGGTTCACCGATGCGCCGCCGGCCCGCCTCACGGTTTGGGCCGGGGAGGGCGCGGCGCTACCGGCCGCGCCGGAAAGCCTCGCCAGCAAGATCGCCTGCGACGACGGGGCGGTCCGCGCGGCGCTGACCGACTGGCTCGCCAACGGCTACTGGGCCGACGACGCCGATGCCGCGCGCGCCCGCTGCGCCAGCCTCGCTCCCGGCGAATACATCGTCACCCCGCAGGGCCATCTGTTCACCCGCCACAGCGTCACCTTCCATGGCCCGCACACGGCGGTGGAAGGCATCCTCGCGCGCGGGCGCGAGCTCGAACGGCTCACCGATGACGCCGTGCGCCTGCGCGAGGAAGCCGCCTGGCTCGAAGCCGCCCATGCCGAGGCCCAGCAAAGCCACGGCGATCGCCAGCGCGAAATCCAGGCGCTGCGCGCGCAGACCGGCCAGACGCAGAGCCGTCATCACACTGCGCAAATGGAACTGCTGCGCCTGCAGCAGGCGGTGGAACGGGTGCAGAGCCGGACGACGCAGATCGCCCAGGAACTGGAAGAGGTCGTCCAGCAGCAGACCAGCGAGCACGCCACGCTGGAGATGCTGGAAGCCCGCCTCAAGGACTACCGCGCGCAGGACGACGCCGCCCGCGAGGCGCTCTACGCCGCGCGCCAGCAGCGCGACCAGGCCGACCGCGCGGTGTTCGAGGCGCGCGAACTGCAGCGCGCGGCCGAGCGGCGGCATCAGGAGGCCGGCTTTGCGCTCACCACCTGCAGCAACAAGATCAGGGAACTCGGCGACGCGCTGGCGCGCATCGAACAGGAAATCGCCGACGACAAGACGCGCCTCGCCCAGGCGCGCGAAGAACTCGCCCGCCTGCCCGCCGACGCGCTGGATGTCGAACTGCAACTCGCGCTGACCGCCCGCACCGAGGCCGAAGCCGCGCTCGCCGCCGCGCGCGACGCGCTGGAAGGCCTGACCGCGCAATTAAGAAGCCACGACGAGGCGCGCCTGGCCTGCGAGCAGGGGCTCGACCCGCTGCGCCGCAGCATCGAGCAGTTGAAGCTGAAGGACCAGGAAGCGATGCTGATGCAGTCGCAGTTCGAGTTGCAGCTGCGCGAGGCCGCGGCGGACGAGGCGAGCCTCGAATCCGGCCTGGCCGACAGCCCCAGGCCTTCGCAACTGCAGGCCGAGATCAACCGCCTGCAGAACGAGATTGCCGCGCTGGGCGCGGTCAACCTCGCCGCGCTGGACGAACTGACCCAGGCGCAGGAGCGCGCCGAATACCTCGCCACGCAATGCGCCGACCTGCTGGAAGCGGTCACCACGCTGGAGGATGCGATCCGCCGCATCGACCAGGAGTCGCGCGCGCGCTTGAAGGAGACCTTCGACACCGTCAACCAGCACATGGGCGAACTGTTCCCGAAATTGTTCGGCGGCGGCCAGGCCAGGCTCATCCTCACCGGCGAGGAGTTGCTCGATTCAGGCGTGCAGGTGTTCGCCCAGCCGCCCGGCAAGAAGAACGCCTCGATCCATTTGCTGTCGGGCGGCGAGAAGACGCTGACCGCGTTGTCGCTGGTGTTCGCCATGTTCAAGCTCAACCCGGCGCCGTTCTGCCTCTTGGACGAGGTCGACGCGCCGCTCGACGACGCCAACACCGAGCGCTATTGCAACCTGGTCAAGGCGATGTCCGACCACACCCAGTTCCTCTTCATCACCCACAACCGCGTCACCATGGAAATGGCCCAGCACTTAGCCGGCGTCACCATGCAGGAGCCGGGCGTGTCGCGCATCGTCGCGGTCGACGTGGAAGAGGCGGTGGGGATGGTCGAAGCGGCTTGATACGGCTATTGCCAAAGTTTGCCAAACTGCCTAGCATCAGGCCATGAGCACGATGAACATTTCCCTGCCTGACTCGCTCAAGAGCTTCGTTGACGAACAGGTCTCGCAGCGCGGCTACGGCACCAGCAGCGAATACGTGCGCGAACTGATCCGCAAGGATCAGGACCGTCAGCACTTGCGCGGCCTGCTGCTCGAGGGCGCAGCTTCCGCGCCGGCTGGCCCGGCAGATGACGCGTATTTCGAAAGTTTGCGCCGCCGCGTCGGCGGGCGCAGCGGGTGAAACCAAAGCCCGTCATCCCGCGTGCGCTGGCCAACCGGGATATCGACGAGGCCATTGCCTGGTATCTGAAGGAAAACGCGGTGCAGGCGGCACTTGGCCTGGTCGATGCGCTAGAGCGGGCGTATTCGCACATCGCCCGTCATCCGGCCACGGGCTCGGCGCGATATGCACTTGAGCTGAATCTTCCCGGGCTGCGAAGCTGGCCGCTGAAAACCTACCCGTACCTGGTTTTCTATGTCGAGCGCGCCGACCACATCGATGTGTGGCGGGTACTGCATGGTCAGCGTGACATCCCGGCGTGGCTGCTGGACGAATCGAGCGGCATTTGATGGCAATGGCCGGCACGATCAGGGACAATTCCAGTTTTAACGTAATGCGTGTGATCTCCCATGCTTGATATCCAGCTGCTGCGCCGTGACGCAGCCCTCGTCGCCGAGCGCCTCGCCGCGCGCGGTTTTGCGTTCGATGCGGCGCGTTTCGATGCGTTGGAAGCCGAACGCAAGACGATCCAGACCCGCACCCAGGACGCGCAGGCGAAGCGCAACGCGCTGTCGAAGCAGATCGGCATGCTTAAAGGCAAGGGCGAGGACACGACGGCGGTCATGGCCGAGGTGGCGGGGTTGGGCGACGAGTTGAAGGCGCTCGAAACGCGCCTCGGCGAACTGCAAACCGAGCTCAACGACTTCCTGATGGGCGTGCCCAACCTGCCGCACGAGTCGGTCGCGGTCGGCCGCGACGAGACCGCCAACGTCGAGGTGAGCCGCTGGGGCACGCCGCGCAGCTTCGACTTCCCGGTGCGCGACCACGTCGACCTCGGCGAGGGCCTCGGCCAGCTCGACTTCGCCGCGGCGGTGAAGATCACCGGCAGCCGCTTCACCGTGATGAAGGGCGGGCTTGCGAAACTGCACCGCGTGCTCGCCCAGTTCATGCTCGACGTCCACACGACCGAGCACGGCTATTCGGAAGTCTATGTGCCCTACCTGGTCAACGCCGACTCGATGCGCGGCACCGGCCAGCTGCCGAAGTTCGAGGAAGAGCTGTTCCACGTCCCGCGCAGCGATGCCGACAAGCTCTACCTCATCCCCACCGCCGAAGTGCCGGTGACGAACCTGGTGCGCGACGAGATCGTGCCTCTTGATGCGCTGCCGCTGAAGTTCGTCGCCCACACCCCGTGCTTCCGCTCCGAGGCCGGCTCGTACGGCCGCGACACCCGCGGCATGATCCGCCAGCACCAGTTCGACAAGGTCGAGCTGGTGCAGATGGTGAGGCCTGAGGATTCCTACGCCGCACTGGAGGCGCTGACGGCGAACGCCGAGGCGATCCTGCAGAAGCTCGGCCTGCCTTACCGTAAGATGGCGCTGTGCAGCGGCGACATGGGCTTTTCGTCGGCCAAGACCTACGACCTGGAAGTGTGGCTTCCGGCGCAGAATACCTACCGCGAGATCTCCTCCTGCTCCAATTTCGAGGCCTTCCAGGCGCGCCGCATGCAGGCGCGTTTCAGGGCAGGGCAGGGCAAGCCGGAACTGCTGCACACGCTGAACGGCTCCGGGCTGGCGGTGGGACGCACGCTGGTGGCAATCCTGGAGAACTACCAGAACGCCGACGGCAGCGTGAGCGTGCCGGAGGCGCTGCGTGCCCGGATGGGCGGGGTGGAGCGGCTGACGGCCGCCTGATTCAGCCCGGCCCGACAGCCAGGCCTTCCTCGCTGTCGCCCAGATTGATCAGCGGGTTGTATTCCGGCTCCAGCCGCAGCAGGATGTCGTAATAGTTGCGGATGTTTTCGGCAAAATGCAGCGCCTCGGTGCCGCGCGCGTAGCCGTACTTCATCGCCTTGGCATAGGTGCCCCGGCTTAGATGGGGCAATGCCTCCTTGACGTCGGCCCAGCTGTCCGGGCTGCCGCTGCGCGCCTGCGCGATGCGGCGCGCGTCCTCCATGTGTCCCTGCCCCTGGTTGTAGGCGGCCAGCGCCAACCAGGTGCGGTCGGGCTCGGGAATGCGGTCGGGCAGGGCTGTTTTCAGCATGAGCAGATAACGCGCGCCGCCAAGAATGCTCTGGCGCGCATTGAGTCGGTCGGTGATTCCCATGCGGTCGGCCGTTTCCCCGGTCAGCATCATCAAACCGCGCACGCCGGTCGGCGAGGTGGCGAACGGGTCCCATTGCGATTCCTGATAGCCGATGGCGGCGAGCAGGCGCCAGTCGATACCGGTGAGCGTTTGCGCCTCGTGGAAATGCTGGCGCAGTTCGGGCAGCCGTTGCCGGCGGCGCTGCAGGATGCCGAGGATGTCCGTGCTGTCCAGCCGCTTGACGTGGCCGAAATAGCGTTCGTAAATGCGCTTGATGGTGCCGTCCTTGCGCGCCTGCTCGACGAAGCGCGCCAGCGCATTGCGCAGCGCCTGCGAACTGTGGGGAGGCAACGCCCATACGATTTTCTGCGTATCGCCGATGTCGAACGCCACCGCCAGTTCAGGGTAGAAATTGCGCATCGGATCGAAATCCATGCCGTTGATCACCACCGCGTCGTATTTGCCGGCTTGCAGCTGCGCGAGCAGTTCCTCCGGCCAGACGTTGTCCAGTGCCGACCAGGCAAGTTTTGGATGCTTGCGTTTCAAGCGCATCAGCATGGGCGTATGCCCGGAACCGATAATCAGGGCCAGCCTTTTGCCGGGCAAGTCCGCCATGCCGCGCGGCGCTTTGTCGCTGGCACGGTAAACGATATGGACCGGCGTTTCAAACAGCACCGGGCCCGCAATCAGGTGGCGATCCTTCACGACCGCAAGCGGCAGGGCCGCCGCCGCCAGATGGACCTGGTGCGTGTCGAGCAGCTCGAACAGCGCTTCGGGGCGGCTTTTTTCGGTCCAGCTGAGCGACCAGTTCTGCGACCGGCTGAAAGCCACCATCAAGTCGTGCTCGAACCCGGCGGCCTCGCCGTTGTGGGCGATGTAATAGGTGGCCGGGCTATTGCGTGCGCCGACCCGCAACTCGCCGGTGGCTTCGGGCGGGGGCAGGGGGCGGCTGCAGGCGGCCAGTGCCAAAGCCAGCACCAGCGCTGCGAGCCTCCCGATCGATTCCCTCGTTTTTATGGTGGGCATGGACGCAGTCTGACCGAGTGCGAAATTTTCGTCCAGCAAACCGTCCGACTCGGTTACAATACGCGCCGCCGGAGAGGTGGCAGAGTGGTCGAATGTACCTGACTCGAAATCAGGCGTGAGCGCAAGTTCACCGTGGGTTCGAATCCCACCCTCTCCGCCATCCCCATTCCCCCTGGTTTTCCTGGCATTGCCAAGCAAGGCATGCAAAGGCCTGTTCGCTGAAGCGTTGCGCCAGCCACGCGGTGCAAAGGGTAGCCCGCCTGCGGTAGCGCCGCAAAATTTCCACCGATCCTCTCCGCCCTGCGCTGCGGCTGGGACACCGCAGCTTCGCTACAAAACTGACGTCTCTTTGGCCCGCTTCGAGCTGGATTGCATGTGCGTGCGGGCTTGTTATTACGTAATGGCTTCTTCGACAAGCTGTTCTTCCGTTGCCAGTCGTCGGCCAAATGGCATTCTGCGTTGATCGATGAAGAGGCTGCTGCCGTCGGCGCGCTTGGCTATCTGTTTTGCCTCGGAGGCTGCGCGCGCCACTTCCTGGTACTCGTGGAAGTGGGCGGGATCGACCAGCACTGCGCCGACGGACAACGATACCAGGGCATGAAAAGCCATGGCGCCGCGCCGGTCTTCGCTGCGGTAGCCGCCGGCTTCCACGTGCTCGGGGTTGAACAGGGCCAGGCATTCGCGATCGAACCGGTCCAGCATGCCCTGGCAACGCTCCATCCAGTCGAGGCTTTGAAACAGCACCACGAAATCGTCGCCGCCGATGTGACCGATGAAGTCCAGTTCGAGGTTGCAGCTTTCGCGCAGGATGCGCGCAAGCCGTTGGATGATGTCGTCGCCGCGACGGAAGCCGTAGACGTCGTTGTAGGGCTTGAAGTGATTGAGATCGAAATACGCCGTGACGAAGATCTGGTCGTTGGCGAGCAGACGCTCCATGTGTTCCTGGATCGGCACGTTGCCGGGCAGGCCGGTCAGCGGGTTGGCGTAGCGCGCGGCGGCGATCTGCATTTCGGTCACTTCGCGCATCAGGTCGAAACCCGACCCCAGACCCAGGTAGCGTCCTTCGTCGGTGATGACGAAGCCCTGGGTAAAGGCCTCCTTGCCTTTCTTAACCACCAGTTCCGACAACTCGGTCATGTGCGTGGCCTTGTCGACGATCAGCGGGTCGGGGTCCATCAGTTCGCTGCAGGGTTTGCGGCCGTGCAGTTCGCGCCCATACAAGGTGAGAAACCGGTCGAGCAGGGCCGGACGGTGCAGGATGCCGACCGGAACGCCTTGCTGGTCGACCACAGCCACGGCGTGCAGTTCGGGACGTTGCATCATCAATTCAAGCACATCCTCGCTGATGGTTTGCGGGGGGACGGACGGAGCAGGCACCAGCAGCCGGCCGGCCGAGATGCGCAGGCCATCGCGCGCCTGCGGCACGGGAAATACGCTGACCGTGCCGGATTGCAGGCATGCCTGCACTTCGCTCGACGGCAGCCGGACCGGCACCGGCGAGGGACGGCCGATCAGATAGCCCTGCGCGAAGCGAATGCCCAGATCTTTCAGCACTGCAAGTTCTGACTGGCTTTCCACGCCTTCCGCGATCACGCAGGAATACGCGCCCTCGGCCAGCATCCTGATCGAGCGAACGAACTGGATCTTGTGGGGGTCCAGATGAATTCCGCTGATGAAATGCTTGTCGATCTTGACGAAGGCGGGCTTCAGTTCGGACCACAACCGCAGGCTGGAAAAGCCTTCGCCGAGATCGTCCATGGCCACCTCGATCCCTGCTGCGCGCAGCAGGGACACGGCTTGCCGCATGTCGGCGTAATCGAGCGCCGCGGCGTTCTCGGTGATCTCGATCACCACCTGATGGCCGGCCATGCCAGCTTCATCCAGCGCGGCCAGCATGGCATCCGGAGCGAAAGCGGCGTCGAGCAGGCTGTGGGGAGACAGGTTCACAAACAGCTGTCCCGGCAGATTCAGCCTGGCAAACGTCTTGAATGCCGTGCGCACGCAGGCCCATTCCAGCGCTGGCAGCAGACCATGGTATTCGGCCACGCCCAGCAATGCCTGCGGGGCGTGCAGCGGGCTGTCCGACGGACCGCGCGACAAGGCCTCGTAGCCCATCACCCGGCCGTCAAACAGGTCGAGCACCGGCTGCAACAGGGTCGTCAGCCTTGTGCTGGCCAGGATTTGTTGCAGGTGCAGGCGTAGTTCTTCTTGGCTCATAAGGAGGAATGAAATGCAAATGCCCCCACGATAGGCGGAAAGCGTTACGTGCGCGTGAAACAGTCGGCGCTGCGTCCGGACATGGCCGGGGCCATGCAGGGCAAGGACAGCAAGAGGGGCCTGCTGAAGCTTGTTACAATGGCCCCGATGCATCGTTGGCTTGCAGCTTGCTAAGTACCTGATTTGTAGCGGAATGATCCCGGTCCCGGCTGCGATCCCCGCTCGGGCTTCCATCCGGAAGCGCTTGGCCCTACTTGCAGCGGGCTTGAAAATTCCTCCCGTCACATCAAAATAAAGCCAGTAACTCGGGCTTATTCCTGCTATGGCAACCAAGCGAGAAGGCAGTACCCTACTGGAACCAACAGCGGCGAAAGTGAAGCCGCCGCCCCTGTACAAGGTATTGCTGCTGAACGACGACTACACTCCAATGGAGTTCGTGGTGCTTGTCCTGAAAAAGTTTTTTGGCATCGACCAAGAACGGGCGACACAAATCATGCTCAAAGTGCATACTGAAGGTGTAGGTGTGTGCGGGGTGTATCCCAGGGATATCGCTCATACCAAGGTTGAGCAGGTTGTGGATTTCGCGCGGCAGCATCAGCATCCGCTGCAATGTACGATGGAGGAAAGTTAGATGATTGCCCAGGAACTCGAAGTCACGCTGCACATGGCATTCATGGACGCACGGCAGAAGCGCCACGAATTCATTTCCGTGGAGCACCTGCTGATGGCGATGCTGGACAATCCGTCGGCGGTGGAAGTGTTGCGCGCCTGTGGCGCCAACATCGAGGCCATGCGCGAGCAGCTCGGAAAGTTCATCGAGGAGCACACGCCCAAGGTGACCGGCGAGGGCGAGGTCGACACCCAGCCGACGCTCGGTTTCCAGCGCGTGATCCAGCGTGCCATCCTGCACGTGCAGTCATCGGGCAAGAAGGAAGTCACCGGCGCCAACGTGCTGGTGGCGGTGTTTGGCGAGAAAGACTCGCATGCGGTGTATTTCCTCAGCCAGCAGGGCGTGACGCGGCTCGACATCGTCAATTTCATCTCTCACGGCATCACCAAAACTCCGCAGAGCGAGCCGGTGCGTCCCGACGAGGCGGTGGAAACCAATGCCGAAGCTCCGGCGGCTTCGCCGCTCGACAGCTTTGCGCAGAACCTGAATTCGCAGGCATTGGCCGGCAAGATCGATCCCCTGATCGGGCGCGACCAGGAACTGGAGCGCGTGATCCAGACCCTGTGCCGCCGGCGCAAGAACAATCCCTTGCTGGTAGGCGAGGCGGGGGTGGGCAAAACGGCGATTGCCGAAGGCCTGGCGCGCCGCATCATTGAAGGCTCGGTGCCTGAAATTCTCGGGCAAAGCACGGTCTATGCCCTGGATATGGGCGCCTTGCTGGCGGGCACCAAATATCGCGGCGACTTCGAACAGCGTCTGAAAGGCGTGCTGAAGCAGCTGTCCGACAACCCCAGTGCCATCCTGTTCATCGACGAGATCCACACCCTGATCGGTGCCGGGGCGGCATCGGGCGGAACGCTCGACGCCTCCAACCTGCTGAAGCCGGCCTTGTCGTCGGGCCAGCTGCGCTGCATCGGCGCCACCACGTACACGGAATACCGCGGCATTTTCGAGAAAGATCACGCATTGTCGCGGCGCTTCCAGAAGATCGACGTGCCGGAACCCTCGGTCAACGAAACCGTGGCGATCCTGCGTGGCCTGAAGTCACGCTTCGAGGATCACCATGGCGTCAAGTACACGGCGGCGGCGCTGACCACGGCGGCGCAACTGGCAGCACGCTACATCAACGACCGCCATCTGCCGGACAAGGCGATCGACGTCATCGACGAGGCGGGCGCGGCGCAGCGCATCCTGCCGAAATCGAAGCAGAAGCGCGTCATCACGCCGCGCGAGATCGAGGACATCATCGCCAAGATCGCGCGCATTCCGCCCAAGACCGTGTCGTCCGACGACAAGAACTCGCTGAAGACGCTGGATCGCGACCTGAAAGCCGTGGTGTATGGACAGGAGGCCGCGATCGATGCGCTGGCGACGGCAATCAAGATGTCGCGCAGCGGCCTCGGCAATCCGCAGAAGCCGATCGGAAACTTCCTGTTTTCCGGCCCAACCGGGGTCGGCAAGACCGAGGTCGCGCGCCAGCTCGCGTATGTGCTGGGGGTCGAGCTGATCCGTTTCGACATGTCGGAGTACATGGAACGCCATGCGGTGTCGCGGCTGATCGGCGCGCCGCCCGGCTATGTCGGTTTCGATCAAGGCGGCTTGTTGACCGAAGCGGTCAACAAGCATCCCTATGCCGTTGTTTTGCTGGATGAAGTTGAAAAAGCCCATCCGGACATCTTCAACGTGCTGTTGCAGGTGATGGATCACGGCACGCTGACCGATACCAACGGGCGCAAGGCCGATTTCCGCAATGTGGTGCTCATCATGACCACCAATGCGGGTGCGGAAATGCTCAACAAATCAACGATCGGGTTCTCCGGCACGCGTGCAAGCGGCGACGAGATGGGCGAAATCCGCCGCATGTTCACGCCGGAATTCCGTAACCGGCTGGATGCGATCATTCCGTTTGCGCCGCTGACCGAGCCGGTCATCCTGCAGGTCGTCGACAAGTTCCTGATGCAGCTGGAAGAGCAACTGCACGAGAAGAAGGTCGAGGCGGTATTCACCGACGCGCTGAAGGCCTATCTCGCCAAGCACGGCTTCGACCCGCTGATGGGTGCGCGGCCGATGGCACGCCTGATCCAGGACACCATCCGCAAGGCGCTGGCCGATGAGTTGCTGTTCGGCAAGCTGGCGCACGGCGGGCGGGTGACGATCGACCTGGACGCCAGCGGAAAGGTCGGCCTGGAGTTTGAAGAGGCCGTGGCGGCGTAATTTCCCGTAAAGCTTCATGCATGCGTGGCCGTAAACCTTCCTAGCGGCAGGCGCTATTGGGTTGCTGGCGCCTGCGTCTGTTTGCCGAGACGGAAGGAAATTAATGAACGTCCACTACGCATCGCGTGCCGCCGCCACGCTGGCAATGCTGCTGTCAGTCTGCGCCCAGGCTGCCGACACGGAACGTGGCAAGACTGTGTCCGAAACCCCGGCCGTTTCCGCCGAAGATCTGGCGGCGATAGGCGAGCGTATCCGTCAGACCGGGGCGCAGATCCGCGCCGACATCAAGGAGGCACGTGCCCGCCTCGATGCCCAGAAGGCGCAAGAGGAAGCGGAGCGCAAGCGAGAGGCGGAGCAGGCGCGCCAGCAGGCGATCAGGGAAAGCAAACATCGGCAGGCCGTCGAGGCCGCCCAGGCGCGAACCCGCCTGGAGGCGGCGGCGCGGACTGAGCAAGCCGAACGCGAGCGCCAGGAGGCGTTGCACGCGAAGCGGCAGCAGGCAGAGAAGGCCAAACGCGAGGAGCAACTCGCTCTGGCGGCGCAATCCACGAAAGAGGAGCAGGCGGCCAGGCTACGGGCGACCAGGGAAAGGGCGGCCGAGGCGCTCAGTCAAGCGCGTGCATCGGCCGGGGTGAGGGCGTTTGCTGAAGAGTCGGGCCGCTAGCACGATCCGGAGCCGTAAAACAAAAGCGGCGCCCGAGGCGCCGCAAAAAAACCTGGTGTGGCAGGAGGAGGAGCGCCTAGGGATAAACCCTTTACCAGGAGTTCTACACAGTCTGAATATAGGCCAACAAACGGCTTGCGCCAGCGGCATATGGCTTCAAGCTGAGGTAGTGATTCTGAATTACGGCGTCGGTCGTTTTTTCTTTAGCCCCCGCCCGGCGAACTTGCCGAATGCAGCGGAATCCCGCACCATACCGGCGATTCGTCTGAACGACCGGAGCGTCAATGAAAATCCACCGCACATCCTTTCTCGTGGCCGTTGCGGCCTTGTCGCTGGTCGCCTGCGAACAGCCGGCCACGACCGCCAAGGACGGCATCGCGGCAACGGTAGGCGGCGACGCAATCAGCGAGGTCGAGCTGGGGCGTGCAGTGGCCCGTCTGGGCAAGCTTGACGCGACCGAGTCCGCTCAGGCGCGCGGCAGGGTGCTGGAAGCCCTGATCGATCAGCATTTGGTCAGCCACGCAGCCAAAGAGGCCAGGCTGGACCAGGCTCCCGAGGTTGTCCTGGCAATGCAGCAGGCGCAGCGTCAGGTGCTGGTCGAGGCGTACATGGAACGCCTGTTCAAAGACATGGCCCAGCCTGCCGACACGGAAATCCAGGATTATTACGACCGGCATCCCGAATTGTTCGCGCAGCGCAAGATCTACCGCGTCCAGGAACTGGAGCTGCAGCTGGCGCCGGCGCGCGTTGCCGAGGTCGAGGCGCAACTCAAGCAGAGCCGCACGCTGGCCGAGTTTGCCGACTGGTTGCGCGCGCAGGGGATCGACGGCAAGACGGGCATGGCGGTCAAGCCGGCGGAACAGATTTCCGCCCCCATGCTGGCGCAACTGATCAACATGAAGGACGGCCAGGTGGTGGTGGTGCCGATGGGGGAGAATCGTGTCAGCGTGCTGCAATTGCAGGGCAGCCAGGCGCAGCCCGTAACGCTGGAGCAGGCCAGGGCCGCAATCGGGCGCGTCGTGCTGGGCGAGAAACGCAAAACCCTGCTGGAAGCCGAAATCAGAAAACTGCGCGCCAGCGGAAAAATCGAATACGCCACTGGTTTCGCGCCGGCTCCGCAAATCGGCAAGCCTGCTGGGCAAACCGGCAAGCCCTGAGCCCGGCATGATTCTGGTCACCGGCGGCGCGGGGTTCATCGGCGCCAATTTCGTCATTGACTGGCTGACGGAGGGAAACGAGCCCGTCGTCAATCTCGACAAGCTGACCTATGCGGGCAATCTGGAAAACCTGCGGCCCCTGCAGGGGGATGCACGGCATGTCTTCGTCCAGGGTGACATCGGCGACCGAGCGGTCGTTGATGCGCTGCTACAGCAATACCGGCCCCGCGCGATCATCAATTTCGCGGCGGAAAGCCATGTCGACCGCTCCATCCACGGTCCCGCCGAGTTCATCCAGACCAATGTGGTCGGTACCTTCCAGTTGTTGGAAGCGGTGCGCGCGCATTGGTCGCAGCTGCCCGCGGACGAACAGGCGGCATTCCGTTTTCTGCATGTGTCGACCGACGAAGTGTACGGCTCGCTCGGCGCAGCCGATCCGGCGTTTTCCGAAGCTACGCCGTATGCGCCGAACAGCCCGTATTCGGCGTCGAAGGCGGCATCGGATCATCTGGTGCGCGCCTATCATCACAC
>Ga0207420_1001220_pt1 | contig 16493 bp, 13 predicted proteins | sample ThiBio_inoc_biof_FD_183941 | JGI IMG/M metagenome (GOLD analysis project Ga0207420, IMG submission 183941) | Wastewater bioreactor microbial communities from Cape Town, South Africa - Thiocy_inoc_biof (SPAdes) | ecosystem: Engineered > Bioremediation > Thiocyanate > Unclassified | place: South...
CCGATTACTTTACCTGTCTCACCTGTTTCATGTCTGGCTATGAACGCATCGTTACCTGCTCCGCTGCCCAAGTCAATAACAACATCGCCTTTTTTGATTTTGGCAAACTGTGTTGGAAGCCCGCAGCCCAAGCCTAAATCAGCATCAGGGTTGTAACCTTCCAGTTGTGTATAATCGTCAGCCATGATGTTGTAAACTTCGGTACTACAACCACCAGCCCCACAACATGAAGACTGGTTGGTTTCTTTGTCCTGTAAAGCAATCTCTGAATACTTCTGCCTTACCAGTTCTTTTACTTGTTCGTTAGTTTCCATTGTACTTATATTTTTTATATTATCGGAATATTACGATGATTATAAGCAAAAAAAAGTCAACAACAATTGCTGCCGCCTTTATAACTATCAAATAATTGATTAAGCCAAGCCTGTGCAGTCTTCCACTCTTTCTCCTCAATGCAATAGCAAACTTTTGCTCCTTCAATTTCCCCTTTAATCAGTCCTGCTTCCTTCAATTCCTTTAAATGTTGTGAAACGGTGCTTTGGGATAGCGGTAGTTCTTCAACTATGTCTCCGCACTGGCAGGTTGCCTTTGTCGCCAATAGTTTCAAGATGGCAATCCTTGCCGGGTGTGCCAATGCTTTAGCATATTTGGCTAACCTGTTTTCTCTTGTGCTGAACTCGTATGATTTAGTTGCTCCCATAGTCTTTGTATCGCAATATTACGATAGCATTTTAAATCAGCAAAATTATTTTTCAGTAACGCAGGAGCCGGCTCTTTTACTTTTATTGCCTTTCGGCTTGCTTTAGGAGAGAAATGATGAAGGCTATGCTTGTGATTGCAAAGATTGTGATGCCTACATAAACTTGTGGTTCGTTGAGAATGGGTAATGCAAAGCCGAACATTGCACAATTAAATGCTTTTGTAATGATGACTATTGATTTTTTAAATTTTGAACCGCCCCTGTCTATTGCAACAAGGTTAAGCAGTCCTGCAAATATGATAGCCATACCTGCATCGACAAACCAAAGTGTATCGGTGTTGATGTGTAGAGGAAATGCAAAACTGATATTCACTATTCCTAAAAGGATAATAATGTATGATACTATTTTAATGAATGCTATACACAACAAGATTTGTTCATTTGTATTGGTGGACAAGCTACAGTAGCATAGCTACAAAATACGCAACAGTCACCTTGCTTTGGTTTTAATACTGTTTCGCAGTTGGTACATTTATAGAAGTATTGGCAAGCATCTGTAAGCATTGTTTCTTCTTTATCAAAACCACAATTAGGACAAGTGATTGTTGACTGAAGTGTTAGTGTTTTTTCCATGATTAGTTTGTCGGAGTAACGGTCTTATAATCTTTTACTGTGTAGCCTGTTTTATTAATGGCTGCTTCAATTGTATTTACATCAACTTTTGATTTATCAAAAGTTATTAAGCTGTTCCGGGATGCATAGGAAGTTTTATAAGCCAATACGCCTTTTACTTTAGCAAGTTCATTGTTTACATGCTCTTCGCAGCCTTCGCAGGTCATGCCCTGTATAGTGAACTTTATCTGCTGTTTGTTATCTACTGCTGCAATAACTGCACTTTGTACTTTCGGCTTTGGGTAAAACGTTTTTGCATACAAAGGAAATGTTATCATCAGTATGGCAAATACTGTTACGATGCCTAAGAATGTTTTTGTTTGAAGGAATGAAGCCTTCTTAGTCGTTTCGCAATTGCAATCCAAATCGTTTGTTTTAGCGGGTTTTAGTTTCTGAAACCATGCAAATACTAATACAGCAATTGACAATCCTATCAGATAAGGTCTTGCAGGTTCTATCCACGAAAAGTTAGGAGCTATGCTGTTGCTGCCGGCAAGTAATGCTATCCCAGGAGTTATACAACACAGCGAAGAAGCAAAGGCTGAAAGAAGCCCTGCACTTGTGAATGTACCAGGTGATTTTATACTTACCATACTGTTTCCAGTTTTTGAGTTTGTACATTAATGTGTTTAAAGAACGGCTTTAAAATCTTCAGGTTCTCCTGTGTAAGAGAGTAGTAAATTGTTTGTCCTTCCTTCCTTGTTTCTACAATGTTCCCATCTTTCAGTTTCCTAAGATGTTGTGATATGGCTGGAATACTCATGCCTAAAATGTCGGCAAGGTCGCATGGGCATAATTCCTTTTCTTCTTCTAATAAGTAAACAATCTTTAGCCGTACTTCATTACCTGCCAAAGCCAATATGTACGAAAGGCTTTCAAATGACTTCTGTGCTTTCTTTAGCTTGTCTTTACAATTTGTTATCTGCTCCTGGTCTGCAAAAAGTCTTATACAGGTGTTATTGTCCATGTGGCAAAGATAATTGGAATAAGTATTTAAGCAAATGCTTAAATAAAGTTAAACTGCATCTAACATTTTGTGTCTATAACGGTGAAAAAGAAAGTCGAGCAAAAAGCAAGTCCATGAGGAACGAGTGGCTTTTGCTGTGGTGAAGCAAACCTTTAATCTCTTTTATACTATCCGTTAGGGATTGAAGCGAAAATTCCTTCAAAGAAGATTGAAGCGGAAAGCCCGGCCCGAAGGGTAACGGCAAACAGAATTACTTTTCAGATTAGGTAACTTGCCAAGGAATAAGAAGTAACTTAAAAATCGTCATATTTTTTAACTGAATGCGCATTCGCTACTGTAAAGACTTAAGTAAAGTCATAAATTATGAAGAAGCATCATTCAACGGGTAGAATTAAGCAAACACATGGGAGACCAAATGTTCCGGGAGTTAAAGTGAAACCGAAAAAGAAAAGAATTTCCTTTACCTGGAAAGACATTCTCCTTTTTATCTTCTGTTTCATAATTTTTGTTGCAATGGTTCTGTTTATTTATGAACACGTCAAGCTTTTGTTTAAGTAGGTGCCTGTTATGTTATGGAAATGAATTAAAAAATGTTTGAAAAGAAACGCCTGATAAAAATTATAAACAAGACAGGCCAAGCTAAGCAGTTTTACTTTGTCATTGCACTTATTTGATACCCAGAGGAACAACGCCCTTGTTTTAAAAACAGATAAAACTGAAAGTATTGTAAACGAGTTGGTTAATTTCTCCTATATTCGCAGATGTTTTAAACATCCTTTCAAATGGCATAATGAAGATAATCAGGCACATAGCTTTCTTTTTATCCCTCCTGGTAATGATGGGGCATGACATTGTACCTCACCTCCACCAGGATGAAATGGAGCTATGCGATCACTCGGCTACAGTGCCTTTATCTTCAACTGCTCCGCAATCGGGCCTCGACAACTTTTTTAGCCATTTTCAGCACAGCCCTGCGCAACGCCATTTAGTTTATTTGCAATCTGTTGAAAAGAAAGCAGATTTCAAGATCAAAACTGCTCTTCCTTTCACCTTTGTTTATTCTTCCCTGTCGTCTTTGTTGTGGTATGCCAATTATAAAAAGCACCGCTTTCGTGAAAATAATATACCACCGCTACATCACTACTTAGCATCTTCTTCCTTTCGAGGTCCCCCTTCCTGTTAATTCCTCATCGTACTATTGCAATTACTTCAATAAGGAGTGCCCGCATTCCTGCTGTTTTTTCATGCGGCATTGCTGATGTAATTACATTTATTTCCTGCCTTAGTACGTTAGCGGCAAGTTAGCCGCATGATTTAGGCTGCGCATAGCTGAATAATTATTTTTTGTACACCGAGCAGGTATTAATAGCTGGTGCTGTTTAATGCCAATTTCACTCCGTTAACTAATAAGTGATGTTAGATAAAATCATTCAATTTTCCATAAAGAACAAACTAATCATAGGTCTTTTCACTCTTGGTTTAATCATTTGGGGAACCTATTCTGCTTCAAAACTGCCGATAGATGCAGTGCCCGATATTACCGATAACCAGGTGATGGTGATAACCGTAACACCCTCCTACGCCGCACAAGAAGTAGAACGGCTTATTACATTTCCCGTCGAGCAAACGATGGCCAGCATTCCTGGCATTAAGCAGATACGCTCATTTTCACGGTTTGGCTTATCGTTGGTAACTATTGTATTCAATGAAGACGTAGACATTTATTGGGCGCGACAACAAATCAATGAACGCTTAGGAGATGCAGCCAAACAAATTCCAGAAGGTGTAGGCACACCAGAAATGGCGCCTGTAACAACAGGACTGGGCGAAATTTACCAATACGTAATTCATCCAAAGCCCGGGTATGAGCAGAAGTATGATGCGATGGAACTGCGCACTATACAGGATTGGATCATTAAAAGGCAATTATTGGGTACGCCAGGAGTGGCAGAAGTGAGTGGCTTTGGCGGGTTTGTAAAGCAATATGAAATCGCCGTAAACCCTGACCGCCTTCATAGCATGAACGTCACGATTTCTGAAATTTTTGACGCTCTCCAAAAAAATAACCAAAATACCGGTGGTGCATACATAGATAAAAAGCCAAATGCCTACTTTATACGGAGTGAAGGGTTGGTGAAAAGTGTAGACGAGATTGGGAAAATCGTTGTTAAACCTACAGAAAGTGGTGTGCCAATCCTGATAAGGGATGTGGCAAAAGTTCAGTTTGGAAGCAGTGTACGTTATGGTGCGGCAACCAGAAATGGGAAGGGTGAAATCGTGACGGGTATTGTAATGATGCTTAAAGGAGCAAATTCTTCTGAAGTCATCAAAAACGTAAAAGAAAAAATTGAGCAGATTAAAAAAACACTGCCTGAAGGAGTAGAGATTGAGCCTTTTTTGGACCGTAAAAAGTTAGTGGATAATGCCATCAGTACCGTGGAAACAAATCTAATTGAAGGCGCCTTGATTGTAATCTTCATATTAATTCTCTTTTTAGGGAACTTAAGAGCGGGCTTGGTGGTGGCCTCGGTCATCCCTCTTTCGATGCTTTTTGCCATTGCTATGATGAACCTCTTTGGAGTATCCGGCAACCTAATGAGTTTGGGGGCAATTGACTTTGGTTTGATTGTGGATGGCGCCGTAATTATTGTAGAGAGTGTATTGCACGGCATATATCACTACCGCCAAAAAAATATTGACAGGCTCACGCAAGAGCAGATGGACAAACAAGTTCATGGGGCTGCGTCCCGGATGATGAACTCTGCCGTCTTCGGGCAAATTATTATCCTCATCGTCTATCTGCCTATTTTGGCATTGATTGGTATTGAGGGAAAGATGTTTAGACCGATGGCACAAACAGTTATGTTTGCCATTTTGGGTGCTTCAATACTATCGCTTACTTATGTCCCAATGATGTCGGCCTTGTTCTTAAGCAAGAAGACACAGCACAAAAGAAATTTTTCAGATAAAATGATGGATTTCTTTCAAAGATTGTACAATCCATTAATCGTAAATGCTATTCGGAAAAAGCTATTGGTCATTGGGATTGCCGTTGCACTTTTTGCCGTCAGTATTTTCGCTTTTACCCGCATGGGGGGTGAATTTATCCCTCAGTTAGACGAAGGTGATTTTGCCGTAGAAACTCGTGTCTTGCTGGGAAGTTCCATCAGCCAGATACTGGAAGCTTCCACAAAAGCCCAGAAAATTATTCTTGAGAAGTTCCCGGATGAAGTGAAGCAAGTAGTGAATAAAATCGGCTCCGGTGAAGTGCCAACCGATCCGATGCCGATTGAGGCCGGTGATATGATGATTATCCTAAAAGATAAAAGTGAATGGAAGAAGGCAAAAACGAGGATTGAACTGGCAGAATTAATGGCTAAGGAACTATCGGTGATACCCGGTGTCACGTTTGGTTTTCAGCAGCCTATTCAAATGCGGTTCAATGAACTAATAACGGGTGCCAAGCAAGATGTGGTGTTAAAAATTTACGGGGATGATCTTGATGTGCTGACAGACGAAGCGGCTAAAGTAAGTGCGTTAATCAAATCTGTACAGGGTGTAGAAGATCTTTATGTTGAAGAAGTAACGGGCCTTCCGCAAATTCAAATTCAATATAATCGGGACAAAATCGCTCAATATGGTTTGAATATAGAGGATATTAACCGTGTCATCAAAACCGCCTTTGCAGGTGAAACGGCCGGCATCATGTATGAAGGCGAAAAACGCTTTGATATGGTTGTGCGGTTAGACAGAGAAAGCCGCCAGCGATTGCAGGACGTGCGGAATTTATACTTTCCAACACCCGGTGGCGAGCAAATTCCATTGGATGAAGTGGCAACGGTTGATTTTAAAAGTGGTCCAAATCAAATCCAGCGGGACAATACTAAAAGGCGTATCACTATTGGTTTCAATGTCCGAAACCGGGATGTAGAAAGCATCGTAAAAGATATACAAGCGATCATAAATAGCAAGGTAAAATTCCCTCCCGGATATTATGTTACCTACGGCGGACAGTTTGAAAATTTAAAAGCAGCAAACCAGAGATTAGCCATAGCAGTTCCAGCCTCCCTTTTACTCATCTTTTTGTTGCTGTACTTCACCTTCAGTTCCATTAAACAAGGATTGCTGATTTTTTCAGCCATACCGCTTTCTGCCATTGGTGGAATTTTTGCCCTGTTGATAAGAGGGATGCCCTTTAGTATATCGGCAGGGGTTGGCTTCATTGCTCTTTTTGGTGTTGCTGTATTAAACGGCATTGTGTTAATCGCAGAATTTAACCGCTTGAAAAAGGAAGGCATGACCGACATTAATGAGCGGGTTCTCACAGGTACACGAGTAAGGCTCCGGCCTGTTTTACTGACGGCTGCAGTGGCTTCGCTTGGCTTTTTGCCAATGGCATTATCCAATTCCTCCGGAGCAGAAGTACAAAGGCCGTTAGCAACCGTAGTAATTGGCGGCTTAATATCAGCCACCTTTTTAACCCTTGTGGTGTTGCCGGTGCTTTATATAATGTTTGAAAAGAAGAATAAACCTAAAAACATGAAATCGGTAACCACTGTAGCAGGAGTGATTATATTTTTTATAGCCGGAAGTTTATTCCCTGCAAAATCTATAGCGCAAATTACAAATCCCGATGTTCTAAATGCAAGGTCAATTACGCTTCCCGAAGCATTAGACCTCGCATTAAAGAACAATCTGAACATAAGAGCTTCCAGCTACGAAGTAGATCTCCAAACAGCACTTAGAAAAGGAACGAGGAACCTGGATAAAACCATAATTACCACCAATCAAGGGCAAGTAAATAGTATCAGTTGGGACAATTATTTCAGTGTGAGCCAGCGCATAGAATTTCCCACCGTGTATAAAAATCAGGCACGCTTGTCCGATGCACGCATTGAAAGCAGCAAGCAACAGTTAGCTGTTCGTCAAGCTGAATTAAAAAGAAGTGTAAAGGAGGTTTATTACCAACTGGTCTATCTAAAGCTAAGGCGCTTGTTATTAAGCGCCCAGGATACCTTGTATGCCAATCTTGTGAAAGCAAGTGATCTGCGCTATAGAACCGGGGAAAGCACGTTGCTTGAAAAGACAACGTCTGAAACACAATTCCTTGAAGTAAAAAACAGTCTTGTACAAAATGCTGCGGACATTAACATTGCCCAACAGCAATTACAAACACTGCTGCAGGTAACGGAACCTGTTACCGTTTCCGATACGGCATTCAACAGGAAGGAAACAACGATGTTTGTTGACAGTGTTGCTTTAGCACAAACTCCTTATCTCCGCTTTTATCAACAACAAATTGAAGTAAACAAGAGAGAAACAGAACTGCAGCAGTCCAAAAGGTTACCCGATTTTATCCTTGGCTATATCAATCAATCATACCGGGGCTATATGAATGTCAACGGAGTGGAACGAAAATTTTCCGGCACGGATCGTTTCCACGGTTTCCAGTTGGGTGTGGCAATACCTATTCTTCCCTCCGCCTCTAAAATCAATGAGCAGATTGCAACGACCAATTTTCAATATCAACAGGTTAATCTGCAAAGTCGCCTGAGAGTACTGATTTTTCAGTATCAGAAATATAAAAGTGCCCTTGACTATTATGAAACGAGTGCTTTGCCACATGCCTATCTGCTGATCAAAAATGCGGAACGGGCTTTCCGGAGTGGAGAAATTCCTTACATACAATATCAGCAAAATCTGACACTGGCCATTAAGATTAAGACGGATTACCTGGAGGCAATGAACCAGTTTAACCAAACCATTTTATCCATTGAATACCTACTCGGCAATTAAGTTTTCAAACTCAAATAAAAAATGATAATGAAAAGTTCTTTAATTATAAGCATGTTAATGGTTGCAGTCTTCCTGATGGCAAGCTGTGGTAATACCAATAAGCAAGAAACGAAAGTTGAAGCAGAAACGAAAGATTCTGTTATTGTAAAAGATGAAGTTGTGTTAACAACGGAACAATACAAGGTAGCAGAAATCAAAATAGGCATCGTAGAACAGCGTAATCTAAGCAGCCTCGTTAAAGTTAATGGCGTGTTGGATGTGCCACCGCAAAATGCGGTGTCGGTTTCCGCTCCAATGGGAGGTTATTTAAGAAGTTCTGGATTACTACCAGGACAAGCAGTACACAAAGGGCAGGTGCTTGCTGTTATCGAAAATCCGGAGTTTGTTGATATGCAGCAAGAATACCTGGAAAGCAAAAGCAGAATGATTTTTTTGGAGCAGGAATTAAAACGCCAACAGGAATTACGCAAGGAAGATGTGAATGCTGCCAAAACACTTCAACAAGTTTCGTCCGAGTATAATATGATGGTTGCAAAAATGGCAGGGCTTCGTCAAAAGCTGGCACTTATTGGTATTAATGCCAACTCGCTTACACCGGGAAAAATTGCCCGTACTGCCAATTTGTATTCTCCCATCAATGGCTTTGTCACTGCAAGCAATGTCAACAGAGGCAAATATGTGGCACCTACAGATGTGTTATTTGAGCTTTCCAATAAAAGCGACATGCATCTGGTATTGAACGTCTTTGAGAAAGACGTGCGCCAACTACGAGTAGGACTTCCCATACGGTTTGCTTTAGCTAACGAAACCGAGTATAATAGGCAAGCCACTGTTTATTTAATTGGCAAGGCTACGAGTGCAGACGGCACCATACCGGTACACTGCCATTTGCCTTCATCAACTGATCCTTCCCTGTTGCCCGGCATGTATGTAAAGGCATTGATTGAAACCCGCACGGATAATGTAAATGCGTTGCCTATAGAAGCAGTAGTAGAGTCAGATGGCAAAAACTACATTTTTGTTCAAAAAGATACTGCCCAAGGCACAGTCAATTTCAAGATGATCCCTGTGGTGAAAGGAACGGAAGAAGGCGGATATGTCGCTGTTACATTTCCGGAAGGGTTTGACGCTTCTGCCGCTCGGATTGTAGTGAAAGGTGCGTATGCTGTTTTATCTGCTATGAAAAATGTAGAAGAATAGCACCTACAAAGCATATTAAATGAAAAGCCAATCCCCGGTAGTTTAAACGTAAAACTATTTTAATGTCATTCAATGATATTCTAATAATCAGGAGGTCATTCTCCTGCCGGGGACCACAAAAAAAGAGAATGAAAGCTATCCCTGTTTATTGTTGTATACTACTGGCTTCTTTTGGGTTTACAATTAAAACCTATGCCCAAGACACTACGGTCAAAGCATCCTACAAAACGCAAAAAAAGGAAAAAGTACTGCTGTCTGGCAAAATCATCAATGGCCAAACAGGCGAACCTTTAGCAAGTGCCTCAATTTATTTTCCTGATTTAAGAATGGGAGCCACTTCTGATACACTGGGTGTATATACAATAAAAAATCTTCCTCAAGGCCGATATTTGGTAGAGGTTAGTTTTCTTGGTTTTAGTTCTATATTGGAATCCGTTCATTTGCAGGGAAATGTTCAGAAAGATTTTGCCCTGTCTCCAACTTATGCCGAAGTTGAAAATGTAACGATTACAGGTGTTTCTGCTGCTACATCTGTAAAGCGAACGCCAATACCTGTAAATATTATACGGCAGCAGGAATTAAACCGGGGAACGTCCACCAATCTCATAGATGCGCTGACAAAAACTCCAGGTGTCGCTCAGGTGTCCACAGGTGCCGCTATTTCAAAACCCTTTATCCGGGGATTGGGTTATAACCGGGTAGTGGTAGTAAACGATGGCATACGCCAGGAAGGCCAGCAATGGGGAGATGAACACGGTGTTGAAATTGACGAATATAATGTTAGCCGGGCAGAAGTTTTAAAAGGCCCTGCGTCTCTAATGTATGGCAGTGACGCATTAGCGGGTGTCATCAACTTCATATCCATCGTTCCGGTAGCCGAAGGCACAGTGAAAGGCAATTTGTTCGGCAACTATCAAACGAATAACAGGCAACGCGGCCTACATGGAGATATTAGCGGAAACACCAACGGATTTATTTGGGGTGCATATGGCTCTTATAAGGTGGCGGCGGACTACAAAAACAATTATGATGGTTATGTTTTCAATTCAAAATTCAACGAAAGGAATTTTGGTGCTTACGCAGGACTGAACAAAACCTGGGGCTTTACGCATTGGTACATTTCTCAATTCAACCAGCGGGTAGGATTGATTGAGGGCGAAAGAGACAGCACCACCGGCAATTTCTCTAAAATCGTGAATAATAATGGAATGGAAGACGTAGTGCTGGCAACTGCAAAAGATTTCCGTTCTACTGAACCATATCATCCTTATCAGCAAATCAAGCACTTTAAAATTGCCGCTGACAACAACTTTCATTTAGGCAATAAACGGCTTACCCTTACCCTTGCTTATCAACGAAATCAACGACAGGAATTTGGCAATGTGCTCTCCCCTAAAGAAAGGGCTTTATACTTTGATTTACATACCATTAACTATAATTTTCAATTTCATTTAGCTGAGAATGCTGGCTGGAAAACTTCCGTTGGTGTAAACGGAATGCAGCAAGAAAACAAAAATAGAGGAATGGAGGCGCTGATTCCGGAATACTCCTCATTTGATGTGGGGGTCTTTTTATACTCCCAGAAAAGAATGGAAAAGCTCACATTAAGTGGCGGTATCCGCTTTGACAACCGGTCAATTAATTCCCAGGAACTACAAGACGCCGGCGTGGTGAAATTTGAAAAGTTTAGGAAAAACTTCTTTAATATTTCAGGCAGTGCAGGGCTAAGTTATGAAGCGTCAAAAGCGGTTACTCTAAAATACAATATAGCAAGAGGTTTCAGGGCACCAAGCATCCCGGAACTCTCCAGTAATGGTGCGCATGAAGGTACAAACCGCTACGAGTATGGAGAGCAAGACTTAAAATCAGAAACCAGTTTTCAGATTGATGGCGGCATAGAAGTAACGTCACCGCACGTGGTATTTTCAGCTAATGTCTTCTATAACGGCCTCAAGAATTTTATTTATTACCGACGATTAAGTTCCTCTTTTGGAAGTGATTCAATTATCATAAATGGCACAGAACAATTTTTTGCCTTTCGATTTGATCAAAACAAGACAAGCCTATTTGGTTCTGAATTTAGTATTGACATTCATCCGCACCCTTTGGATTGGTTACACATTGAAAGTGTTTTTTCCCATGTAAGAGGAAGACTGAATCAGGAACAAGACGGCAGCAGAAATCTTCCTTTCATCCCCGCTACAAGATTAATAAATGTACTGAAAGGAGAATTTGCAAAAAAGAATAAAAACTTCAAAAATGCTTACGCAAAAATAGAATTAGACAACTCCTTTGCCCAGAACAACCCTTTTACAGGGTTTAACACAGAAACAAGCACGTCTGGCTATTCCATATTAAACGCTGGTTTGGGAGGTGATGTGCTAAGCAAAGATCGGACTTTATTTAGCTTGTATTTGTCCGCCAACAATATTGCGAATGTCACCTATCAAAATCATTTGAGCCGATTGAAATATACAGCGGTAAACAATGTAACTGGCAGAAGGGGAGTATATAACATGGGGCGGAATTTTAGTATAAAAGTGAATGTTCCCCTCACATTTAAAAAATGATTTGATGTGAGTGTGCGGGATGTTTTTTGGTTGAAAATATTAATGGTTACGCTTATTGAGGCAAATATGAAAGTATATAAGAGAATAACTTCTGACGATCTCAGAAGTCTTGTCGTCAGGCCTGTTACAAGTTTAGCTGAATTGGAGGCAAAAGTCAACCCAATAGTAAGCGCCGTTAGGGAGCAAGGTGATGCGGCCATCCGACACTTTACAAGAGAATTTGATCAGGTGGAATTGAACTCATTAGAAGTTACAACTGAGGAAAAAATCCAAGGACCATCACAATTGGATGAAAGCTTAAAAGGTGCAATCAAACAGGCAAAAGAAAATATTCAACGCTTTCACGAGGCGCAAAGAGAAAAACAAGTTGATATAGAGACCATGCTGGGTGTTCATTGCTGGAGACAATCTGTTCCCATAAAAAAGGTGGGGCTTTACATTCCTGGTGGCAATGCGCCTTTGTTTTCTACGGTTCTTATGTTAGCCGTTCCTGCAATGGTGGCAGGATGTTCGGAAATTATCATCTGTACACCGCAAAAAGACGGAACCATACACCCTGCCATACTGTATGCGGCGGAAATTTCTGAGGTGCACCGGATATTTAAAATAGGCGGAGCGCAAGCCATTGCTGCAATGGCCTATGGAACTGAAACTGTTCCCCAGGTATTTAAAATATTTGGACCGGGTAACCAATATGTAGCTGCCGCTAAACAGTTGGTAAATAGAGATGGGATAGCCATCGATTTATTTGCAGGTCCTTCCGAGGTTTTAATCCTTGCAGACGACAGCGCAAACCCTGCCTTTGTAGCAGCGGATCTGCTTGCGCAGGCAGAACACGGGACAGACAGCCACTGTTTATTGGTAACAACGTCAAACGCTTTATTGTATCAGGTTCAGCTTCAGATTGAGAAACAGCTAACATCTCTTTCAGGAAACAGACACTTACAAAAATCAGTAGATAACTTCTGCTTGGTTTTGGTGAAAGATATGGAAGATGGCATTGCACTGAGTAATTTATATGCACCCGAGCATTTAATTATTTCAACACATAATGCAATGGGCATTTCAAGCAAAGTAGAAAATGCTGGTTCGGTATTTATTGGGCATCATACGCCAGTGTCCCTTGGTGATTATGCTTCGGGAACCAACCATACGCTGCCCACAAACGGTTCAGCGGTGGCATATAGCGGGGTTTCCCTGGACAGCTTTCTCAAAAAGATCACCTTTCAGCAAGCAACAGTACAAGGCTTACAAAATATTGGTGGTATTGTCACGCAAATGGCAATTGCGGAACAATTGCCTGCACATGCAAATGCTGTGGCGGTCAGGCTCAAGAGTGGAGAATGATTAGCGTTTGGACAGCACGATGCTTATTCAGTTTGATTTAACCTTTATACTATTTATCATGAATTACGCTCAAACCTTTTTCTCCCGCCAATTTCTCTGGGAAATCGTTAGAATCCTAACCGTAGGAATAGCCAGCCTTTTATACTATTTGAATCTGATCCCGCTTCCTGTTTTATTAGCCGCAATGGCTTTTGGCCTTTATTCGCTGGTACAGACAGCCGCAAGCGATCTTATCCGAGAGCGAAAAATAGGAACCGAACTGTTTATTACCATTGCCGTAGTTATTTCCGTCCTCGGCAAGGAGTATTTGGCAGGCTCTGTTGTATTAATGATTATCCTTATTGCCGAATACATCGCCAGTGCTAGCGGTGAGCGGGCAAGAGCTTCCATTAAGGAATTGATTGGCTCTGTTCCCAAAACGGCTATTGTAAAAAGAGGTGATAAAGAAGAGACAGTTCCAATTGATGACCTGAAAGTTGGCGATATAATTCTTGTAAAAGCAGGAGAAAAAATTCCTGTTGATGGGAAAATAATGAATGGCTCCGGCTCCGTTAACCAGGCTCCTATTACCGGCGAGAGTGTGCCCCAGGAGAAGATAGCGGGGAGTGATGTTTTTGCAGGAACAATAGTTGAACTGGGAGCACTGGATATTCAGATGACGAAAGCAGGGAAAGACACTGTTTTTTCGCGCATAATTTCTCTGGTTGAAGAAGCTGAAAGCCAGCAAGCGCCTATCGAAAAATTTACAGACAAAGTGGCCTCTTATCTTATTCCCATTGTATTCGTTTTTGTGGGTGTCGTGTATTTCTTCACCCGCGATGTTAGGATGGTTATTGCATTGCTCATATTCATGTCACCCGCAGAATTAGGCTTAGCCACTCCCCTTGTAACTATTGCAGCTATTGCCCGTGCTGCACGGGAAGGCATTCTTGTAAAAGGAGGACTTTTTTTAGAGGAACTGGCAAAAGTTACCACGATTGTTTTTGATAAAACTGGAACGCTCACGGTTGGAAGTCCCACCGTTAACAGTATTGAAATCATTGATAAAAAATATACCGAGAGCGAGTTGGTGCAACTAGCGGCGGCTGCCGACCGGCGTTCCAGCCACCCGTTGGCAAAAGCAATTTTGAACTATGCTGGAAAGTCAAATTTATCGTTTGGAAATCCTACGCAGTTTGAAGTAATCAAAGGAAGGGGGATTAGTGCAGTTGTTGATGGCAAATTACTTTTCTTAGGCAATAAGGCTTTAATGGAAGACCGTGGCGTATCGGTACTAAGGGCTACGAATAACTTAACCGACACCTCCATTTTCCTTGCAATAGACAATAAGCTTGCAGGTATCTTCTATGTTTCGGATGCTATACGTGAAGGCGCTAAAGAAATGGTTGAAGAATTAAGAAAAGGAGGAGTGCCCAATATCCTTATGCTGACCGGCGACAATCCCGAAACGGCCAAGCATGTCTCCGAACAGGTAGGTATCTCAGAATATAGAGCCAACTTACTACCCGAAGATAAAATCAAAATGGTTCGGGAACTACAGGGGAAGGGCAATAAAGTAGCGATGGTTGGTGACGGTATTAATGATGCCCCGGCTTTGGTACAGGCTAACATTGGCATCGCTATGGGCGCTATGGGAACCGAAGCGGCAATGGAAGCAGCCGATATTGTGTTGATGCAGGACAAATTGGAAAAAATAGCCAGGGCAAGAGCGATTAGTAAAAGAGCTTTTCGCACCATCAAAGAAAACATTATCGTTGGTGTTGGCGTGGTACATGTGGTTGGAATTACGCTTGTATTACTCAAAATACTTGGGCCTGTGGAAGCGGCGGCCATACATTTGTTGCCTGACACACTGGTATTCCTGAATTCTATTAAATTATTACGAGTAAAAATCAATTAAACGGTTTATTAATTTTAAAAATCAACAAAAATGAAAAGAATCAAAACAATCATTGCCTCATTCGCCATTATGTTTGCTGGTTTATCTTCAGCATCTGCTCAACATTCTCACGATGCTCCACATGGAGGAACACTGCAAGAGGCCGGTGGTTATCACATCGAGATGGTAAAAACCAAAGACACACTTAGTTTTTATGTAATGGATGGTAGTAATAAAACCATTTCTAAAGCAGTAACTGGTAGCCTTCAATTTGAATTCAGCAACAAGACCAAGTCTACCACTAAACTTGTTTCCTGTAAAGCAGGTGGCTTATGCACACCGCTTCCAAAAGCAAACATTTTTGAATATTGTACGGCGACGTTTAAGGTAGACGGCAAAACATTTTCAACAAAATTCAAAAACTCAGTTTCCGATGCTCAAAAAGCGCATGGACACGAACATTAATCAGCCTAGATTTAGGCTGTGGTTTTGATTTCGATTGCAGTGGCTTTCGCCTTCCACAGGCGGGAGAGAGCCCCTTAAAAAAATTAGACAATGACTATAAAAAAAATATTGGCTGTTTTTATAACACTCCTTTGCTGCTGTATCTGGCAAACTGTTCAGGCACATGGAGTAGATGACGACACTCAGGCGTTTCTGTCCGGCAATTCCGGAATTGCATTTGGGCCGTTTTTATACATTGGCGCCAAACACATGCTTACCGGGTATGATCACCTGCTATTCCTGGTCGGAGTAATATTTTTTCTGTATCGCACGAAAGAGATATTACTTTACGTAAGCTTCTTTACTATCGGACATAGCACGACCTTACTGTTAGGGGTGTTAGCCGATATGAGTGTCAACGCTTATCTTATCGACGCAATTATTGCACTTTCCATCGTGTATAAAGGTTTTGATAACCTTGGCGGTTTTAAGCGTTTCTTCGGAACACAACCCAATACCAAAGCTGCTGTTCTGATCTTCGGACTATTTCACGGATTTGGTCTTGCTACCAAATTACAGGAATTCAAATTTGACAGGGATGGACTTGTTGCAAATTTGATCGGTTTTAATATAGGTGTGGAGATCGGCCAGTTTATCGCATTGGCGCTCGTGCTTTCTCTTATTGCTGTATGGCGAAAAAAACGCAGCTTCTTAAAATTTTCAACGCTTACGAACACATTGTTAATGGCGGCCGGATTCGCTTTACTGGGCTATCAATTAACCGGTTATTTTCTTTACCGCTAACTCAACTTAAACAAATAAAAAAATGGCAGAAATATATCATCCCGTTTTAAGCAGCAGAAAAATTATCAGAGCGGTAATCATAGCATTATTTCTTGGAGCCTTACTGGTATTTTG